>Ga0315275_10002079_pt1 | contig 17885 bp, 20 predicted proteins | sample YL17G03_0_MG_FD_205557 | JGI IMG/M metagenome (GOLD analysis project Ga0315275, IMG submission 205557) | Sediment microbial communities from Yellowstone Lake, YNP, Wyoming, USA - YL17G03_0 | ecosystem: Environmental > Aquatic > Freshwater > Lake > Sediment | place: USA: Wyoming | collected...
AAGAAGAGGAGAAGAAGGAAGAGAAGAAAGGAGAAGAGAAAGAAGATGATAAGAAGGAAAAGAAGAAAGAGGGGAAAGACGAAGAGGAGAAGCGAGAACAGAAGAAAGAAGAGAAGTTAAAAGAAGAGAAAAAGGAAGAGAAGAAAGAGGAAAAGAAAGAAGAGGGAAAAGAAGAGAAGAAGGAGCAGGCACCGCATCCTCACAAGGCGGCGAAGAAGGAGAAGGGAGCCGAACCCGGCGCTCAGAAGACCGGAGGCGATGAGTAGTGGCGGCAGCACCGAAGGGGAAGCCCGTGGCGAAGAAGGGCGCCTCGAAGAAGTCCAACTGCTACGAGGTCCAGGGCCCGATGCTGAAGCGGAAGAACAGGAGCTGCCCGAAGTGCGGCCCCGGCATCTTCATGGCAGGCCACAAGGACAGGTGGACCTGCGGCAAGTGCGGCTACATGGAGAAGCGGTAAGATTTTCTCTTTCTAAAAAAGGAACGGATGGCATAGCAGAACGAGTGTCACACAGGGGCCTTATCCTTCTATTCTTCCCCGCTCTCGAACTCTTCGTCCTCGACGAGGTCGCCGTTCGGGTCCACTTTCCAGGGCATCGTGACCATGGGGAAACGTAAGAGCTCATCATATATAAAGATTGTTCGGAGCGATAGTATAGGTTGCTGCCTGTGAAAAGAAAGCGGACCAAAGAGAGATTTTTTAAAATCAGGGAGCTGCACCCGGGACGATGCGCCGCGTCATGGTCTTCGGCAGCTTCGACCCCCTGCACGAGGGGCACCGCTCGCTCTTCCGGCAGGCGCGGCGCCAAGGCGACGAGCTGATCGTGGTGGTGGCGAAGGACGTTAACCTGAAGAGGTTCAAGGGTCACGAGCCGCGTCTCGACGAGAACGCCCGCCTGGCGCTCGTCCGCCGCGAACCGCTCGTCGACGACGCGCTCCTCGGCGATGAGGAGGACTACATCAAGGTCATCGTCCAGCACCAGCCGGACGTCATCATCCTCGGCTACGACCAGACGACGTACGACGACGAGGAACTCCGACGGCGTCTCTCGGAGCGCGGGGTTCAGCCCGAAATCATGCGCGCGGTCGCGTTCAAGCCGGAGAGGTACAAGTCGAGCAGGATCAACGGGCTCAGCCGTGGATGATGCCGTAGCCGATGAGCCTGAACCGGGTGCCGACGCGCCGCGAAATCGTGACGCGCGCCCCGGCAGCGGCGCAGACCGGCTTCTTGAGGCGGCAGACCACCCTGTTCTTCGAGAGGTCGGTGACGATGCCGACTGTCGCCGCTGAGTTGACGTTGAGCATCAGCGCCTCGTTCGGCACGAGCGGGTTCACCTTCAGCTCCTCTGCTGTGCCGACGACGCGCTCGAGGAGCCTGGTCTCGAGGATGAGGGTGTCCCAGATGGGGGGGAGGTTCCCCGGGTGGCCGACGACGCTGCCGGTGAGGGAGTCGGCGCGCACGACCGCGTGGTCGAGCGAGGTCAGGAGCGCGATGGAGCCGCCGGGCGTCACCTGCTCCACCTCCTGGCCGCCGGTCATCAGGCCCTCAATAGCGGCGAAGAGCGGCTTCGCCTTGATCTTGTTCGCCTCCTCGACGATCCTGCCCGGCCTGATCTCGACGCGCTCGCCTGCCTTGAGGACGCCCTGCTTCAGGGCGCCGCCGAGGACTCCGCCCTTGAGGTCTGCCGGCTTCGTCCCCGGCTTGTTGATGTCGAAGGAGCGGGCCACCACCATGAGAGGCTCGGCAGCAGGGTCGCGGGCCGGGACCGTGAAGGTCTCGAGCATCGTCTTGATGAGGGCGTCGATGTTGACGCCGCGCTGCGCGCTGACAGGGACGACGGGGGCGTCTTGGAACTTGGTCCCCGTGAGGAACTCCTTGATCTGCTGGTGGTTCCTGATAGCGCGCTCCTTGCTCACCAGGTCCACCTTGTTCTGGACCACGACGACCTTCTCGATGCCGATGATCTCGAGGGCCATCAGGTGCTCCTTCGTCTGGGGCTGGGGGCAGACCTCGTTCGCCGCCACGAGGAGGAGTGCGCCGTCCATGATGGTGGCGCCGGAGAGCATCGTCGCCATCAGCGACTCGTGGCCGGGGGCGTCGACGAAGCTCACCTTCCGGAGCGGCTCAGTCGCCACCTGGTGCTCAGGGCAGACGCTCTTGGTCGTGTACCCTTTCTCTCCCTCGCAGAGCGGGCACTTCCGGAAGACGGTGTCGGCGTAGCCGAGCCTGATGGTGATGCCGCGCTTGATCTCCTCAGAATGGGTGTCTGTCCACTTGCCGCTGAGCCGCTCTGTCAGCGTCGTCTTGCCGTGGTCGACGTGGCCGACGAGGCCGATGTTCATCACCGGCTGGACAGGCTCCGGGTATGAGGCCGGGACCTGACGGGCCGGGGCCTCCTTCGGCGCGTGGACCGGGCGTTCGGCGTGCTCAGGCTTCTTCGCCTTGGGTGTCCGCTTCGGAGCTCTCTTCTCAGGAAGCTCAGCATGCGCCTTGTGCGCCGGCGCCTTCTTGGGAGCGTGCTTCTCCTCGCTCTCCGCCGGCTTCGCCCTCTTTATTGCCATCTTATCGTCGGAACGGCGGGCGGTTTATAAAAGTTACTGGTGGGGCTAGAAGATGGGAGAAGAAAAAAATGTGCCTTCACGACTGTTCATGGGGGGTGTTGGGGGGTGTATGAGAACGGTGTCGTGAAGGCAGAAAATCCTTTGCTAAGAAAGGAGCGTCCTGCCGGGTTTTCGCTTCGTCTGCACCTCGGTCCTTCATCCTCTCGCTGAAAATAAAGGGGTCGGTCGTCACTGCACGTCTCGCGCCCGTCATCGCTGCCTAACGTGGTCGCTTTGGGCGGTCCACTGTCGTCGCTGTCGACCCCTTTGTCACCACCGTAGTGAGCGGGTTTAGTGGACGATCTCGATGCCGAGGTCGTCGCTCATCTTCTGCCTGGCGACAGCGCGCTCCTTGACGGACTGCTTGCCGAGGATCCAGGGGCTCTTGACTCCTGTGATGATGGTCATCACGGTCAGCCTCCCCTTCATGTTCTCGTCGACGCGCGCGCCCCAGATGACGTTGGCGTCCTGATCCATCGACTCCGTGACGAGCTCACCGACGTGGCTCACCTCGTCGAGCGTCATGTCTGGGCCGCCGGTCACGTGGAGGATCGCCCCTGTCGCCCCCTCGTAGCTGATGTCGAGCAGCGGGTTGGAGAGGGCGCCCTTCACCGCCTCCTCGACCCTGTTGTTCGTGTCGGAGGCGCCGACGCCGATGGCTGCGACGCCGCCGTCCGTCATGATCGCCTTGACGTCCGCGTAGTCCAGGTTGACCAGGCTCGGGACCGCGATGATCTCCACGATTCCCTTGATCATGGTCGCGACCAGCTCGTTCGCCACTGCGAAGGCCTGGGTCACAGGGAGGTTCCCCGCGATCTGGACCAGCCTGTTGTTGTCGATGACGATGACGGTATCGGTGACCTGGCGGAGCTGCTGGAGGCCGAACTCCGCCTTGTCGACGCGTGCGCGCTCGATCTTGAACGGCATCGTCACTGTGCCGATGACGATGGCGCCCGCATCCTTCGAGACCTGCGCCACGACGGGGGCTGCGCCTGTCCCTGTGCCGCCGCCCATCCCTGCGCAGACGAAGACCATGTCCGCTCCCCTGAGGTGCTCCTTGAACTCCTGGATCGACTCCTGGGCAGCCTGCATCCCCTTCTCCGGGAAGCCGCCTGCGCCGAGGCCGCGCGTCGTGTCCCTGCCGATGAGGAACTTGTAGTCCGCCTCTGTCACGTCGAGGTGCTGCTTGTCGGTGTTGCACGCGATGATTTCAGCTCCCTTGACTCCCTTGTTGTAGAGCCAGTTGACCATGTTGTTGCCGGCACCGCCGACGCCAATCACCTTGATGTTGGCCTGGCCAACCTCGAACTCCTTGGGGTTGTAACCCCTCTTCGGCTCCTGCGCAGCCTTCGCCACAAAGTCCATGGTGCTTCCCCCTCGCTTTTTTTGTTGTTTCTGCGATCTCCAGGTTCGCGGGAACTCCGGCAGAGCCCTCCCTCTAGCTCAGAGTCTAGGTGCTGCCAGAACGGGGTCGGACGACGAGCCCTCGGCCCGTCTTCCGTCCTTTCTGGACGGAAGAATGTTTAGTTCTCGCCAAAACCTTTTAATCAAGTTCTAGATGTTCTTATATATAAACCTTCTCGTTTAGCAAAGTATAGTATTATTTAATGTATGATGAAAAAAATAAAATATGGAAAAGAAAGGCCGGTCTCGACTGAGAATCACGATGTATGACCATACAGGATCTGCTTCTCCCCCGCGTAGAGCCCCATGTCAGTCATCTGCGCATACTGGTGCGGCGCTAAGACGAGATGCAATATCGCGAAATTTAGTCTAACCTTGATGTCGCCTACAATGCGGGATAAGGCGCTGGCGTCCACGTTTTCGCCGATGACGAGGATCGAGGCCTTCTCCTTCGTCGGCTTGCCGTGGAGGATGATCTCCGCGACGCCGGGGAGCTGCGCCGCGAGCTCCACGAACTCCTCGATCGCCGTCTTCCGGACCGCGAGCAGCTCGTCCAGGAACCTGGTCTCCCGGTTCTGGGCTGCGCGGTAGAGCCGGAGCCTCTTCACCCGCCGCTCCTCAACGAGCCCGAGCTTCAGCAGCGTGCGTATGATTCTGTAGGAGGTGGCTGGCGCGAGCTTCGCAGCCTTGGCCGCCTCCCTGATCCCGTACTCCTGCTCCGGGTGGTCCAGGAAGAGCTTGATCAGGATCATCCGCTTCCTGTCGAACAGCTCCTCCAGCAGCTTTGTCGGTTCCAAGGCGGTTCGCCAGGAAGCTCCAGGAAGGCCGAATTATATAAATATATCGATTTTGAAACAGCGTTCCAAAAATGAAACGTTCCATTTCCAGAGGAAACCGAGGGGGGTCTTGAGCCAGTGCGGGAATCCGGTAACTAGTTGGGCGGAAGAAATCGGAAAAAAAGAGCCGGAGGTGAGAGAAAGTAAGAGAAAATATGACATTTCGATTTTAAGGATGTCGGTTGTTTGCGGCAAGGCTCCAACTGCGCCAGCCGCACAAGATCGGTCAACGGCGCAGAATCCTGCCGGCCTCGTGAGCAACCTGTCGCACCATAATTATTTTCGCTAAAGAAGATAAAGATAATGGAGATAAAATAATAGAGAGACCTTAACAATAATTGTCCATAATGCAATTAATTTGAGAGACAACTCCAAATAATTTTTTATAGTGTAATTAATCTAAGGACAAACGAGAATAAATTTCCATAATGTAATTAATATGGGGGTGGCTGATAATAACTTTCTATAACGAAATTATTAAGAATTAATCTTCTATAATGAAATAAATAACTGTGCCCTAGCGCCCCCGCTGGTGCTCGAACGCCTCGTGGACCTCGTCCAGCGTGGTGATATCCTTGACCCCTCTGTCATCTCTCACCTTGACGACGCGCGGGAACCTGAGGGCGTAGCCAGAGCTGTAGCTCGGGCTCCGCTGGATCTCCTCGAAGGCGATCTCCAGGACGAGTGAGGGCCGGACAGTAACCTCCCTGCCGCTCTCCTTAACGACCTTCTCCTTCAGGAGCTTCGTGATCTGCTCGAAGGTGACCCCCTCCGCCCGCTCCAGCTCCTTCAGCCCTGTCCCCACCTTCCCGATCGTCAGCAGCTCCCCAGACTCGTCCCGGCAGGCGATGGTGAAGCTGGTGAGCCAGCCTGAGCGCTTCCCCTCGCCCCACTCAGCTGCCACGACGACGAGGTCCACGGTGTCCAGGACCGGCTTCACCTTGACCATGTGGCCGACCCGGGAGCCGGGCTGGTACTTGCCGTCCAGGGCCTTGCACATGATCCCCTCGTTCCCGGCAGCGAGGCTCGCCTTGTAGAACCGTACAGCGTCAGGGACCTTCTCCACCACCCGGAACTCGCTGAGCCTTATTTTTCGAGGAACGGGTTTCTTGAGGAGTTTTTCGAGAGCTTTCCGTCGTTCGCCGAACGGGGAGTTAAGCATCTCCTTGCCGTCGAGGTAGAGGATGTCGAAGATGTTCAGCTCGACCGGGAGCTTCTCCTGCAGCTTCTCGATGTCGTACTTCCTCCTGATCCGCTGGCTGATGTGCTGGAACGGCATGTACTTCCCGCTCTTCGGGTCGAAGCCGACAGCCTCGCAGTCGAGGAGGCAGCTCTTCGCCTGGATGTGCTCCTTCACCGCAGCCACCACCTCTGGGAACTGGGCGGTCACCTCTTCGAGGCGCCTGGTGAAGAGGATGACCTTCTCGCCCATCTTGTGGACCTGGAGCCGGAAGCCGTCGTACTTGTACTCCACAGCGCCCGGCTTCCCGACCCGCTCCAGCCCCGCCTCCACTGACGGCTCCTTCTGGGCGAGCATCACCCGGACAGGGGTGCCGAGGGAGAGGTTGATCCGCTGGAGCGCCTTGACGCCCCCCATCTTCGCTGCCTTCGCCACTGCAGCATAATCGTTGCACCGGTCATAAGCGGACTGGAGGATGGCGGTGAGCTCGTTGTAGCTGTTCCTGCTCTCCTCATCCTCGAGGACGATGTCTTTCTTTTCCATATCGTATTTTATTGGCGGGTTCAGATAGGCCCAGCAGATCGCATCACGCAGTGTCCCCTCGGCGACGCCGACCCGCAGCGTCTCCAATACTGTGCGGACGATGAAGCGCGTCTCTTCCGCTGTCGCCTGGCCGAGGAGGGCTGCGACCGCCTTCACCTTAGCCTCAACGCTCCCCTTACCCTCTAAAGACGGGAATTTCTTGAGTTGGGTGATGACGTCACGGACCGTGACATCCTTGGAGAGGAGCGTCGCCTGCTTCTTCCTCCCGACGAGGCTGCCGGCGACGATGCCCAGATCCCCCTCTTTCTTCCAGAGCGCGGTGACCCTCTGCTCGGACTCGCCTGAGGCGAGGGCGATCGCCTTGACCGCGGTGGCTGTGGAGAAGCCCAAGGTCCGCTCGTCCCAGGGCGGGAAGATCCTCCCCTGGAGGAGCGTGATGACCGCCTCCAGCTCAGCCTCCGGCACCCCTTTCAGGAACTCGGCCAGGAGGTGCGTCTTCTCGAGCCGCTTCGACGTGGACTCGAGCCGCTGGTAGACGGAGACGAGGGAGGAGTAGCGCATCAAGAAAACAGAAGCTCACGCCTATTTTAAGCATTCGGTTTTGCCAGATAATTCTCGAGAGAAAAGTACCGTTTCGGCACGAACCGCTCAGAGGCCCGGATCATACCGACACGCTGGAACTCCACATCCGCAAAATTGCGTCCTACGATGGAGCAGAGATTCTCGAGGAGCTCTAGGTATTGGGGGCTCATCGCGAACTCAGCCATGACAGGGAGCCGGTTCGCGACGTGTTCTGTGGGAATCGTCACGAGCTTGACAGGGCAGAGTTCCGGCCTGTCCATGGTGACGATCATCGGCACCGATACTGGGATGACGCGTCCCTCTTCCTTCATCTGCTGGTACTGGGAGCCATGGACCTTTCCCGCGCGGGCGTACCGCTGGTCCTCGAGGCCGACGGTCTTGTACGAGAACTCCTCAGGGTCGAGGTTCCTGTCGCGGGCGTGGTCCGCGAGGGCCCGCTTGACCTGCTTCCAGACCCGCACGGCGGAGTTCCCGCTGACCACCTCGTCGATTGAGAGTATCTCCTGCCGCTCGCCTGCGACATGGGTCTCGTTGAAGTAATTCCTCAGCCAGCCGTAAAGCACCTGTTTCATGTCGGTGATAGAGCTCGAGGCGGGGAGGTATTCGTGCTCTTTGCTGAGAATGGTGGGGTCGACGATGGAGAGCGCATCGAGCAGTGGAACGGCACCGCGAATCGGAATGAAGAGCGTGGAAGGATCCTCGCGTTGCACGATGTCTGCAATTTTTATCATGCCTTTCACGAACCCTTCCAATGTTTGCGCTGCACGAGGGTCGGTCATCCTCGAGTTTGAGAGGGGGCAATATATAAATGTTTCTATTTTAATCACTTTTTAGTAGTTATATTATTAATATTTATTTTCTATATCGTATTTATTGGATTGTTTCCGTCTCAGACGCCAACATTTATTTAAAGCGCCGCATTTCCAAATAATCATGGGCCTCTTCGACGACGTCCTCGGACATGGGGAATCGCTCTTCCGGAACGAGGAGGCGCTCGGCTACGAGTTCCTCCCCAAGATCCTCCCCTTCCGGGAGCGGGAGCAGCGGGAGATCGCCGCCTGCATCAACCCCCTCTTCCAGTCCAGGAACGGCAGGAACGCCCTCGTCCACGGCGTCCCGGGCATCGGGAAGACCGCGGCGGTGCGCCACGTCCTCCGCGAAATCGAGGAGAAGACGGACGACATCCTCGTCGTCTACATCAACTGCTGGCAGACCAACACGAGCTACAAGGTCCTCCTCGAGGCCTGCGACCAGCTCAACTTCAAGTTCACGCAGAACAAGAGCTCCACAGAGCTGATGAAGGTGATCGCCGCCATCGTGAACAAGAAGGCGGCGGTCCTCGTCTTCGACGAGATCGACAAGGCGGAGGAGTTCGACTTCCTCTACGCCCTGCTGGAAGACCTTTTCAAGAAATCCATACTCTTAATCACGAATTATAAGAGTTGGCTCTTGGAGCTGGACGAAAGAATAAAGTCGAGACTGACTCCAGAACTGATTGAGTTCCGGGAATATAACGAAAAGGAGACCCGCGAGATCCTGAAGCAGCGCCTCGACTACGCCTTCGTCCCCGGCGTCTGGGACCCTGCCGCGTTCGAGCAGGTGGCGCAGCGCGCCGCAGCGGCGAAGGACATCAGGACAGGGCTCTACCTGCTGAAGCAGGCGGCGCTCCGCGCCGAGGACGCGGCGTCGAAGCGGGTGACCACGGACCACGTCCGGAAGGCCCTCTCCACGATGGACGAGTTCACCGTCAAGTCCTCGGCCGACCTCTCCGACGAGGAGAAGTTCATCTACGAGGTGATCAAGAAGAACAGCGGCAAGAGGATCGGCGACCTCTACAACGCCTACAAGAAGGAGGGCGGCCAGGCGAGCTACAAGACCTTCCAGCGGAAGATCGCGGCGCTCGACGAGGGGAAGTTCATCACGCTGGAGCGGAAGACCGGCGACGGCGGGAACACGACGATCGTGAACCGGAAGATCACGGACTACTAGTTCTCATAGTTGAATGAAATTAATGGGGGCAATGTGGCACCGCCACCACCACCCCCAAATAGAGAACCGTTATAGTAAATAATAAATAGAGAACGGCCACAGTAAATATTAAAGATAGGATGAAGAGGCGTGACTTAAACAAAGAAACTAAGTTAAACAAAGAAGGGTAAGTTAAACAAAAAGATTTACGACTGATTGTACTCGCGGCTCTTGGCGCGGTGCCGGGCGCAGAAGATGCTCCCCTTCACCACCTTCCGCTTGCAGCGGACGCAGAACCGCTTGGCCTTCTTCGCCTGGTAGGCGCTCCGCCGCTCCCTGTTCAGCCGCTCGCGGTGCTCGTAGTAGAACTTCTGGAAACGGTCCTTGAACTGCCGCGGCACCGAGCCGAACCCGCGGGGCCTTCCCCTGCCGCGCTTCACGCGACCTCCCTTCTTCTTCGCCATCCGGATCACCTCAACGACAAGGTGGACGCACGGCTGCCGCAGCAGAATGGGCCGAATCTGCGTCCTTCCGTCGCCCTTCGCGGTTAAGAGTAATTTCGGGATTTAAAAATCTTTTCTTTGACGCAGCCAGCGAATATTGCGGAACGCTCTTTTCACACGACAGTCCACGGGTTCCACTGGACTCGGCAGCCATCCGACGACGAGAGGCAGGGCCACTGGACATCCACGCGTTGAGCTTTTAAACGATAAAGATTGGAGGAGGAGAAGAGACCATCGAGGTGAGCGCCATGAGACCACACGAGGACCCGCTGTTCATCCAGGAGCTCTGCTTCCAGCAGATCAAGAAGCTGACAATCGGCGCGACCAAGGCGCGCGCCGGGAGGTGAGACGATGGCCGCAGACACGATCTACCAGGAGCAGGACAGGTACGCGGAGGAGGTGAGCTCAGCCCTGTCGGAGCAGGGGCTCGTCAGCGAGGAGGAGGCGCAGGAGCTGAAGCGTTTCCTCCGCGGCTGGTGAAAGTTGTTTCCAGAAACGTTTTTACAACGACGTGAACACCATTTTTTTAAACTCCCCGGGCTTCCTTCCCCGCATGCCCGTCATCCTGAACAGGGACGAGTTCAACGTCCGGAAGCAGCGGCTCCTCCGCGAGCTGAAACGCTCGGTCTTCATCTACCCGACGGACACGATCTACGGCATCGGGTGCAACGCCCTCGACGAGGTGCTCGTCCGCCGCGTCCGGGAGCTGAAGCGGCGCCACGAGATGCCCTTCAGCATCATCGCGCCGTCGAAGGAGTGGATACGGCAGCACTGCGTCATCGACGCGAGGGGAGAGGAGTGGCTGAAACGGCTGCCGGGCCCCTACACGCTCATCCTGAGGCTCAAGGACGGCAACCCCCTGCCAGACACAGTGAACATGGGGCTCGGCACAGTCGGCGTCCGGATCCCGGACCACTGGTTCAGCCTCGTGGTCGCGGAACTCGGCGTCCCCGTCGTCACGACGAGCGCCAACCTCACCGGCGAGGACTACATGCGGTCGCTCGACGACCTCAGCCCTGTCATCAGGAAGAGCGTCGAGCATATCTTCTACGAGGGCGAGCTGTCGGGGAGGCCGAGCACCATCGTCAGGCTCGACAAGGCGGAGACGGAAGTGCGGGAGCGGTAGGATGAGGATTCTCAGCATCAGCGACCTCCACGGCGACCGCTCCCTCGCGGAGCGGCTCGCGAAGAGGGCGGAGGAGGAGCACGTCGACCTCGTCCTGATCTGCGGCGACCTCACCTACTTCGACCAGGAGCCCAAGGGCATCATCGGCCCCTTCCTCGAGCGGAAGAAGAAAGTGCTCTTCGTGCCGGGGAACCACGACAGCTTCGCCACCGCAGAGGTGCTCGCGAAGGTCTACCCCATCAGGAACCTCCACGGCTACTCTGTCAAGTACGACGACGTCGGCATCTTCGGCTGCGGCAAGGCGAACATCGGAGCCGAGCGGCTCGCGGAGGCGGAGATCCACGCCACGCTCAAGCGCGCCCATCAGTACGTCAGCGCCCAGCAGAAGCGGATCATGGTGACCCACGTCCATCCCAGCGGCACGGTGATGGAGCGGATGACGCGCTTCTTCCCCGGCAGCGCCGGCGTCCGGAAGGCGATAGAGGAGCTCCAGCCGGACATCGCCTTCTGCAGCCACGTCCACGAGGCAGAGGGGATCGAGGAGCGTATCGGGAAGACGCGGGTGATCAACGTCGGGAGAAGGGGGTTCGTCCTCGACCTCTAAGGCTCTGTGTCGTCGAGGTCGACAATCTCGATGAAGGCGTCCGTGGTGTCCTCCACCTCGATGCGCGCCTCCTCGTCCTTCAGCTCGTCCGCCTCCTTGAGGAGGCGCTCGGCGTCAGGGCCCTTATCACCCGCTTTCTCTGGGGGCGGGGATGCCTCGTCGCTGAAGATCTCCATGCCGCCGAACTCCGCCAACGGCTCCGGCTTCTGGGCCGGCTGCCCCTCCCCGGCGAGAGCGTCGCCAATGAGCGTCTGGAGGTACCTGATCGTCTTCCGTATCTCCTCGGGAGGGTCCTTCGCCGTGTCGATGTTGATGATGACCATGCCACCAGAGCAAGAAGGGCACCAATATATAAATTTTGATTATTTGCGCAGGAGCTCTATCTCAATCGGGAAGGAGTCGTACGTGGGATACTCGGTGACGACCGCGCACGGATGGCCGACCTTCCGGTGATTCTTCCTCAGCCATCTCGCCGAGACGAGGAGGCGCGGCTTCCGCTCGTCGAGGAAGAGCTCGTCATCGCCCAGCCTGAACTTATTTTTGAGTTCGTCATTCACTTTCTTGAGTAGGAGGAGTTCCTTGAGACGCGCTTCTTCAGAAAGGGTCTCGATCCTCTTCTCATAGCCATAGCCAGGCACTAATGAGGAATATATCGCGCCTCTCGTGACGAGGCCGTCCTCGTCCACGACGTCGATGGGGAGCCTGGTGACGTGCGCGCGCCGCTTCAGCCTGTTCCCCATCTGGACGAGGTCCTTCAGCCTGCACGTGCAGTAGTGGATGGGATAGGAGAAGCTTTTGGCGGAGCGCATCAGCTTCAACGCTGCCTGGTCGCTGCCAGCGACGCCGTAGCTGCCGTAGGCCTTCGTGCGGTAGCCGAGCCTCGCGAAGGAGGGCTCGTTCAGGTCGCTGATCTCCAGCTCGTTTAGGTTCAGGAAATCTATTTTCCTATCTATATATTCCAATAATCTCTCTGTCTCCTCTCCCTTGTCCGGCAAGACGGGGATCTCCACCCCTATCTTCCACGGGTATCCCTTCGCCAATCCGATTCTGCCCCACCACTTGCTATCCATGATGTCGGGGTGGAACCGTATCTCGTCGAGGCCGGCATCAGAGAGTCTCTTGAGCCGTTCTTCGGTCACGAGGTCGAGGGGGGTGTAGAGGTGAACGTGAAAGTCCTCACCGAACTCTTTTTTTAACAAACGTATATAGCTGCAGGTCCTTTCCAACCTGGCGAGAGGGTCTCCACCAGTAAAGCCTGCGCCTGTCGCTGCGCAGTCCCGCGCCTCCTGGAGCAGGTCCTTGTCGCTCTTGATGGGACGCTCGTTCGCGTACTGGACGTCCTTCTGCTTCTTCTCCTCGCTGATCGGGCAGTAGAAGCACCGCGCCGGGCAGACGCCGGTGACGAAGAGGACGAGCTTCTCGCCCTTGACGCAACGCTTGCAGCCCTCGATGAGTGGGCCCGAGCGCCACGAGTGAAAGGGGGTCCTGACGACGGATTTCGGCATTGATGCGCGTGGCGTCGTCCGCTTCAAAAATTTTCTGTTATTCAGGCGCAGGACAGGGCAACGGGCAAATTTATAAATGCTTTTTTCCCAAAGAACGGGATGGAATACCTGTGGATCGTCTTCGCCCTCCTCTCGGCGATGACAGCGGCGCTGGTCGCCGTCTTCGGCAAGATAGGGCTGCAGGGCGTCGACACCAACACCGCGACCGCGATCCGCGCGATCATCATGGCCCTCTTCCTCATCGGCCTGATATTCATCCAGGGGAAGCTGCGTGACATCACGCCGATCCTCGCGAACAGCCGCGCGCTCTTCTACATCGTCCTGAGCGGCGTCGCCGGCGCCCTCTCCTGGCTCTTCTATTTCATCGCCCTGAAGAGCGCCAAGGTCTCACAGGTCGTGCCGATTGACCGGCTGAGCATCGTCTTCGCGCTCCTCCTGGCGTTCTTCATCCTCGGCGAGAAGATATCGCTGAAGGCGGGCATCGGCGCCGCCCTCGTTGTCGTCGGCGGCATCCTCATCGCGCTGGGATGAGCTCAGAGGAAGAGCTTCTGGTAGTTCATGTAGACGAGCCGAGCAGCCTCTTCGGGATTGAGCCCTTTCTCCTTCGCGATCGCCTCGACCGCCACTCTGACGTTCTGCGGCTCGTTCCGCTCGCCCGGCACAGGGCTCAGGTAGGGCGCGTCAGTCTCGGTGAGGAGCTGGCTGATCGGCACGGTCCTGGCGAGGAGCTGGAAGTGCTGGAGCCGGTTCGCGTTGCTCGGCACTGTGAGGCTGAGGCCAAGCTCCGCTGCGCGGCGCATCAGCTTCTGGCTCCCGCTGAAGCAGTGGAGGACCGCGTTGGTCTGCTTCGCCTCCTCGAGGATGTCCACCACCAGCTTCTCCGCCTTCCGGGAATGGACGATGACAGGCTTCCGTATCGCGTTGCTCAGCTGGAGGACCTTGATGAAGTTGTTGACCTGGTGCTCCTCGTCGTCGCTGAAATGCAAGTCGATCCCCACTTCGCCGATGGCGAGGATCTCCGCTGCGTGGTGGCGGATGAAGCTGAGGGTCTCGTCGACGGACGTGGCGCGCTTCCGGTCGAAGTCCTTGGCTGCCTCGTCATGCACCCGGACGTTCGGGGCGTTGAGGGGGTAGAGGCCGAGGGCCGGCTTGATCAGGGGGTAGCGCTGCGCCAGCGCCAGCGCCTTCTTGTTCGAGGCGTGGTGCACCCCCTGGGAGATGATGGCGGCGACGCCTGCCCCGCGGCTCCGCTCCAGCACCTCGCGCAGGTCCTTCGAGAACTCAGGGAAGTCGAGATGCGCGTGGACGTCGACGAGTATCATGGTCCTGATGGGTGCGCCGCTGTTTAAATGGATTGCGCCACCTCTCCAAAAGGAATTTTTATAAAGCTGGCAGCGGGAGGAATGGAGGGAGAGGTGACTCTGGTGGAGCGGCAGGGATTGACGCAGTTCGAGGTGGAGGCGCTCCGCCGCGAGCACGGCTACAACGAGATTGTCGAGCCGCGCCACGCCACGTCGCTTCGAATCCTGCTCCGTCAGGTGAAGTCCAACTTCGTCGTCTACCTCCTCGCCTTCGGGATGCTCGCCTCGTTCTTCGTGGGCAACGCCGTTACCGGCTACACCCTGCTCTGCGTGATCTGCGTCGTAATCGTCGTCGGCTTCGTCCAGGAGTACAAGGCGGAGCAGGCGGTCCAGGCGCTGCGCAGCATGCTCATGCCGGTCTCGCTCGTCCTGCGGGACAAGATAGAGGCGGAGATACCCTCGCGGGAGCTCGTCCCCGGCGACATCGTCATCCTGCGGAGCGGCGAGCGGGTGCCTGCAGACTGCGTCCTCCTAGAGGAGCACGAGCTGCGCGTGGACGAGTCTATCCTCACCGGCGAGTCGAAGGACGTGCCGAAGACCGCGATCAGGGACCTGACGCGGCAGGATCCTGAGCACCTCGTCTTCATGGGGACGTTCATCCTCCATGGCAGGTGCGTCTGCCAAGTGATCGGGACAGGGATGCGGACGGAGTTCGGCAAAATCTCGGGGATGATCTCCGCTGCGGAGAAGGAGCTGCCGCTCCAGCGGAAGATCAACAGGATTGCCGAGTACATGGTGACCCTGGCCTTCGTGGTCAGCGCCCTCACCGCCTTCCTCCTCCTCTCGCGCAACCTGCCGCTCACTCCTGCGGTGCTCGTGGAGACGCTCATCGTCGTCATCGCCCTCTCCGTCGCCGCCTTCCCCGAGGGGCTGCCCGTCGTCCTCATCAGCACCCTGGCGGCGGGCGCGCACCGGATGGCGCACAAGAACGCCATCGTGAACCGCATGTCGGCCATCGAGGCGCTCGGCGAGACGACCGTGATCTGCAGCGACAAGACCGGCACAATCACGAAGGGCGAGATGACGGTCCGGAAGATCGCGGTGGATGACATCGTGATCGACGTCGGAGGCGCAGGGTACGAGGCCGAGGGCGATCTGACGCACAAGGACCGGGCGTTTCCCGTCGCGGAGAACGCATCGTTGCGGCTGCTGCTCCAGGCGGCGGTGCTCTGCAACGACGCGTCCATCCGCCGCGACGGGAGGGACTTCCGCATCAGCGGCTCATCCACCGAGGCGGCGCTCCTCGTCATGGCGGCCAAGGCCGGCGTGCGACGCGATTCGGGAAGGGGCGAGCGGGTTGACGAGATCCCGTTCACGTCGCACCGGAAGATGATGTCGGTGCTGGTGCGCCACGGGGAGTCGTACGCGGTCTACGCGAAGGGGGCGCCGGAGCTCCTCTTGAAGCGATGCACCGCGGTCCACCGGCATGGAGCGGTGGGAAAACTGACGGAACCGCAGCAGGCGGAGATCCTCGCCATCAACCGCTCGCTGACACGACGTGGCTATCGCACCCTGGCGCTCGCCACGAAACGGACGTCCAACATGCTGCGGGATAGCTTCGAAGAGGGTCTCATTTTCCTCGGCATCGTGGCCATCGAAGACCCGCCCCGAGACGAAGTCCGCGAAGCGGTCGCGACCTGCAGCGAGGCGGGAATCCGCGTCAAAATGCTGACGGGCGACTCGAAGGAGACTGCGATGACTATCGCCAGCGAGATTGGCCTGGTCGGTGATACGCTCGAGGGAGAGGCGATCGACCGGCTGACGGACGAGGAGCTGGAGCGAGCTTTGCCGCACACCGCGGTCTTCGCGCGGGTCCGGCCTGAGCATAAGCTCCGCATCGTCCAGCTCCTGAAACGGCAGGGCGAAGTCGTGACGATGACGGGCGACGGCGTGAACGACGCCCCGGCGCTGAAGGAGGCGCATGTCGGCGTCGCGATGGGAATGAGGGGGACCGACGTGGCGCGCGACGTGGCCGACCTGACGCTGAAGGACGACCATTTCTCAACGATCGTCGCCGCCGTCGCCGAGGGGAGGACCGTCTTTAGCAACATCCAGAAGTTCACCACGTACCAGATATCGATCAACCTCGCCCAGGTGAGCCTCATCTTCCTCGCGCTCTTGCTAGGGATGCCCCTGCCGCTGCTCCCAATCCAGATTCTCTTCATGAATCTCCTCTCGGACGAGGTGACCGCCCTGACGCTCGGCTTCGCCCCGGCCTCCCTGGACGTGATGAAGAGGCCTCCGCGGCGGAACGCCCAGATTATCTCGCGCGATGCCGCCACAATGCTCTTCATCGCAGGCACCATCATCACCGCAGGTTCGCTCAGCCTCTTCGCCTTCGCTCTCTACGTCCTCCACCAGCCCCTCGAGGTGGCGCGGACCACTGCCCTCGTCACCATGGTCCTCTTCGGCATCGTGAGCGCCTTCAACTTCCGGTCGCTCCGCTCGACCCTCTACGAGCTCCCCATCCTCGCCAACCGCCACCTCACCTACGCTGCGGCCGCCGCCTTCGCCATGACGCTCGTCGTGATCTACACCCCCGCCAGCGCCATCTTCGAGACCGCCCCGATCGCGATCGAGTCGTGGCTCCTCGCCATAGGCGTCGCCTCGACCCTCGCCTTCGCCTTCGACCTCATCAAGGCAAAGAGGCTGCTGGACTGGACAAGGGTGGCGGAGGCGAAGGCCGACAACCAATGAGAAATCTCCCTACCGCTTCTTCCTGAGCTTCTGGAACGTCTCGATGAGGTCGACGACGTACTTCCCGTCCGCGAGCTTGTAGACGAGCGGCTGCCCCTCGTGGAAGAGGTTGACGAGGTCCAGCTCGTACGTCCCCGGCTTCTCTATCCTGATGGATTCGAGGTCGAGCACGACGGGCTTGTCCCGGTCAATCTCGTTCCCGATGAGGTCGTAGACGTCCTCCTCGATGTGCGCCCGCTCCTCGGTGGTGAGGGGGAACTGGCGCTGCTCCGCCAGGAGCTCCTCCCGCCCCTTCTTGACGTAGAAGAAGAGCTTCCCCTTGCACTTCGTGCAGCCGGCGAGAATCTCGTTGCTCCCCTCGGGGTAGAAGGTACCGCACTTGACGCACTGATGGGGCATAGTTCACTTCTTCCGCTTGATGTCCTCGGTGAGGAGCTGTATCTTGTCCGGGTCGCGCTTGATCTCCTTGACGACCGAGGCTGGGCCGATGATGGTGAACCCCTGCCGCTCGCCGAGGAGGAGGTTGACGAGGAGCGACCTGACCTTCCGGAAGAAGACAACATCCTCCTTCTGCTGCAGGCTCACGTGGCTGATCTCGACGCCCTTGAACGAGGAGGTGATCTGCTCCATGGTCCGCTTGATCAGCTCCGCCTCCTCCTCCGCGCGGAGCTTCCCCTCGAGGAGCACGATCTTGTTCTCCTTCGCGAGGCCGAGGAGCCGATCAATCCGCTCCTTCTCCGGCAGCCGCATTATCTCGGCGTACGGCACGAACTGGAGTGTGAGCATCGTCCTGCCTTTCATCGCTTCTCCTTCTTCCGCTTCAGCGCCTTGCTCCTGAGCTCGAACAGCTTTTCGTACAGCGCCTCGACCCCGTCCCCGGTCTTGGCGCTGATGCCGATCACATCGTACTGGGGGAAGGCGGACTGGACGTGCTTCAGGTCCGCCTTCTTGAGATCCATCTTGTTCGCGACGAGGAGC
>Ga0315275_10002084_pt1 | contig 17863 bp, 14 predicted proteins | sample YL17G03_0_MG_FD_205557 | JGI IMG/M metagenome (GOLD analysis project Ga0315275, IMG submission 205557) | Sediment microbial communities from Yellowstone Lake, YNP, Wyoming, USA - YL17G03_0 | ecosystem: Environmental > Aquatic > Freshwater > Lake > Sediment | place: USA: Wyoming | collected...
TACGAACCAGTCTTCCCGACTCAGGGGCGACTCAGCTTCTCCCGTTCCCACGGTCCAGCGTCTCCATCTCTCTATACTGCTACAGCACCCGATCAACATACAAGGGGCGACCCTCAGCGGTCGCCCGACCGTCTGTGCGCGACGAGAGCCCGCGGAGGGGCTCCCCTACGAGATGCGGAAGAGGCAGCCGGTGAGGGTTCTCATCGCGGGTGCAACTGACTTCTTCGCGCCGTTCATCGCCGACGATCTGCTGGCGCGCCGCCATGAGGTGGCGGTGGTCGGCGAGACGGATTTCGACTTCGGCGAGGCGACGCGGCTAAGCCCCGCGGAGGGCCTGGCGGCCGCGGTCGCGTCGTGGCGGCCGGAGGCGGTGGTGGATCTGCAGCACGACAGTCGCGCCCGAGCCGAGGAGGTGCTGTCGGCCTGCGGCGGCGTCGCGCGCACGGTCCATCTCAGTTCGGCCCTCGTCTACGGGCCGAACCCGGTCTGCCCCATAGACGAGAAGACCGAGACTGTCCGCCTCGACAAGGCCTCGCCGGAGGCGGTCGCGCGGACTTGCCCTGAGCTTGCCGAACGGGTCGCGGCCGATCAAGCGGTGCTGGCGGCGATGGAGAGTGGTGTGCCCGCGACCATTCTGCGCATGTCCCACCTCTACGGCCCGCGGGACCCGAGCTGCGCCGAGTGGTTCTTCACCAAGCGCGTGCTCGATGAGCGAAAGCGGGTGGCGGTTCCGGACGGCGGATGGCAGATCTGCCATCGCGGATTCGTGCAGAACATGGCGCGCGGAGTCGTTCAGGCGCTGACTACCGCGAAGTCAGCCTGTCAGGTCTACAACCTCGGCGAGGAGAAGCTCTACACCCTTGCCCAGCTCGCCCGCGCGGTCGCCAACGCGCTCGACTACAAGTGGGATATCTACTCTGTCCCCGGTCACCTGTGGACCGCGCCCTATGCCCACACCACCTTCTACGACCTTCGCAAGGCGCGCGCCCAGCTCCGCTACCGCGACCTGATGATCCCCCGCGATGGCCTGGAGCTGACCATCGGCTGGCTCTGCCAGTCCCCGCCCAAGGACTGGTCCTGGCCGGGCATCGAAGGGCCCTTCGACTACGCCCGTGAGGACGCGCTCATTGACGAGTACGGCCGGACGCTTGATTTGTAGGGCGGCCATCCGGCTCGACGCAAGGAGAGCAGGAGCGCCGCCGCCGCTCGTCCTAACGCCCCGCGCCTCTTCGCGCCGCCGCCAGGATCTCCAGCAGGTTCTTCATGCAGAGGTCGCTCGCGTACTCGCCCGCCTCCGAGAAGCTCACGCCGCCAGGCTGGTTGAGCACCGCCTCCGGCAGCGCCGCCGGCCGCCAGTGCGTCTCCAACGACAGGTAGCCCTGGTAGCCAGCGCCTAGCAGCACGGCAAGCTGACCCTTCCAGTCTATCACCCCCTCGCCTACCGGCGTCACATGGGGCGCGCCCTTCGCGTCGCGCTTCCCGTCCTTCGCATGAACGTGCACGATGAGGTCTTTGACCGACTGGTACGCCTCCGGAAATGGCGTGACGCCATCGTCCGCGTAGACCTCGTTGCACGGGTCCCACACCACCCGGACGTTGGGCGAGTCGAGTTCCCGCGCCATTCGAGCGGTTTCGTCCGCCGTCGCGCAGTAGGTCGAGGCCTCGTTCTCGATGGCAAGCGTGACCCCCGCGTCGCGGGCGATCGGGATCGCCGGCCGGAACTTGCTCTTCACCTTCTCCCAGACGGGGGCCGACGGGCCCCGCTTCCAGAAAGTGAAGACCCGGACGATCTTCGTGTCGAACGCATTCGCCAGCTTGCAGCAGTTCCGCACGAACTCCAGGTGCTCGCGGTGCGCCGGCTCGTCATCGAGCTCGCACTTGAACACCGGCGATGCGATCGCCGCCACCGCCAGGCCGTGCTCACCCAGCGTCTTGCGCACCCTATCCACGTCGGCCGCGTTCAGATGCTGGATGGGCTTGTTCCAGATGGTCCGCAGCTCGACCCCTTCGAGCTGATAGCGCACGGCGAGCTTGACCGCCGTGTCGAGGTCCTGCGACACCTCATCGGTGAAGACCGCAAGCTTCATCTCCCCGCACCTCCCGCTCGAACTTACCCATTGGTTTCGTTCCATGCCCGGGAAGACCTGTTGAGATGGCGCCTGAATGGGCATTGGGTGGGTCTGAGACATGCCCCCGCGGGAGGACCTAGCGCGCCGGCGGGTCTGACTGAGTTCCTCCGGTGACGGGGGTAGGGGCGACCCGGTGGGTCGCCCAGGCTTGCCCTGAGCGGAGCCGAAGGGGCGAGTCACCGACTCGCCCCTACCAAGCGGCCGCGCCCCGGACCAGAAACCTGGGGTCACACCCGCGCCGACGGAACCCTTGACGCCTTGCGGGGGAGTGCTATCATCGGAGCCGCCCGCCGCGGATCAACTGGGGGACCCTTCTGGGAAGCGGCGGCGACCGCACAGGCGCGGTAGATGGGGAGAAACCGGTGACTGTGGGGGTGTTGAAAAAGGGCCCATGCTGCATGATCGACCTGCTCTGTGGCGCGTGCCCAGCTTCTACGGGCAACCTCGTGCGAGAACTCCTGGGCCGATCCTCGGGAGTCGGCTTTTTCAACACCCCCACTGTCCCTATTATCCGTCCCACACAACAACCAGGGACGGTGGTGGAGAGGTCCCCCGGGGGTCCGCCCGGCGGGCGGGTGCTCTACCAATGACGGGGGCCGACTCCGTCTCGTTCTCACAGGCGGGTCCGCGATCGGTGACCATCTGGCTAGCGTTCGTGGGCACAGCTGCCGCCATCCTGACTTCCGTCTATGGAAGCATGGGCGCCAGCCAGCTTGCGCGCGGGGCGGGGGGAGGGTGAGGTGGCTTTGAGGAACTCCATGCCTCTGATGACTCGCTGGTCTAGGGGGCGCGAGGTCGCGGTCGTGGCCTTCGCGCTCACGATCATGTGCTGTGGCTCCGCCGTCTTGGGCTGGCTTCTCGCCATGCTAGCGACGTTCCGAGCAATCTACGCAGCTGCCGGGATCGAGATGCCCATGCTCATGGACATGGCAGGAGCTCACCCATGGGCCCTGCTGGCAGTCATTCTGCCTACCGAGATCACAGTCCCGCTGCTTGCATGGCGGAGTCGGCGTCCGGCCCTCTGGCTGACGGTGCATGCTCTTGCGTTGGCAGGGCTTGTGCTACTGCTGATGTCAGTCTTCAAAGGCAACATCTATCGCCCGATCTATGACCTGAATGCGGTGCTGCGAAGCGGGAGGTAGCCAGGAGGGGGAACTAGGGAAACCAGGGACAAGAGAAACCAGGGACAGCCGGGGTGTTGAGAAGGCCCGTTGGTGGCGACGGTCTGTTGATAGACGGGGCAGCAGCTTTCATCCACGGCGCCGCCTCGCCCGCGGCGAGTGAGGTCGGGACAGTGGTGCGAGCCGCAGGCTGATCAGGTGGTAAGGCGGCGCCGCTGCGGCTCACTTCGACCACGGCAAGACATACACCAGCGCGACGGTGGCCATGAGCACGGCGGGGACGAGCATGGCAAGGCGCAGGTCGGCGGCGGAGGCGACAACACCCATCAGCGCGGGGATCGCGATCACGCCGATGCCGACGCCGGCGGTGAGGATGCCAAACACCGCGCCGCTCTTCTCGGGGAAGTAGCGCGCCGCGTCGGTCGCCACCAACCCGAACACCCCTGACATGCACAAGCCGTTCGCCGCCGACATCGCCAGGCAGACCGCGATGCTGGACGAGCGCGCCGCCCCGTAGCTCGCCAGCGCGCTGCCGATGCCAGCCGCCAGCAGCAGCGGCGCGGGCAGGCAGCGCGCCGATACCACGCTCGTCGCCAGTCGCCCCACGATCATGAACGCCCAGAAGACCGAGACGGCGAGCGCGGCCGTTCCCCGGTCCGCCCCCAGCGTCTTCTCCATCAGCGGGCTGACCCACACGCTGAACCCCGTCTCCGCCCCCACGTAGAAGGAGAGCACCAACAGCAGCAGCCAAAGCAGTGGTGAGCGGAAGAGGCTCATTGCCGCCAAGGGGTGCTCGCTCGTGCGAACGTTCGCTTTGGGCCTGGCCCTGATCGTCGCCAGCAGGATTAGCAGCAGGACGGCGCCGGCGTAGAAGACGATCTCCCAGGGGAGACCGGCCCGCAGCAGCAGGCCCGCTCCGAGCGGGCCCACCACCGCGCCGACGGCGAAGAAGGCGTGGGCGAAGTTCATCGCGAAGCCGGGGGATGGCTGGTTCTCATCGGCGATGAGGGCGTTGGCGATGCTCTCGATTCCCCCCGCGCCGATGCCCATGAGCACCATCACCGCCAGCGCCAGGCCGAAGACCGGCTGGCGCCCGATCGCGGGCGCGCCGGCGAAAAGGGCGGAGGCGAGCGCGAGCACGAAGATCGCGCCGAGGATGATGCGGCGCTTGCCGATGGTCTCGGCGAGGAAGCCGGCGATCAGCACGGTGGGGATGAGGCCGACGGAGTAGAGTGAGAAGAGCAGGCCGGTGCGGCCCAGCGGGATGTCATAGGTGTCGGCGATGGACGTCAGGCATGGGCCGAAGCTGAAGACGACGAGCCCGTAGCAGAGAAGGGTGAAGGCCAGGTTGTAGGTGAGCCCGGACAGCCGCGGCATCAGGCGGTCCTAGCCCACCGACTCGGCGACGAAGGTGACCCCTGTCCAGGTCCGGCCGGAGCGATTGGTGACGCGGAAGAAGTCGAAGCAGGAGCCGAAGATGCCGGGCTTCTCCTCGCACTCGACGGTGTAGTCGGTCGGGGCGATGGGAGTGCCCGCGGCGTCGAGCAGCATCACCGTGAAGGGCTCGCCGATGCGCGCGGGGGCCCAGAGAGAGCGTTCGCCATCGCCCAGGGAGGTGCTGCCCTCGCGCTCGCAGTTGCCGGGGCCGCGCCGGCTGTCGGCGGCGAGAATGCGCCCGGTCGAGGGATGCTTGACGGGGCCTGGCTGCAGCTCAAGAGAGAGCTTGCTTGCATCAAGCTGCCTGAGGTCGAACTGCCGGCCGGCCGCGCCGGGGCCAAGGTAGAGGGTGCCGCCGCTCACGATGTCGGTGGGAGAGGGACTGCGGTACACTCGGCCGGCGGCGTCCACGAGATAGAGCGCGTCCGCCGCGCAGACCACGCCCTTCACCGCAGTGATGTAGACCGGGCGGCCGGCGGCGTCCCGGACGCTGTCCTCGATATCGAAGACTCGCCGGAAGGTCCCATCGGGACCAAACACCTGAAGACGCGGATCAACCGCGAACTCATTCTCCCGGTCGGCGACCCAGACATCGCCGGCGGCATCCACTCCCGCCAGCCAATGTCGCTGCCAGTGGCCGTCGAGGCCGGCCGAGGGCGAGAACGCCGAATCGGTGAAGGTGACGCCCCAGCCGAGCACCGGGCTGCGGCCGAAGGGGGCCTGCTTGCCTGTGCCGAGATCGAACTTGCTGATGTAGTGCTCGCAGCTCACCAGCAGATTGCCGCGCCCGTCGAGCAGGAGCTGACGAGGGCGGTCGAGCTGGTAGGACATCAGGTCGCGATCGTACTCCCCAGCCCTGGTGTAGGCCATGTCGCCGCGCCCGATCCATCCCCAGGGGGTAAATGGGAGCGGCCTCAAACGTAGGTCGAGCCCGAACCGCTGGACCCGGCCCAGCATCTCATCGGCGAGGTAGATGCAGCCGGCCTCCTGGTCAATCGCCAGGCCGGAGGCGCTGATGAACTCGCCGGGGCTGCGGCCCGTTGGCAGCTCCCATGCGCCCAGCTCCTGCCCTAGCGGGCCGTGCTTCGAGACCCAATTGCCCTCGTGCAGAATGTAGAGGTTGCCGCCGCCGTCGAGGTCATGCGCGAGGGGCGGACCGGGGAGCAGCAGCGCGAAGCGATAGCTGAAGTCCGGGCCGTACTTGAGGATAGCGTATGGCGGATGGTCGAGGTAGAGCCAGAAGTTGCCGAAGCTGTCTCGCTTGAGGTCGGCGAGACCGGGAACGAGATAGCCAGGCCCGCCGAAGGTGCTGACCGGTACCCCGAAAGGCTGGCGGTGGGTCCCGACCACCGCGCCCTTCAGCAAGTCGTCGAACACGACCGGGTCGGCGGGACCCGTCCGCGACTCACAGCGCATCCGATACTCCGGGCAGAGATGCCTGTCATCGGCGAGGGTGACGAGGCCGGCGGCGTCCGGAGCGAGGCTATCCCAGACGAAGCGATACCTGCCGTCGTCGTAGGTCGCGCGATAGAGCTTGCCGGGGGCGGGGGCGTCGATGCGCACCGTGATTGCAGACGGGCTGGCGATCCGGGACTTGATAGTGACGTCGGCCGCCGACTCTCGACTCTCGACTCCCGGCTCTCGGTTTTCGGCCATTCCCTCCCACTCCACGATCGGCCGTATCTGGGCGGCGCGATCGGGGGCGGGCCGGGGGACCCGAGCGCGGCCGAGCATCTCCCCGGCGGCGTCGGCCAGCGAAATCGCGCGCAGGTAGGGGCTCTGAGTGCTGCCGGATAGGCTGACCGGGCTGCGCGTCTGGGCGCGGGCGAGCTGCGGCACGATCCACCGGATGGCCAGGTCTCGCTGGAGGTTGAGCGATCCGAGCCGCACCGCGGTGTCGGGCTGGCCGCCGGCGGCAAGGAGCGCCACGGCCGCGTCGAGCGAGCCCGTCGTCTTCGCGTCAGACGGCGGAAGCGAGGCAAGGAGACGCTCGGCCGCTGCCGGATTCTGGCCCGCGATTGCAGCCGCCACGCGGGCGCGGACTTGCGCGGCGCGGGTCGGGTCGGCGACGAGGCCGATCAGCCCGGTCGCCCGGTCGGCGCTGCTCGGCGCCAGCGCCACCGCCACCGCCTCGGTCGCGTCGTCCCGCCAGGGCGACGGGCCCATCTCCGAGAGAAGCTCCTGGGCGAGGGCCGGGTTCGCTCCGGCAAGCTCACGGACCACGGAGGCAATCACCGCATCGCCCGCTCCGCGCTGGGACTGCGATCGAGCAACCGCCACCGCCCGCTGCGGGTCGAGCTTGAGCATGGCCAGCACCGCGGCGCACGCCGCCTCCGGCCAGGGCTTCGGCTCGCCCATCAACGCCTGCTCGGCGGCGGCCGGCTGGAGGACAGCCATCGCCACCAGCGCCCGCTCGCGCGCCCACTGGCTGGACATGCCGGGCAGCTCCTGCGCCAGTTGGGATCCCCGCGCCGAATCGGACGGCATGATGGCAACGGCGATCTCCGCCTGGACCGAGGTGCGGGCGACGGTGACGAGCGCGGCGATCCGCGCAGCGGTATCGGCATCGCCGCCGCGCGCGAAACGGAGGGCTGCGCTCCGCAGTATCGCCGACTGGATGATCGGATCGGACACGCGAGTTGCGATCCCCTCCGCTTCCGCCTCAGGGCGCTGCTCGGCGATCCGCCAGAGCGCCTGATCCCTGACGGCGGAGGAGAGGACCATCGCTGCGAGCGCAAGCGCTTCCTCGGGCTGGGCGACGGCCATGCGGTCGGCGATGAGCGCGGCTGCGCGATCATAGGCGGCGTCGCGAAGCTGCCATTTTCGCAGCAATACGAGCGCAGCCGTTGGGTCGCTCTCGGCCCGGGCGAGGACGACCGCAAGTTGGGCCTCGCCGGGGCTCAGCTCCGGGCCGGCCGGCAAGGCGGCCTCGCCGAGCGGAGCGACTTCTCGGAGCAGCAACCGCTGCTCCGCCAGCCGCTGGTCGGGGTCGGTAATGCCCAGCAACAGGCGCCCCGCTGTCAGGACATGCTCGACCGCACCCACGGGATCGCTCGGGGAGATGGCGACCGCAGCCGCTCCCAGCGCGCGGGCGCTGTCGAAGGTCCGGCGCATCCTGGCGGCGAGGTCAAGCGCGGCGGCAGGGTCGGTGTCCACCAGCGCGAGGGATATCTCCAGAAAGGCGGCCGACTGGTCCCCGGGGAGCGGGATCTCGAAGGCCGCGGCCTTCGCCTGGTCGAGATACTCGCGCGCGGGAACAGCAGCGGGCGCGCCGTCCACCCCACAGGCAAGCGGACAGAGCAGCACGACCAAGGCAAGAGCAAGGAACAGGCGCTGCGTTTGGGGGGTCATCGTCTCCGGTCCACTGGTAATGCCGCCCTATCCGGGCAGTAGCTACGGATTCTCTTGCATTACGGTTACAGCTGTAATGCAAGAGAATCTGCTGTGTCATCCTCACGCTGTGCGGTGTAGAGTTTCTTGCATTATGGGTGCTCCTAACCACAATGCAAGAAACTCTATAGTTCTCGGCGCGGGCCATCGAATCCTGCCCCCGCAGTCCTTCGAGGACGCCGCTCACGCCCTCGGGTGACACGCCTGGTAGACCTCGCGCAGGCGGTCCGTCGAGACGTGGGTGTAGATCTGGGTGGTGGCGATGCTGGCGTGGCCAAGCAGCTCCTGGATGGCGCGCAGGTCGGCCCCGCCGTCGAGCATGTGGGTGGCGAAGGAGTGGCGGAAGGTGTGGGGGGAGATGTGGGCGCGAATGCCGGCCTGGCGCGCATAGCGCCCTACAATCCGCCAGAAGGCGACCCGCGTGAGCGGCCGGCCCTTGTTGCCCAGGAAGAGCGGCGGCGCCGCATCCCGACGCGATGTCAGGTACGCCTTCACCGCCTCGATAGCAGGCCTGCCGACCGGGACGACGCGCTCCTTTGAGCCCTTGCCGACACATCGCACCAACCCAAGATCGAGGTTCAGGTCGCCCCGCGCCAGTCCGACCAGTTCTGATACGCGGAGCCCGGCGGCATAGACCAGTTCGAGCATCGCCCTGTCCCGCAGCCCCCTGGGCGTTTTCACATCCGGTTGGGCGATGAGCTTGGCGACCTCCTCGACCGAGAGTACATCCGGCAGCCGCCGGCGCAACTGCGCCGAAGGCAGGTTCGCCGTCGGATCGGCGGCGAGTCGTTCCTCCCGGACAAGGTGGCGGTAGAACCCGCGAACCGCGGAGAGCTTCCGCATGACCGTGGCAGGGGATGCCCCCGAGCGGCGCAGTCGGCCCAGGTAGACGATCAGTTGCGACTCGTCGGCGCGGGCGAGGTCGCGCAGTCCACGGGCGGCGAGAAAGGCCAGGTGGTCGCGAAGATCGCGGCGGTAAGCGACAATGGTGTTGGCCGAGAGCCCGCGCTCGACCGCCAGGCTGTCGAGGAACGCCTGCAACGCCTCGGCGAACTGGCGAGGCACTGACGTGTTCTCTGTGGCCGCGGCGCGCATCGCCAAGAGTTACCACGTGTAGGGCCCAGGGTCCAGGGTCGAGGGGCCGGTACCCCAAACCCTAGCCCCTAACCCCTAGACCCTGAACCTGTGCTATAATCCCCCGTCCCAGGGGAGGTCGGGAAGCGTGGATAACATAAAGTGGACGGCGGAGCGGGCCGGGGCCATCGTTGAGGCGGTCGAGACGGTGATCGTCGGCAAGCACGAGGCGGTGGAGATGACCGTCATCGGGCTGATGTGCAACGGGCATGTTCTTATCGAGGACATCCCGGGTGTGGGCAAGACCATGCTCGCCCGCTCGCTTGCCGCCGCCCTTGGCGCCCAATACCGCCGCATCCAGTTCACCCCCGACCTGTTGCCCGCCGACATCACCGGCACCTCGATCTTCAATCAGAAGACGGGCGAGTTCGCTTTCCGACCGGGGCCGATCTTCGCCAATATCCTGCTCGCCGACGAGATCAACCGGGCGACGCCGAAGACGCAGTCGAGCTTGCTGGAGGGGATGGAGGAGTTCCAGGTCACGGTGGACGGCGCCACGCGGCCGCTCGAGCACCCCTTCATCGTCATCGCCACCGAGAACCCGATCGAGTATCGGGGCACCTATCCGCTGCCCGAGGCGCAGCTCGACCGATTCCTCATGCGGATCAGCCTGGGCTATCCGACGCCGGAGCAAGAGGTCGTCGTGCTCGAGCGACAGGTGAAGCAGCATCCGATTCACTCGGTGAAACCTGTCGTCGGCAAGGACGAGGTGCTGCAGATGCAGGAGAACGTCCGGGAGGTGCACATAGAGTCATCGCTCAAGCAGTACATGGTCGAGATCGTCGCGGCCACCCGCGACCATCCCCTGCTCGCGCTCGGCGCCAGCCCCCGCGCTTCGTTGGGGCTGATGCGCACCGGCCAGGCGCGGGCGGCGCTGAGTGGACGCGACTACGTGCTGCCCGATGATGTCAAAACCCTCGCCGCGCCGGTGCTCTGCCATCGCCTGATCCTCAAACCGGAGGCGCGGCTGCGCCAGAGCGACCTAGTCTCCCTGGTGCACGAGATCCTCGACCAGGTGCCCGTGCCCGCGGTATGACCCAAGGAAGCAAGCTTTGCCCAACTCCGAGATAGTGCGCTTCATCGCCACCATACCCGTCTTCCTGCTCGCGATCACGCTTCACGAGGTGGCGCACGCCTGGGTCGCCTACAAGTGCGGCGACGACACCGCCAAGCTGCAGGGCCGCCTGACCCTCTCGCCCATTGCCCATCTTGACCCCGTGGGCTCGCTTGTCTTCATCGTGTCGAGTCTCGCCGCCGGGGTCGGCTTCGGCTGGGCCAAGCCGGTGCCGGTGAATCCGCTGCGCTTCCGTAACTGGCGGCGAGACGATATCCTGGTCAGCCTCGCGGGCGTGACCGCCAATCTGCTCCAGGCCGTCGCCTGGGCGGTACTGCTGCGGCTATCCACACACTATCTCTCCGGCTCGATGGGCGCGGCGGCCGACACGCTCTGCTTCATGGGCGTCGCGCTCAACGTCGTGCTGATGGTGTTCAACCTGCTCCCGATCCCGCCGCTGGATGGGTCGCACATCGCGTTCAACCTGCTGGGCATTCGCGATCCCCTCACGGTGATGCAGTGGAGCCGCATCGGGACGCTCCTGCTCTTCCTCTTTGTGGCGACGCCTGTGTTCGGCAGGCTGTTCAATGTGGTCATCGAGCCGGTGATTCGCCTCTTCCTCTGGGGACTCTGACGGAGGCGAGCACAGGATGGCTCAGCCGGTCAAGGTGCCCGCGATCATCATCCGCCTGCCCCACAGCCTGCGCGAGTACGCCGACGGGAAAGCGTCTGTCCAGGTCCGCGGAGCAACTGCCGGCGCCGCGATCGCCGACCTTATCTCCCAGCATCCGGCGCTGCGGCCGCGGCTCAAGGACGCCGCCGGTAAGCTGCGGTCATGGGTGGTGTTCTTCCTCAACGACGAGGACATCAGGACCAAGCAAGGGGAGGACACGCCCGTGGGTGAGGGCGACACGCTCGCGATCGTGGCGGTGGCGGAGGGCGGGTAAGGGAGTGGCAGGAGGCAAGCTCCTGCCCAACGAATAGGTCCGCCTGAGAACGGACGGGAAGGAAGCCAGCCATCATGTGTGACTGCTGCAAGCCGAAGGCGGTATCGTCCGCCGCAACCGAGAAGTGTGAGAAGGGCAAGGACCCCAAGACCTGCTCGCCCCAGCAGATCAAGGAGTGCCACGGCGACGTCAAAGAGCACGCCTGCGTCGCCGCGGTGAAGAGTTCGAAGTAGCTCGAGGCGCGTCTCCGAGCGGCGCGGCCTGACTCCCGCGCCGCTCTTCGCTGCTCGGCAACTACCTTTGGAGGAGGACCGGCATGCCTGCTGCTCTGCTAAGCACGAGGTGGGAGTATTCCGTCTTCACCGTGATGTGCCCCGAATGCGACCTGGAGCAGACCGCGGCGCTGGCGGCCGAAGTCGGGCTCGACGGGCTGGAGTGGCGGGTCGCCAACAAGGCGCCCGAGCCTATCACCGAGCCGAGCTACTGGGGGGCCAACCGCTCAACCGTTGACGTCGAGAATGTCGAGGCCGATCTCGCCCGCGCCAAGAGCATCGCCGACCGCCGCGGGCTGAAGATGCCCATCCTCGGCACATACATGCGTTGCGACGCTCTGCCGGTGGTAGAAGCGGTGATGCGCGCCGCCTCCGCGGTGGGCTGCCACAAGATGCGGGTCGGCCCGCCCGGATATGACGGCTCGCGGCCCTACCAGGAGCTGTTCGACCAGGCCTGCCGCGAGTTCGAGAAGGTGGCCGCGCTCGCCCGTCGCCATGGGGTGCAGGCCTGCATCGAGATGCACATGGGGAACATCACGCCCTCAGCCGGCCTCGCCCACCGGCTCGTCTCGCACTTCGACCCGGCCCAAATTGGCGTCATCTTCGACCCCGGCAACATGGTGGTCGAGGGCTTCGAGAACTACCAGATGGCGCTGGAGCTGCTCGGCCCCTATCTGAGCCACGTCCACGCGAAGAACTGCCTGTGGGCGAACACGGGCGAGAAGGACGGCGTGGCAACCTGGGAGTGGCGCATGGCCCCGACAAGAAAGGGGCAGGCCGACTGGACGAAGATCATCGCCGCGCTGAAGAAGGTCGGCTATCAGGGTTGGCTGTCGTTCGAGGATTTCTCGGAGGGCGATACGAAAGCAAAGCTCGCCGAGGGCCTCGCCTACCTGAAGAAGCTCGAGGCGGGATAGGTCGGGCTCAGGCACGGTATGGTCTGCGACCTTCGGTCAGGACAGTAGCGCAGGTCTCCTGACCTGCGGTTGTCCGCCGGTGGCGCAGACCGTTATCTCTGCGGCCTGGTCCTCACAGATACCCCAGTGCCTTCAGCCGCCGCTTCTGCTCCTCACTCGCCTCGATCCCCGGACGGGTCGAGCGGCCTCCACTGACTCGATCGTCCAGCCTATCGAGCGCCCGCTCGAACTCCCGCCGCCGCGCTGGCTCGGCCGCCGAGCAGTCCTGCGTTTCCCCCGGATCGCGGCGCAGGTCGAAGAGCGCGGCCCGGCGGCGGAGGTGGTCCTTGATGAGCTTCCACCGGCCGTCGGTGATACAGGTGAGCCACACGTATTTCGGCACGAACTGTCCGGGCCCGGGCGGGTCGGCGACCGGGCGCGTCGAGCTTCTCGCAAGAGCAGGCTGAGGGCCGGGCGCGAGCAGCGACTCCTGGTGCGCCATCCGGCGCGACCCCAATGCTCCGAGGAACTGCAGGATGGTGGGGAAGATGGCGCGCACCTCGGCCGTCCGCGGCTCCACCGAGCGAGGCGCGACGCCCGGCGCCGCCAGCACCAGCGGCACATCTATCTGCTCGCGGTAGAGGGTGGTGGAATGGCCCGAGTAGTTGCGCTCGAGCAGCTCCTCCCCATGGTCCCCAACCACGATCACCATGGTGGAGTCCCACAGCTTCCTCCGCTCCAGGTAGTCGAGCAGTCGCCCGACCTGCGCGTCGGTGTAGGCCACCTCTTCATCGTAGCTATCCGCGAGGAACTTGCGGTCTTCCGCGGTCGCCTTCGAGCGGTTGGCGAAGGCCGGCCCGAGCGCGCCGATCATCCAGCAGAACGCATTCTGATCCGCGTTCTGCACCGCTTCTCGCAACGAGCCGCGATACCAGTCAGCGAACGTATACTCCTGATGGTCTCGATAGCAGAAGTGTGGGTCGAAGTAGTGAGCGAACAGGAAGAACGGCCGGTCGCGGTTCGATTCCAGCAGCTCGATCGCTCGGTCTGTGAGCTCCTGGGAGGTCACCGCGCGGTGGCCGCGCACCTGTGACTCATCGAGCACCTCGAACCCCTGCCCCATTCCGGAGGCCGCGTTCAGATACTCGCAGCTCACCACGCTCATCGTGTGGTAGCCGCCCTCGCGCAGCAGCTCGGCGAGGGTGACCTGAGCAGGCGCGAGCGAGCTCGTCAGGTGATCGGCGCCGTGTTGCTCGGGGTAGAGCCCGGTGAAGATGGAGGCGAATGAGGGGAGGGTCCATGAAGATTGCGCGATGGTGTTCGTGAAGGTCTTCCCCCGCGCGCCCAGCTCGCGCAGTCGGGGTGTCAGGTCACGCCTCCCGGCCGACAGCAGGTTGGTGCGGTCGGCGCGCAGCGTGTCTATGCCGATCAGGACAACATTGCGCCCGCCTGCTCGCGCCGTCGCGCCGGCACGGACGCCGACCATCCACCCGCCCATGCCAAGCGCGACCGCACCCACCAGCGCGAGCGCGCTCAGCGTCCACCCTAACCGTCCGCCGAGCAGCCTGGCGGCGGGAAGGCCAAGCCGGTCGTGGGCGAATCGCGCCGGCGCCGCCAGCAGGAAGTAGCCCACGATGCAGGCCGCCAACGCGGCCGCGCTGAACGTCCCCAGCCACACCGGCCTGAAGCCGCGCGTCCACAGATGGAGAAAGGCGGCGACGAACAAGATGCCCACGACCGACAGCCACCGCAGGCGGAACAAGGCGTTATCTTCATCAGATGACAATCGCTTACCAGCAAACCAAACCGCAGCGGCCAGCGCCAGCCACATCACCGCGTAGCCAAGCGGCATCAGCATCCGGTAGGGAATCCCCACTCCATGCCCCCCGTGCTGGGGCGAGACGCACACCGCGATGCCGGTAAGCACCACCAAGAAGACGACGTAGCGGCGGCCCCGTTCGCCGAGCGATGCCGCGCCTTCCACGCGCGCCAATCGCCGGGAAAGCAGCATCACCGCCAGCAGAGCTGCGCCCGCCGCGAGAGCGGCAACCGCGCCCCCAACCGAGTCGCGCCCGGCCTCCCACAGCGCCGTTCGCCACAGACCATCGGCGAGGTAGCGCTGTTGCGCCAGCTCCCGCGCGGCCAGCGCCAATCCGATGCCGGCCCCGACCGCCGCAAGCCTGAGCCAGAAGGTGATCCGATCGCGCACCGCACTCCTCTCAGCGCCAAGGATTCCGTTTCGCCACCCGCGCATGTCGGCCTTCCAGCGCGAGTCGTGTCCGTATCGCGCGCCCGCTGTCGAACTAGGCGACAAACCGGCTTTGACACCATCTCCGCCTGCTGGGTATAGTCATGTGCTGCTCCGGGACCGCAGCAGGAGGGTCGTGTGAAGGGTATCTACTTTGACCACGCCGCGACAACGCCGACGCGCCCAGAGGTGGTCGCGGCGATGCTCCCATACTACCAGGAGAAGTGGGGCAACCCGTCGAGCCTGCACTCCTCCGGCCGGGAGTCGGCTGCGGGCATGGAGGCAGCGCGGGAACAGGTGGCGGCGCTGCTTGGTGCGCTGCCCGAGGAGATCGTCTTCACCGGCAGCGGAACGGAGGCCGACAACCAGGCGCTCGTCGGCACGAGCGTCGCCCGGGAGCGCAAGGGCAACCATATCATCACCTCGGCCATCGAGCACCATGCCGTCCTCCACACGGCCGAGTTCCTCCAGAACCGCGGCCTCGCGGTGACCTACCTGCCGGTGGACTCGACCGGGATGGTGGACCCCGCGGACGTGCGCGCCGCCATCACCAAGAGCACCATCCTCGTCTCCATCATGCACGCCAACAACGAGATCGGGACGGTGCAGCCGATCAAAGAGATCGGGGCGATCTGCAAGGAGCGGGAGGTCCTCTTCCATACCGACGCCGTCCAGACAGTCGGCCACCTCCCTGTCAACGTGCGGGAGATGAACATAGACCTGCTCTCGCTGTCGGCCCACAAGTTCTATGGGCCGAAGGGGGTCGGCGCGCTCTTCGTCCGCAAGGGCGTTCGCATCGCCCCTCTCATCCACGGCGGCGGACACGAGCGCGGCCGGAGGTCGAGCACCGAGAACGTCCCCGGCATCGTCGGGCTGGGAGAGGCCGCTCGCCTCGCCGCCCAGGACATGCAATGGGAGATCACGCACAGCGCCCAGTTGCGCGACCGGCTCATCGAGGGCGCGCTGGCGCACGTGCCGGACTCGATGCTGACGGGCCATCCCACCCAGCGCCTCCCGAACAACGCCAGCATCTGCGTGCGCTATGTCGAGGGGGAGTCCATGCTGCTGAGCCTCGACTTCGAGGGCATCTTCGCCTCATCGGGATCGGCCTGCACCTCGGGGTCGCTGGAGGCATCGCACGTCCTGCTGGCGATCGGCCTGCCGCACGATGTCGCGCATGGATCGCTTCGGCTGACCGTCGGGCGGGGCAACACGATGGAGGAGGTAGACCACTTCCTCGGCGTCTTCCCCGGGATCGTCGAGCGGTTGCGGGCGATGTCGCCGATCTCCGCCGAACGCCCCGCCTCCGACTTCGAAGGCACCCCCGACGCTCACGACCACGCGCACGAGTGAGATGTTGGGCAGGAGCGGGAGCTCCTGCCACTGCTGCCGCCGGCTATCGCGGAAGGTGAGCGCTCGTTTCGCGCGATCACCCTTGACGCTGCTGCGCGCGATATGATAGATTGCGACCGCGAGTCCGCTCACCGCGGACTTGACGACCTCTTGGGCCGTTAGCTCAGTTGGTAGAGCAGGGGATTCTTAATCCCAAGGTCGCAGGTTCGAGCCCTGCACGGCCTACCACTCCACCTTGTCTCTGAGGGTCGCAGGCTGCTCATCTACGAAGGGGCGGCAGCACGGAAGGCAGCGGACCGGGTGTTGGGAGAGCACACGGCATCCCCCGGGTCAGAAACCGCTATAGAAGCAGCAGTGGCACAGAGCTAGCGCCGGAGGTTCATTCGGACGGCGTTGTTGTCTCGAGGCCAATCCGTCCCGCCGCGACTAACAGCGCTATCGCCCCGCAGGCAAGAAAGACCTTGACGTAGAGCCCCATGACCCATAGCGGCGACCATTGATTCCTATGGTCCGGGCGCAGAAGGTAGTCCAGGGCGAGCACCGATTCGTCTGCCCCATAAGTGCTAGGCAGCAGCAACGACAAGCCGGACAGATAGAGGAGCAATCGGCCGGTGTTCACCCAGAAGCCACTCCTCAGCTTCCTACCGTAGCGCCCAGCGAGCATGAAGAAGCAGCCCGCGGCCAATGTCGCGATGAGCCATATGACAGGGTCGAACACTACCTCGCGCATGCGACTATGGGGGGCAATCGCTGCTACAGCGATTGGCACCAACAGCAGGCAGACGCCAATCAGGTAGAGCCGCATGCGCATCGCAGGACGCCTCCCCTTCGCAGCCTCAGCTTACTACAGCCCCAGTCTGCTCCGGAGATCGAAAGTTCCTCATCCACTCAGCAGCCTCAGCACAGAAGGCAGCGGACCACATCCTTGGTGAGCCCTGCCGCCCATGCCAAGACCCTTCTCAGCCCTCAGGCGGCCTTCTTGGGACGAAGCAACAGAACACCGAGAACGATCAGGAGAATGGCACCCGTCCAGGCACCCATCTGATATGAACTCGTGGGAGGGAGGTTCATCAGGATGGCACGCAGGCCACCCAGGATGAACAACACACCGAAGACGATGCGAATAACGCTACGCTTAGGTCCTGTTGGGGTAGACATGCAGTTCCCTCTCTCTCCGGGCTTACTTCCCTCGGTGTCCTACCACATCCTCGGTACTCCACTTCAATGCTCGAAAGGAGGAATCCGCCATGCCGTGCCGTTCCCCTCCCTCAATCCTGTCCCAGTAGCCGTCTGACGCACCACAACTGAATACGCCCTAGCCGGAGCGTTATCCGGCTACACCGGTCATCATCGGAGGGAGTTAGCCCCCTGTGGGTTGGCTCCCTTTCCTTGTGGCCGAAAGCAACCAAGTGTCGCCGCCCGCTATCCCACCCCGCCGGCCATAAGGAAGGCCCGCCGCGGTAGAGGGGGGAATCCCGCGGCGGGCCCAAGCCCGCGTTTAAGCGGGCTCACCCCTATTATACAGCATTTCGGAGCCACTTCCTGCTTCTCCGACTCACATTGTGGTCATGAATGTCAACACGACATTGGCAGGGATTGGCCGGACGGGGGGCGGGGTACGCTGGCTCCGACAACTGAATACGCAGCGCCCCGGTCCCGGCAACCGTGCTGAGTGGGCGCCACTGAGTTGGATTGGGATGTCGGGACCGGGGCCGCTTCGCCGGCGCGTCTCGTCTGCCTCTATCTGTCATTCCACGCCCCGCTGCCGACCCGCGCCGCGCGGGAGAAGCGCGCCGGGCCTCGCGCGCGCGATTGGCCCCGCAGGAACCACGAGAGACGAGCGGTAACACCGGCGCGAGATATCCGCCGGTGAGCAGGCGCG
>Ga0315275_10002086_pt1 | contig 17856 bp, 14 predicted proteins | sample YL17G03_0_MG_FD_205557 | JGI IMG/M metagenome (GOLD analysis project Ga0315275, IMG submission 205557) | Sediment microbial communities from Yellowstone Lake, YNP, Wyoming, USA - YL17G03_0 | ecosystem: Environmental > Aquatic > Freshwater > Lake > Sediment | place: USA: Wyoming | collected...
ACGGAAAAGCTCAAGAAACGCTATAACGTCGATGTCGAGCTCAAGCCCCCCAAGGTCTCATATAAAGAAACGATCAAAGGCCGGGCCGACGTCCAGGGCCGGCACAAGAAGCAGACCGGCGGCCGGGGCCAATTCGGCGACATCTGGATCAAAATGGAGCCTCTGCCGCGCGGCAAGGACTTCGAGTTCGAGGACAAGATCTTCGGCGGGGCGATCCCGAGGAACTTCATCCCTTCCGTTCAAAAAGGGATGGAGGAGGCCAAGAAAAAAGGCGTGCTGGCCGGCTACCCGGTCGTCGACTTCAAGGTCATTCTCTACGACGGGTCCTACCACGATGTGGACTCCTCCGATATCGCCTTCAAGATCGCCGCGCAGAAGGCCTTCAAACTGGCCATGCTGGCGGCCAAGCCGACGATCCTCGAGCCCGTCATGACGGTCGAGGTCTATACGCCGGAGGCTTATATGGGCGACATCATGGGGAACCTCAACGGCCGGCGCGGAAAATTGCAAGGCATGGAGCAGAAGGGCCATATGCGCATCCTGAAGGCAGTCGTGCCCATGTCGGAAATGCTCGATTTTGAACCGTCACTGACCTCGATCACGGGCGGCCGGGGATCGTTCCTGATGGAGTTTTCTCACTACGAGGAAGTGCCTTCGCACCTCCAGCAGAAGATCATCGCCGATGCGGTCAAAGAGGGCCGGGTGAGGGCGGAAGAAGAAGAATAAGGGAACCGTTAGGGGCAGTTCTGCCAGTCGATCGTCCCGAAGAAGGGCTCGATCTCTTTCAACAGATCCTGGATCTTGGCTTTGAGAATGATCAGGTCCTGCATTTCTCCGTCCTGGTCGCGGACGTAGCTGGGCAGGACGGATTGGTCGTGGAAGCCCATCTTGCGGGCATGGGCCAAAGCGGCGACTTGGGGTTTCATCATCCAGACGACGACGGTATCGACCTCCTTGCGGAGAGCCAGACAATAGATCTCGCGCATCATGATCATGCCCAATCCGCGGCGCTGGAACGGCCGGGAGACGATCACCCGGATCTCGCCTTGATGCCGGCGCCAATCTTCAAAAGGCAGCTCGAGGGCGGCCTCGGCGACGATCTCGCCGCCGTGGATGGCGACGAGGCGGTGATGGTATCCGAAATCCATGAGCCGAAGCCTCTGTTCGACCGTTTTCCGGTTGGTCACGTCGATCCGCAGGTTCTTGCGGTCTTCCGGCGGCAGGTCCAGGAAAAATTTCGCGAGGAGGTCGAGATCTCCCTGGGTCAACGGCCGAATGTCGATCTCGGTCCCGTCCTTGAGAAGCTCGGTTTTCGGCATGAAGCCCTCCTCTTCCCTCTCTGATCAGACTATAGGTTGCCCAAGAGGAATTGTCAAGCCGGCCCGGCGATCAGTCCGGGATCCGGCGCTCTCTGACGAAGGGGAGGAGGGCGGCCGCGATCGCGGTCAATCCGAGCGACAGAGTGAACGGCACGGCCGCGCCGAAGCGTTCCCAGAGGAAGCCGGCCAGGGCCGAAGCCGGCAAGGCGCATAGTCCGATGATCATCTGGAACGCGCCCAGGGCGCTGGCCCGGAACTGCGGGGGACAGATTTCGGTGACCAAGGTTCTCTGGACGGGTTCAAGAGCGGCTTTATGGACCCCGTAGAGAACGAAGATGAGGACGATGACGATTAGGCCCCGGCCAAAGAGGACCCCTACGGACACGCCGGCCCACAGGATATAGGCCAGGAAAAGGACGGGCTTGCGTCCGATCTTATCCGAGAGTTTTCCGAAGGGGAGCGAGAAAAGCCCGGCCGCCGCGGTGTAGATGAGGTATAGGACGGGGACGAAGCCCTTTTTAAACCCGGAACCGGCGGCAAAGACCATCAGGAACGAGTAGCTGAAGGCGCCCAAGGCGTAAATGGCGTTCAAGATGATATATAGCCGCAAATTGCCGTCGATGTCTTTGAGGGCCAAGCCTTTGTAGATCTTCTTTTCCGATCTTTGTTCTTTGATGTTGAGGATGATAAGAACGGCGCCGATCAGGGAGGGGATGGCGGCGAGGGCGAAGAGCAGACGGTAGCCGAGGATGTTCAGGAAGGCGATGCTGATGAGAATGCCGGTGAAAGCGCCGGCGTTGTCCATGGTCCGAAGCAGGCCGAAATTCCGCCCCCGGCGCCGGTCCGTGGAGATGTCGGCGACCAGGGCGTCGCGGGGGGCGCTCCGGATCTTGCCGATGCGGTCCAGGACCTTGAAGGGGAGGAGGTGCGTCCAGACCGAAGAGACGGCGTAGCCGAGCCTCGACATCGAGCCGCAGAGATATCCCGTCCAGATAAAAATTTTTCGTTTTTTGAGCCGGTCCGAGAAGTAGCCGGAGGCGGCCTGGGAGAGGGAGACCAGCGCTTCGCCGAGACCGTCCAGGAATCCCAGGGCGGTCATGTTGGCCTTGAGGATGGTTGTGACGAATTGCGGCCAGATGGGATAGATGATGTCGGAGCCCAAATCGTTCAAGAACGAGGCCGCGGCGAACGTTCGGATCGATCTCTTCTGTTCCGGGGTTTCCCGGTCCGCAGTCTCGTTTTTCAGTTCCATCATGGGCCCTAAAAAGAACCGATTATACCCGAAACGCCGCCTCGGGCCAAATTGACTTGGTGATAATCCGCGGATATGATACTCGGGAAAATCGAACGATGGATGGAGGAATCATGAGGGACAGACGGAGCGTCATGTGGATCGTCCTGTTGGCGGTCTTCCTGGTTTTCGTCCGGATCGCGCCGGCCCAGGACGCGGCGGGAGATAAATCGTTGCGCCTGAAAATCGGAGATCCCCGGTATAAGGACAAGGTCTTGGAGGTCGCCTCCGACGAGCTTTATTCGGTCGAGACGGGCAAGCCGATTCCGTTCGCCAAGATGATCCAGGAGATGAAGGGAAGCCGGATCATTCATGTCGGCGAGACGCACAACTCGCTCTCCATGCACGACCTCCAGTTCAAGATCATCCAGGCCCTTTATGATCAGGACCGGGCGCTGGCCATCGGGCTGGAGATGTTCCCGGCGACGTCCCAGGACATCCTGACCAAATGGAGTCTGGGATTCATGTCCGAGGACGAGTTCGTCCGTGAGGCCCAGTGGTATGTCCACTGGAACTTCAACTTCGCTTACTACCGGAAGATCTTTCTCTTCGCCAAGGAGAACAGGATCCCCGTTTATGCTCTCAACGCGCCCAAGGACATCATCACCAAGATCCGGATGCAGGGCTGGGACGCCCTCCGCGACGAAGAGAAAGCCCTCGTCCCGAAGCCCGACCTGACCCATCCCGAGCACCGCCAGCTCATCCGGACGATCTTCGAGAGCGCCGACCTTCCGCCGCAGATGAAAGGAGCGGGCCTGGACATGATGTTCGAAGGACTCTATCGGGCCCAGTCCGCCTGGGATCATGTCATGGCCGCCAATGCCCTGGAAGGGGTCCGGAAAGAACGGAAAAAAATGGTGGTGCTGGCCGGGTCCGGTCACCTGATCTATAACCTGGGCCTCAACCTGCGCGCGAACCAACAGAGCCAAATGCCCTTCAAGACGGTCATCAGCGTCTTCATCGAAAAAGGAAAGCCCTCGGCCCAGGTCGCCCGCAGCCTGGGGGATTATCTCTTCGGAGTTCCCGAGGAGGCGAGACCGGCGTTCCCGTCGGTCGGCTTGAGCTTTAAGAAGTTCAAGGGGATCGACAATCTCGTGATCGACGCCAAGCCCATCGACGGCGCCGCCATGGGCCGGGATTTTGAAAAAGGGGATATCGTCCTGTCCGTCGACGGCAAGGCCTATGCCGACATCAACGAACTGCGGACCTACCTGGCCCGGTTCAAGTGGGACGAGGAAGTGAAATTCCGCCTCTTGCGGGCCGCCCAGGAAAGGGAGGTCGCCCTGAAATTCCAGGCGGCGCCTCCGGCGGAGATGAAGAAGTGAACAGAGATTGATGGGGCCCAAACGGACCCGATCGAGCGGCAAAACCGCGGGCTACTTCTTTTCGGTCAGTTCCTGATAGATGATCTCGACCAGGCTCGGCCAGCGCCGGCCCGCCGGCGCTCCGGCCGGGGCGGCGATCCCGAACGCCGCTTTGATCTCGTCGAGGGATCGGCCGGCTTTGATCATATCCCTGACCTTGGCTTGTTTCTCTTCGACCGAAGTCATCAAACCCCGGATGTCATTTTTGGTCAAAGGATCATTATGCCCGGCGATATAGGTCTCGGCGTCGAGGGCCAGCAAGCCTTGGAGGGCCTTCACCAGTCCGAACGACGTCCCGCCCTTCTGTTTGTGAATGAGCGGATCGCGGCCGATGAAGGCCAGGTCGCCGATGAAGGCGACTTTTTCCGCGGCGAAGAAAACGACGACGTCGCCGCCCGTATGGGCCGGGCCGAAATAGAGCAGACGGATTTCTTCCCCGAGGCCTTTCAAATCGAAATCATCGGTGAAGGTTTGATTCGGCAGGTAGGCCAAAAGCGGCTTCAGGGCCTCGTCCTTTTGGAAGGCCTCGTCCATGTCCTTTTTGGTTTGGGCGTGGGCGAGGATTTTGAGCCCCGGCGGAAATCCTCCCAGTCCGTTGACGTGGTCAAGGTCGCTGTGGGTGATGAGGAGATGGGTGATGGGGAGGGGCGTGATCTTGCGGATCTCCGCGATCGTCTGCTTGGCGGCCTCGGCGGTCATTTTGGCGTCGATGACGACGACGCCTTGGGCCCCGACGAAAAAGCCGCCGTTCGCCCCGGATCCGCCTTTGACGAAGTAGATACTGCCTTTGATGTTTTGGACGGCCAACGGCGGGGGTTGAGGCGGCTGCTGGCCGGCCTGCGCGTCGAGGCCGGTCCAAACCGAAATCAGGGCGATCGCGGACAGAATGAAAATCTTTTTCATCGATTCCTCCTTGCCCAGAGGGCTTTTTCACTTATATCGGCATCGGCGGCCGGAGACAAACCTCGGGCGCGTCGAGGTCAAGCCCGCCGATCGATGAGGCGCCGCGCTCTTTCGAACGTCAGGAAGTCGATAATGATGCGGAGCATGGTCCAGACCGACATCGGCCGGGTCCTGACCTCACAGCGGCCCGCCTTGACGGCTTGGACGATGGCCGGAATATTTTTTTCGGATTCGACGAGCGTATAGGTCATCCCGAACTGTTTTAATTTATGGCTGTCGGAATTCCCGACGAGCGGCTTGCCGTGCTCCCGCGCCGCGAGGACGCCCTTTTTATTCAAATTCAGAAGCGAATTGTGGTAGCAGGTGAACTCGACGGCGTCGATTTGGCCCAGGAGCGGAAACAGCCTCGCCTTGAGAGACTTGAAGAGATGGAAGAACGGATGAGGAGCGATGATCAGGCTGTCTTCGTGGGCCAGGCGTTGGAGGTCGGCCAGCGTGTAGCCCTTGGGATCCGGAGCGAAACGGGGATTGATGATGACGACGTGGCAGTCGTCGGCCGTGATCTCGATGCCCGGGATCAGCAGGATCCCTTTCCCGGCGGCGTATCGTTCGAGCTCGGGCGTGAAGAGGAGCATGTCATGATTGGTGATGGCCAGGGCATCGAACCCCCTCGCCGCGGCGGCATCGATGAGATCGCGCGCGGTATAATGAATGAAGTCCTTGCGGTCCTCTCTCGTATGGGTGTGAAAATCGATCTTGAGCTTTTTCATAGACCGGAACGGCCGTCCCGCCCCCGGGATGTCGTCATCACGGGGGCGGGATTCCGGATCGGATCAATCCCGATGAATCAGAGCTTTGTCTCTTCGGCCGTCTTCGCCACGACCCCGATCGTTTTCTGGAGCATGGCGCCCTCTTCATCGGTGAGCTTGATCTCGAAGATCTTCTCGATGCCCTTGGCGCCGATCAGGCAAGGGACGCCGATGAAGAGGCCCTTGACGCCGTATTCGCCTTCGCACAGGGCCGCGCAGGGGAGGACGCGATGCTTGTTCTTGAGGTAGGACTCGGCCATGGTAATGGCGCTCCAGGCCGGGCTGAAGAAGGCCGATCCCTTGCCGAAGAGCTTGACGATCTCGGTGCCCGCCTCGCGCGTCCGGGCGGCGAGCTTGTCGATCTGTTCCTTGGTGGCGATCTCGTTCAGGGGGACGCCGCCGACCGTGGTCAGGCGGGGGAGAGGGACCATATCGGGCCCGTGGCCTCCCAGGACCGTGCCGGCCACGTCCGCGACCGAGACGCCCAGTTCCATGGCGATGAAAGCCCGCCAGCGGGCCGTGTCGAGGGCCCCGGCCATTCCCACGACCTGGTGCTTGGGAAAGCCGGTCATCTTGTAGAAGGCGTAGACCATCGCGTCGAGCGGGTTCGTGACGATGATGCAGAAGGCTTTGGGAGCGTACTGCTTCACGCCGGCGGCGACCTGGGTGATGATCTGGAGATTGACGGCGAGCAGGTCCTCGCGGGTCATGCCGGCCTGGCGCGGCTTGCCCGCGGTGATGATGACCACGTCGGCGCCCTCGATGTCCTTGTAGTTCGACGTGCCGATGATGTTGGCATCGTAATTGCCGTGGGGCGCCATCTCCATCAGATCGAGGGCTTTGCCCTTGGCCGGATTCTCGAGCTCGGGGATATCCAGCAGGACGATATCTCCCATTTCTTTTTGGGCGGCGAGCATGGCCAGGATCTGTCCGATCTGGCCGCCGCCGATGAGGGCGATCTTCTTTCTCATGTTTGACTCCTTTCTAGGAAAAATTATTAAGGCGCAGGCCGAGGCCCGTCATCAACCCTTGACATAACCTTCCCAGGTCGAAGCGAGCTTCGGGCTCTGCAGCCACTCCATGACATAGTCGGTGAAGGCGGACCCGGTCGCCCCGGAGGCCCGGCCGGTGATGGCCATCCGTTTCTCGTATTGGCCGGTGATGTCGAGGGCCATTTCGAGCGCCTGGCCTTTCTCGGGATAGCCGATGTGCGCGCCGAGCATGGCCGCGGCCCGGATCATGCTGCAGGGGTCGGCGTACTGGGCTCGGCCCTCGGTGACCATCCGCGGCGCGGAGCCGTGGATCGCTTCGAACATGGCGTACTGCTTGCCGATGTTGGCGCTCCCGGCCGTGCCGACGCCGCCCTGGAACTCGGCCGCCTCGTCCGTCAGGATATCGCCGTAGAGGTTGGGCAGGACGAGGACCTGGAATTCGCGGCGGCGCTTCTCATCGACGAGCTTGGCCGTCATGATGTCGATGTACCAATCGTCGACCTCGATCCCCGGATACTCCTTGGCGATGCGGTAGAAGTTCTCCAGGAAGCGGCCGTCCGTGGTCTTGACGACGTTGGCCTTGGTGACGCAGGTCACCCGTTTCCGGCCATGTTTCTTGGCATGTTCGAACGCGAGCCGGCAGATGCGGTCGGAGCCGGGGGCGGTGATCAAGCGAAAATCGATGGCGATATCGGCGTCCACTTCGATGCCGTAGGGTCCAAGGGCATACAAGTCCTCCGTGTTTTCCCGGAAAAAGATCCAGTCGATCCCCTGCTTGGGCACGCGGACCGGCCGGACGTTGGCGAAGAGGTCGAGCTCTTTCCGCACGGCCACGTTGCAGCTCTCGATGTTGGGCCAGGGATCGCCTTTGCGGGGCGTGGTCGTGGGGCCCTTGAGGGTGACGTGGTATTTCTTGATCTCGGCCAGAACGTCGTCGGGGATGGCCTTGTTGTGGGCGGCGCGGTTCTCGATCGTCAGCCCCTCGATGTCGTTGATGATGACTTTTCCGGCGGCGACCTCTTCCTTGAGCAGGAAATGCAGGACCCGCTTGGACTCGGTGGCGATGAACGGCCCGATGCCGTCGCCGGCGAGAATCCCGATCCTGATCGGCTTGAGCTTGCCGAAGTCGATCCAGTCGGGCATGGCCTTGACCTTGTCCATGCGGTTCATCTGGACCTCGAGCAATTTGGCGAAATGCACCGTCGCTCTGTCGATGGCGGCTTGATCCATATGTTGTCCTCCCTTTAATAAAAATGATTGGAGATAATGGGGAACAAAAATTCTATAATTTTTGAAGAGGAAATGCAACAAAACAAGTCCTCAGGAGAAAAAATCATTTTGACAATTTCTCGCTGGCGATTTATACACTAAATGGAGCTGTCATCGCGAGGAGCGCGGCGACCTGGCGAACCGACCCCTTGGGTCGTCTCGCTTTGACCAAGAAATCTGGCATGAGGAGCCGTCCATGTTGGATAACTATTTTAAACATGAAACCGAACGGAAAGCGCTGGGGATCCCCCCCCTGCCTCTGAATCCGGATGAAACGAGGGAGGTCTGCGACCACCTCCAGAATCGGCCGAAAGGCCGGGAGGAGGTCCTTCTCCATCTCCTCAAGGACCGCGTCGCGCCCGGAGTCGATCCGGCGGCCAAGGTCAAGGCCGAATGGCTGGTCCGCGTGGCCAAGGGGGAGACGTCGTCGCCGGCCGTTCCCCGGACCGAAGCGATCTCTCTCTTGGGGACCATGCTTGGCGGCACCAATGTCGGGCCGCTGATCGATTTGTTGGCGGATCCGGGGCTCGCCTCGAACGCGGCCGAGGCGCTGAAGTCCATCATCCTCGTCTATGGCGGGTTCGAGGCCATCGTCCAGATGTCCAAGAAAAATCGGCAGGCCCTTGACGTCCTCGAGTCCTGGGCCGCCGGCGAATGGTTCCTGTCCAGACCATCGCTGCCCGCCGCGCTCACCTTGAAGGTTTTCAAGATCGACGGGGAGATCAACACGGACGACTTCTCGCCGGCGAAATACGCCTCCACCCGCCCCGACATTCCCCTTCATGCCCTGTCGATGGGCGAAACCCGTTTTCCGGGAGGGATTAAGACGATCGCCCGGAACCGGGCTGAAGGCCACAAGGTCGTGTTCGTCGGCGACGTGGTCGGGACGGGCTCATCCCGGAAATCCGCCTGCAATTCCTTGATGTGGCATATCGGTGAGGACATCCCCTTCGTTCCGAATAAGCGGCGGGGCGGGATCGTCATGGGCGGCAAGATCGCGCCCATTTTCTTCAATACGACCGAGGACTCGGGCGGGCTGCCGATCGGTGAGGTCGACGTGACGAGGCTGAATATGGGCCAGATCATCAGCCTTGATCTGAAGGACCTCGTCCTCCGGGACGAAGCGGGCGAGGTCCTGTCGAAAGTGTCCTTAAAACCCGCTTCGCTCAGGGACGAATTCCGGGCCGGCGGCCGCCTGAACTACATCATCGGCCGGGCCTTGACCGCTCGGGCCCGGGCCGCCCTCGGGCTCCCCGAAGCCGAATTCTTCGTTAGGACCGTGAATCCGAGGCCGAAGCCGGGCCAGGGATTCTCCCTGGCCCAAAAGATCGTCGGCCGGGCCTGCGGGATCGAAGGCGTCCTGCCCGGTTCGGCCTGCGAGCCGAGGATGACGACGGTCGGCTCCCAGGACACGACGGGGCCGATGACCGCCGACGAACTGAAGGAGTTGGCCTGCCTCGAATTCCAGTCCGATCTGTTCATGCAGTCCTTCTGCCACACGGCCGCTTACCCGAAAGCGGCGGACGTCAAGATGCACCGGACTCTTCCCGCGTTCATCGTCGAGCGGAAGGGCGTCGCTCTCAAGCCGGGCGACGGGGTCATCCATTCCTGGCTGAACCGGCTGATCCTTCCCGACACCATGGGAACGGGCGGCGACTCCCACACCCGCTTTCCGATCGGCCTGAGCCTGCCGGCGGGGTCGGGCCTAGTGGCCTTCGCCGGGGCGCTCGGATTCATGCCCCTCGACATGTACGAGTCCGTCCTCGTCCGTTTCACAGGGGCCTTGAACCCGGGGATCACCCTGCGGGACGTCGTCAACGCCATTCCCTACTCTGCCATCCAACAGGGTTTGTTGACGGTCGCTAAAAAAGGGAAAAAGAACGTTTTCAACGACCGGATCCTGGAGATGGAAGGCCTCGAGGACCTAACCGTCGACCAGGCCTATGAGCTGACCGACGCTTCCGCGGAGCGCTCCGCGGCCGGCGGCGTCATCGCCCTCAAACCGGACAACGTGGCCAGGTTCCTCAGGAGCAATGTCGCCCTGATGAAAAAGATGATCGACCAGGATTACAGGGACGCGGAGACCCTGAAAAGAAGGATCGCCGACTGCGAGAAATGGCTGGAAAAACCCGTCCTTCTCGAGCGCGACAGGAACGCCGAATACGCGGCGGTCCTCGAGATCGACTTGGCCGCGATCAAGGAGCCCATCCTGGCCTGCCCCAACGATCCGGACGACGTCAAGCCGTTGGCGGAGGTGGCGGGGGACCGGATCGATGAAACCTTCATCGGCTCGTGCATGGTCAATATCGGCCATTTCCGGGCCGCGGGGAGGATCTTCGACAAGGCGGCCTATCCGGGAACGCGCATCTGGATAACGCCGCCGACGAAGATGGACGAGATCCAGCTTAAAAAAGAGGGCTTCTACTCGATCTATTCCCAGGTCGGGGCCCGGACCGAGATCCCGGGCTGTTCGCTGTGCATGGGCAACCAGGCCCGGGTCAAGCCCGGCGTCACGATCATTTCGACCTCGACCCGGAACTTCGATGACCGGATGGGCGACGGGGCCCGGGTCTATCTCGGCTCGGCGGAATTGGCGGCCGTCGCCGCGCTCAAAGGCCGGCTTCCCGCGGTCGAGGAATATTTCGCGATCATGAAGGAAAGGGTCCTGCCCTTCTCGGCCGAGATCTACCGCTATCTTCAGTTCGATGAAATGAAGGATTTTTCTTTATCTTACGCCTAATAACGACAACCATATATTCCGACGAGGAGGGATAGGAACGATGATTTCTCTGCGAGGCCGGACAACGATCATCACCGGAGGATCTCGAGGCATCGGCCGGGCGGCCGTCCTCCTTTTCGCCGAGGCGGGGAGCGATGTCGCCTTCAACTATGCCTGCCGGGAGCAAGCCGCCCTCGACGTCAAGGCCGAGGTCGAAAGAAAAGGACGGCGCTGCCTGATCTTCAAGACCGACATCGCCGAGCAAGCCGAAGTCCGACGGTTGGTGGATGAGGTCGCCGGGTCATGGGGGCACATCGATGTCCTCGTCAACAACGCGGGCATCTGGACAGGTCTGGAGATCGGGGCCATGGACAGTGATGTCCTGAAGGAGACGGTCGAGGTCAACATCAACAGCCTGTTCTATTTCTGCGATGCCGTCGTCCCTTACATGAAAAAGAACGGGCGCGGCTGGATCATCAACGTCGGCTCGACCGCCGGAGTGAGAGGAGAGGCCTTCCATTCCCACTACGCCGCCTCCAAAGGGGCGATGCACGCCTTGACCAAGTCCCTGGCGGCCGAGCTCGGTCCGAGCGGCATCCGGGTCAACTGCGTCGCCCCGGGCTGGGTCGATACCGACATGTGCGCCGAGGTCTTCAGCGACGCGGCCTTCAAGGAGAGCGTCCGGCAGTCGATCCCCCTGAGGCGGATCCCACCGCCCGAGGATATCGCCGGCCCCATCCTCTTTCTGGCCTCCGATCTCGCCCGCCATATCAACGGAGCGATCATCAACGTCAACGGCGGCGCGGTCCTGTGCGGCTGAGGGGCGCAAAATATTCGCTTGACATCGAAAAGAGCCTTATGGTAGTCATTCAGGCGTATTTGTGATAACATAGGCAGGATAACATGGGAAAGAGTTTTCTGTCGCTGATCATCATTCCCCATACGAAATCCCATTCTCGAACTCTGTCTTTTTCCAAAAAAACCCTCAAGTTCGCCCTGTGGGGGACGATCGTAGCCGGGGTGTTCATTCTGGCCATGACGGCTGACTATGTCCGGATCAAGCTCACCGGCCAGAAATACTCGGTCTTGTTGAGCGAGAACCAGCAGCAGAAAGAGACGATCAAGCAGTACGAAGGCTCGATCGGCGCTCTCCAGGAAAAGTTCAGGGCTTTCGAGAACAAGATCGATGTCCTCAACCTTATGGCCGGCTTCAAATCCCCGGATAAGCTGCAGGACCCGGGGGTGGGCGATTATCCCCGGTCCGATCAGGTTCTCTCCGCTTCACCGCCCCAGCTCTCATCGGGTAAGCTCCAGACGATTCAGCAGAGAACGGACGACATCCAGAAGAATCTGGACACGCTGGCGAGCTTCTTCGAAACCCAATCGTCGCGGCTGGCCGTAACGCCGTCCATCAAGCCCGTCGTCGGGGGCCTGATCTCCTCGGCTTTCGGCATGAGACCGGACCCCTTCACCGGACTGCGGACGTTCCATTGGGGGATCGACATCGTCGCGGCCTGGGGAAATCCGGTGATCGCCCCGGCCGATGGTTTCGTCTTAAAAATCAGGAATGACAAGTACTACGGCAACTCTATCACCCTCAGCCACGGATTCGGCGTCACCACTCTCTACGGACATCTGAGCAAGATCGCCGTACGAGAAGGACAAAAGGTCAAAAGGGGAGATGTGATCGGCAGCGTCGGGGCCACCGGAAAGGCACTCGGACCTCATCTCCATTATGAAGTCCACCAATACGACAAACCCGTCAACCCCTATTTCTATCTCCTCGACGAGTGATCGTCGCCCGTCCTTCCCATGAAAACGTCCTTAGGCCGGATCCGTCCGTTCAGAGAGAAGGCGAAGGCGTCCATAGCGCCCTTATTTTCGGGCTGCAAACGTTGAATCCGGTATAAGGCTTGATCCCCGCAGCGGACCTCGATGCCCTCGCGATGAACCGCCACCACTTCTCCCGGCGCTCCATCGTCCTTAGTCCCGGCCAAGACCGTCCCTTTGAGGAGAATCAGTCGTCGCTCTTTGAAGAGGACGTAAGCGGACGGACGGGGGGTGAAGGCCCGGACCATGCGGTCGACACGAACAGCTTCGCTGGTCCAATCGACGATCCCGTCCTCTTTTCTGATCTTGGGGGCCAAGGTGGCCTTCTCATGGTCCTGAGGAACGGGGACGATCGTATCGATGCGGGTCAGCGTGTCGAGGAGAAGATCGACGCCGAGCCGGGCCAGCCGGTCCTCGAGATCGCCGGCGTTTTCGCCGGCGCGGATATCCGTCTCGGTCGTCGAGAGGACTTCGCCCTCGTCCATTTTCTCGTTCAAACGGAAGATCGTGACCCCCGTCCGCTCCTCTCCGTTTAGAAGGGCCCATTGGACGGGGCAAGCGCCCCGGTACTTCGGAAGGAGCGAGAAATGGACGTTGATGGAATGGTGCCGCGGGAGATCGATGATCGAGGCCGGGATAATCTGGCCGTAGGCGACCACGACATGGAGGTCGGCCTGAACGTCTCTGATCGTCTCGAACGCGGCTTGATCTTTGCGGATACGCTCGGGCTGAAGGACGGGGATGGAGCGCTCGAGGGCGAACCTTTTGACCGGAGGGGCCGTCAATTTTCGACCCCGGCCGGAAGGTCGGTCCGGTTGGGTGACGACCAGCTCGACGGTATGGCCCGCGCCGAGAAGGCCGGCGAGCGAGGGCAGGGCGGCCTCAGGGCTGCCGAAAAAGATTGCGCGCATCAGGACTTGCTCTTTTCGGCCTGACGCTTGAATTTCTTTTTGATCAGATTGCGCTTGAGGGGAGACAGCCATTCGATGAAGAGCTTGCCGTTGAGATGGTCGACCTCGTGGCACAGGACGCGGGCCATCAGGTCGGTCGCTTCGATGGTCCGCTCCCGTCCGTCGAGATCCAGGCCTTTGACCTTGATCTTCTGGGGGCGGGCGACCTTTTCGAACACCTCCGGAACGGACAGGCAACCTTCGTCGCGGATGACCTTGCCCTCCTGCTCGAGGATCTCAGGATTGACGAGGACGATCACCTCGCCCTCTTTTTCGCCGACGGACAGATCCACGGTGATCAGCCGTCGGCTGACGTTCACCTGGGGAGCGGAGAGGCCGAGGCCGGGCGCCGCGTACATGGTTTCGAGCATGTCCTCCGCGAGCCGGCGGATGCCGTCATCGATCTTGAGGATGGGCTCCGCTTTTTTGACGAGCGTCGGATGCCCGAGCTTGAGGATGTTGAGAACGGCCATAATCGTTTTTCCGGGACTATTTTAGCACAGATAATTCGCAGACATATACCGAATTGGCTTGAATTCGGTATGTGTCTGCGAATTATCCGGAAAACAACAGGGACTCGCGACAAGCCCACGCCCCCTGAAAAAAGGGACGCGTCCCCTTTTTTTCGGTTCTCGAGCGCCTTAAATCACGGCCGACGGCGGCGGCGGCTCGTCGGCCGCGCCGGCGTTCCTCAAAGGCTTGACGATCAGGTAAAGAGCCATCAGAACGAGCACGGCCAGCCCGATCTCGTAACTCGGATTGGCGAAGATCTTAGGAACGTCGAACTTGAGGACGTTTTGGGGGGGGAGGAAAAGGAACTTCCACAGCGCATGCAGAAGTCCCGTCAATGCTTCTCCGGCGATCAATCCGGCGGCGAGCAGGATTCCGACGTTGCCGAAGCGGGCTTTCTGGGCGTCGTTGAGTTTACGCTTGGCCGCGACCTTATCGGCGATCCCCTTGATCATGCCGCCGCAGAAAATGGCGAACGTCGTTTCGAGCGGCAGGTACATCCCGACCGCGACGAGCATCGGGGATTTGACTTGGACGAGAATAAGGGCGAAGCCCATGAGCATCCCGACGATGACCAGGGGCCAGGCCATCTCCCCGCCGACGATCCCTTTGGCCAACGCGGCCATGAGTCCGGCCTGGGGAGCGGGGAGCTCTTTGCTGCCGAAAGTGAAAGCTCCATGGAGAAGCATCAGAGGAAAATACATGACGAGGGAAGCGATGAGGATGCCTAAGATGTCGCCGATCTGCATCTTCCAGGGAGTGCCGCCCAGGATGTGCCCGACCTTGAGGTCCTGGAGCATTTCGCCGGCGACGGCCGAGGAAACGCAGACCACGGCCGCGACGCCGAGGACAGCGGCCACCCCGTTGATCCCGGCGGCGCCGACGACGACCATGAGCAGGGCGGCAATGATCAATGTCGATAGCGTCAGGCCGGAGACCGGATTGTTCGACGAGCCGATGGTCCCGACTAAGTTCCCCGAAACAGCAGCGAAGAAGAATCCGGCGACGGCCATGACCACGGCGGCCAGGATCGCGGGACCGATCGCCCCGGCGAAAATCTTATATACGAAGATCATCAGGACGAAAATTAGGCCCAGCCCGCCGAGAACGACCTTGATGTTCAGATCTTTTTCGAGCCGCGAAGCGACCTCGGTTTGGCCGGCCGCTTTCTTGACGTCTCCCAAAGAACGTTTCAATCCGTTGGCCAGGTTTTTGCGCATCCTGAAAAGCGTGTAGCCGGCGCCGACGAGCATGCCGCCGACGGCGATCGGCCGGATGATGAACTTCCAGACGTTTGTGACCATGTCCGACCAGGCGACATCGGCCATGGCCACTCCCGGCCCATAGAAGGCCGCAATGAGCTGCGGGCCGAGGAAATACATCAGGAGGGGGGCGAAGAGGCCCCAAGCGAGTACGCCGCCGGCGAAATTGAGGGCGGCGAGCTTCGGTCCGATAATGTATCCGACGCCGATGTAGGCGGGGGAGATGGCTGGGCCGGACACGGCCACCGTGCCGCCGGTGCCGATCTTCGCCGCGTCGTCGGCCGCACCCAAGCGGACGAAGCTCAATCCGAGCTTTCCGACTCTGATGATGTACTCTTTGCTCGCGGCGAAGATCTGGATCACGCCCAGAGCGTATAGAAGAGATCCCAGGCCCATGGCCTGAAAGAGATGTTTGGCTCCGGCGCTCCCTTTCTGGCCGGCCTTATGGATCTCGGCCGCGGCCACGGACTCGGGGAAACCGAGATCGGGGTCTGTCACCATCACCCGTCGGAGGAAGGTCACGAACATGATCCCCAATAATCCGCCGACGAACATCAGGGCCGAGGATTTGATATAGGCGTCGAAGGTGTTGAATTTCAGCCAGGCGCCGGATATCAGAAAGGCCGGAATGGTGAAAATGGCCCCGGCGGCGATGGACTCGCCGATGGAGCCGACGGTCCGGGCGATGTTCTCTTCGAGGATGGAGCCTTTCATCAGCTTGAGCAGGGCCATGCCGATGACGGCGGCCGGGTAGGTGGCGGCGATCGTCATCCCGGCCCGCAGGCCTAGGTAAGCGTTGGCCGCGCCCAGGAGGACGGTCAAGAAGAGGCCTATGATTAGCGCCTTGAACGTGAATTCCCTCATTACGGTCTTTTCGGGGACATAGGGTTGATGGCTCATCCTCACACTCCTTTAAGCGGAATCGATGCCCTATGTATATTTGAATTCGATCAATATAGTCAAGCGTTCACGATTTTATTTGCGCCGGAGACCGAATTGTGCTAAATAACTCTCTTGAATAGAGAAGGATACCCATGGGCTTAATCCGCTGGGCCAAGCGCCGGCTCTTTTGCGACCTTGCCATCGACCTGGGGACGGCGAATACGCTCGTCTATCTCAAGGGAAAAGGCATCATCATCCAGGAGCCCTCGATCGTCGTCATCAACCGCCAGAGCGGCAAGGTCGAGGCCGTCGGCCGCCGGGCCAAGGACATGCTCGGCAAGACGCCGGCCAACGTCCTGGCCATCAAGCCGATGCGCGACGGCGTCATCGCCGATTTCGAAATCGCGGAGAAGATGCTCGATTACTTCATCAAGAAGGCGACCAACAACCGCGGCTTCCTCCTGCGGCCGCGGATCGTCATCGGCATCCCGACCGGCATCACTCAGGTTGAGCGCCGGGCGGTGAAGGACGTGGCCATGCGGGCCAAGGCGACTGAGGTCTATCTCGTCGAACAGCCCATGTCGGCGGCCGTCGGGGCGGACCTCCCGATCTCCGAGCCGACCGGGAACATGGTTGTCGACATCGGCGGAGGGACGACGGATATCGCCGTCATCTCGCTCAACGGCATCGTCTTCAACCATTCCATCCGCATCGCCGGCAACGAGATGGACGAATCCATCATCCAGTACCTCAAGAAGAAATACAATCTCCTGATCGGGGAGAAGAGCGCCGAGATGGTCAAGCTCCAGATCGGTTCGGCTTATCCGCTCGACGAACCGCTGACGATGGAGATCAAGGGCCGGGACCTGCGGGAAGGGATCCCGAAGACCATCGTCATCGACGACCAGGAGATCCGCGAATCCTTGGAGGACGTCGTCGCCTCGATCGTCAACGCCGTCCGGGTCGCCTTGGAAAAAACGCCGCCCGAGCTCTCGGCCGACATCATCGACCGGGGCATCATCCTGACCGGCGGCGGGGCGCTGCTCAAGAACCTCGACAAGCGCATCCGCGAGGAAACGCAGCTGCCCGTCTTCATCACCGAAGATCCCCTGACGACGGTCGTGCTCGGGGCGGGCAAGATGCTCGATGACCTGGAGCTCTTGAAGAAGATCTCCGTCACCTGATCCGAAGAAATGGAATGCCCCGTTTTCTGAAAGAGCAGAAAAAACCGCTGATCTTCGCGGGGCTTCTTTTCGCCCAACTCGTCCTGGTCTCGATCCAAGTGCCGCTCGGCGAGGAACCGAGCTATCTCGAAAAGGCGGTCTTTTTCGTTTTCGCTCCCGTCCAGCGGGCCGTTCATGGGCTGTTCGCGGGGGCCGGGCGGATCTGGGACCGATACATCTATCTGCGCCGCGTGGAAGCCCAGAACCAAGCGTTGCGGGACGAGCTCTTCCACCTCCGCCAGACGAACATGCGGCTGACCAACGCCCTCGCTGACCTTCAAGAGACGAAGGAGATGGAGGTCACCCTGGCGACGCTTCAGAAATCGTTCCTCGTCGCGGCGGTCATCGGGGTGGACGCCTCCAATATATATAAATCCATCATCATCGACAAAGGATCGAATCACGGCCTGACGAGCAACATGCCTGTCGTGGACCGGAGCGGAAACCTCGTCGGCCGGGTCACGGCCCCCATCTCGCTCCGGGAGGCGACCGTTCAGCTCCTTACCGACGATAATAGCTCGATCGGAGTCCTG
>Ga0315275_10002087_pt1 | contig 17856 bp, 15 predicted proteins | sample YL17G03_0_MG_FD_205557 | JGI IMG/M metagenome (GOLD analysis project Ga0315275, IMG submission 205557) | Sediment microbial communities from Yellowstone Lake, YNP, Wyoming, USA - YL17G03_0 | ecosystem: Environmental > Aquatic > Freshwater > Lake > Sediment | place: USA: Wyoming | collected...
CGTGGCGCGCCGTCAGACGCGATTCGATGTCGCGCTGGGCTTCGTCGAGGCGCGCCGCTTCGAAGGCGATCGCCGCCGCGCGCTCGAACAGCCGGGCGTGGACGGCCATCGCGTCCCGCACGCGCTCGGCCCGGCCGCGGGCATCCTCCCGGGCTTCGAACAGACGACGCTGCGCGCCGGCCAGTTTCTCGTCGACGGTCTGCTGCTCGGCGATCAGGCTTTTGATGGAAGTGCGGGCCTCGGCCTCGCGCGCATCGAGGCCGGCGATCTCCTCCTGCGCCCGGCGCGTGTCGAGCAGGACCAGATCCTGCTTCTGGCGCAGGCGGCCGGTGGTGTCGTCGGCCTGGGCCACCCGGAGCTCGGAGCCGACAATCGCGACCTCCTGACGGTGGATGTCGCCGGTCATCGTGTCGATCGCCGCCAGCGCGGTCGTCAGGCGCTGCTCGATGTCGGCCGCGATCTCGACCAGGCGCGTGACCGTCGCGCGCGCGGCGTCGAGGCGCTCGCGCAGTTCGCGCATCTCGCGCTTGGTGGTCAGGATGCCGCCGCGGTCCTCGCGACCGGATCCGCCGATCACCAGGCGCGACCCGGTGCAGACGTCGCCGTCGGTCGTCACGACGCGTGCCGCCGTGGCCCCCGCGGCGGTGACCGCCGCCGTGAACGACGACGCCACCCAGGCTCCGGTCACCAGAGGCCTGAGCGCCCGGGCATGTGGTCCGGTGACGGACACGACCGTGCCGAGCGAGGTCAGCCCCGGCAACAATGCCGGCTCGGGGATCTCGGCAGCCGCCTGCGTGTCATCCACCACGACGAACCCGCACCGTCCGGCGTCGCGGTCGCGCACCAGCTGCAGGGCGCGGCCGGCCTCTTCGTGCGTGGGCACCAGCACGTACTGCAGGAGCTCGCCAAGGCAGGCCTCGACGGCCCGTTCGTAGCCCGGCGTGACCTCGAGATAGTCGGCGACCGAGCCCATCTGCTGCACCACGCCGGCCGACTCGGCCAGCACCAGGCGCGCCCCCTCGCCATAGGCCTTGCGGGCGGACTCGAACTCCTCCAGCGACCGCAAACGCGCGGAGGCCTCCGCCAGGTCCTGTTCGTGCGCCCGCAGCGTCTGCGACAGGCGCTCCCGCTCGGCGCGCAGCGAGACGACGTCGGCTTCACGCCGGGTGCGGTCGCCCGCCACCGACGCCAGCAGGCTCCGGGCGGCCTCGAGCGCCGCCGTGGCCGCCTCGCGATCGGCCCGGGCCCGGCCGGCCTCGACGTCGAGGTCGGCTCGTTCGGCGTCTAGCCGCGCGACGTCCCGCGACACGCGTTCCCGCGCGGTCACGGCGTTCTCGATGGCATGCTGCAGCGCGGTCGCCGCGCTGGCGGCCGCGTACTGCTCGGCGCGCACCGCCTCGACGTCGGCCTCGAGCCCGTCGAGCATGCCCTGCACGGCCGCCTGCGCCTGGTTGGCGGCGGCCAGTTCCGTGGCGGCGCCGTCGCGCCGGTTCACCGCCTCAGTGGCCTCCGCCTGCTTGGCGGCGAACTCGTCAGCCGCCGGCCCGCGCCGGGCGATCAGGGTCTCGATCTCGCCACTGATGTCGCCGGCACGGCGATCCAGCGCCGCCAGTTGTCCCTGGTCACCCTGGATGCGCTGCTCGAGGCGGCCGATCTCGACCTCGTGGGCGTGGGCGGTCTCACGGGCCTGGCGCGCGACGGTTTCGCGCTGGGCGAACTCGAGGCGCAACCGCTCGAGGTCCGACTCGACCTCGGCCAGCCGCCCGCCTGCGGCGGCTTCGTCGCTGCGCACCTGCTCGATCCGGGCCTGAGCGCCGGCCATCGCCTGGGCGAGCACGCGCTGCCGCCGCGCGAAGAGCACTTTTTCCCAGCGGCGCAGCTCGTCCCGCAGGCGGCGATAGCGGCGCGCCTTCGCGGCCTGCCGCTTCAGCGTGCCGCGCTGCTTTTCCACCTCGAACACGATGTCGTCGATGCGGGTGAGGTTCTGCCGGGCCGCCTCGAGCTTGAGCTCGGCCGTCCGCCGGCGCGCGCGGTACTTCGTGACGCCCGCAGCCTCCTCGATCAGCTGGCGCCGATCGGTCGGCCGCGAGCTGAGGATCATGCCGATCTTGCCCTGCTCGATGATCGCGTACGCCTTCGCGCCAAGCCCGGTGTCCATCAGCATTTCGTGGACGTCGCGCAGCCGGCAGATCTCGCCGTTGATCAGGTACTCGCTCTCGCCGGACCGGTAGAGGCGGCGGGTCACCTCGACCTCGCGCACCATCGGGCGGCCGTCTTCGTCGGTGAGCTCGCCGGGCGTGCCGGGGGTCGGCGGCGGCAGCACCGGCACGCCGGTCAGCATGAGCCGGACCTCGGCGGCCGCGTTCGGCTTGCGGGCGTCGCTGCCGGCGAAGATGACGTCTTCCATCCGGTCGCCGCGCAGGCTCTTGGCGCTCTGCTCGCCGAGCACCCACACGATGGCGTCGGCGACGTTGCTCTTGCCGCAGCCGTTGGGCCCGACGATCGCGGTGACGCCGCGGTCGAAGGACAGCTCGGACCGGTCTGAGAAGGACTTGAACCCCGTGATTTCGAGACGCTGCAAACGCATCGTTCAGGAACCGTGAGAAAAAGACGGCGGCCTGCGGCGATCCGCATGGCCTGGTCAGATGGAACGCTACCGGGTGCCCGGGGTGGCCTTGCCGCGCGCGGCGCGGGCCATCCGCTCGGCCTCGGGGAACATCGTCAGGGCCAGTTGGGCCTGGGGATCGGTCGCGATCAGGTGCCGGCGGGCATCTTCGACGCTCCAGAGATTGAGATCGATCTCGTAGCGCATCATCGACGTGATGAACGAGAGGTCCTTCGTAAACGCCTCGTCGTCTATCGCGACGCCATCCGCCTTGAGGTGCGTCCGGAAGTCAGCGACCATCGCCGGGTCGACGGCGAAATCCCTGGCGAGGAACTTCCGGTCCTTCGCCGTCACCGCAATGCGGGTGTCGCCCACGGCCGAGAACTGCTGAGCGAACGACGCGAACGCCTGGCGCGCGTAGACCATCCGCCCGAACTTCGACGGATTGAACCCCTCGATGGGCCCTTCGAGCCGGTGATCGGGCTCGACACCCCCGCCCGAGTAGACCTTGCGGCCCGCGTCGGTATACTTCAGGTCGGATGCGGCGTGCTGGCGCGGCGCGTGCTGATCGCGGATCGCGTACGTCAGGTATTCGTCGAACGTGCCGTCCCAGGGCCGCTGGATCAGGCGCCCGCTCGGCGTGTAGTACCGCGCGGTCGTCAGCGCGAGCGCGGCGCCTTCGGAGATTCGGTACACGGACTGCACCAGTGCCTTGCCGAACGTGGTCTCTCCGACGATGACCGCCCGGTCGTGGTCCTGCAGCGCGCCGCCCACGATCTCGGACGCACTCGCGCTGTTGCGGTTGACGAGCACGACCAGCGGCAGTTCCGTGTACCGGCTGCGCTCGGTCGCCCGGTAGTCCTGGTCCGAGTTCGGCACGCGGCCCCGGGTGTAGACGATCATCTGGCCCTGCTGCAGAAACTCGTTGGCGACCTTGATCGCCTGGTCGAGGGGCCCGCCGGGGTTGAGGCGCAGGTCGAGCACCAGCCGCTTCATGCCCTTGCCCGTCAGCAAGGCCAGGGCCGCCGAGAGGTCGTGGTCGGTCTGCTCGGCGAAATCCTGCAGCCGGACGTACCCGGTGGTCGCGTCGATCATGAACGCGGCCGGGATGGTCGGGATGCTGATTTCGTCGCGCTGGACGGCGAGTTCGATCAGTTGATCGTAGCCGCGGCGCCGCAGGGCGATCCTGACCGTGGTCCCCTTCTCGCCGCGCAGGCGCCGCGCGGCCTGCTCGCTGGTCCAGCCCTTCGCGTCCTCGTTATCGATCTTCGCGATGATGTCGCCGCGGCGCACGCCGCGCTTGTAGGCCGGCGAGCCCTCGAACAGGCTCACGGCGGTGATGTCGCCGTCGATGACCTGGATGGTGATGCCGAGGCCGTAGTACCGGCCCTCCTGGCGCTCGCGCATCTGCGCGTAGGTCCGCGGGTCGAGGAAACTCGAGTGCGGGTCCAGCGTCTGCAGCATGCCCGTGATGGCGCTGTAGATGACCCGATCGGTCTCGAGCTTCTCGACGTAGTTCGTCTCGACCAGGCGCACCGCCGTCGTAAACGCCCGGTACCGTTCGGGAACCCGGTCCTGGGTGGACACGGTGGTTCGGCCGAACAGACTTCCGGCAATCGCCGACAGGACGAGCACCGAGGCGACGCCACACACACAACGCACGATCCGCATGCGTTGCATCGTACCAGATAACCCGTGTAGCGGCAACGAGTTCCCGCCACTTCAAAGACCACGCTCCTTGACGATGTAGGCACGCGGTTCCTATAATCGGCTGAGGTACTTGCGGGCACGATTCGGTCGCACCACCGGTGCGGCCAGAACGGACGTTCCGTCTCGCCCCTTCGATCGGGTGCGCGCCGCAGGCTCCTCGGGAGCGACCATCATGTTCGGTTCCATCGGCATGCCCGAGCTCGTCATCATTCTGGTGATCGCGCTCATCATCTTCGGGCCGCGAAAGCTGCCCGAACTCGGTCGGTCGCTCGGCAAGAGCATCGGGGAATTCAGGCGCGCGTCCAACGAACTGCGCAGCACGCTCGAGGAGGAAATCCGCGTCGAGGACCAGAAGACGGCGACGCCAAAGAGCGCCACTCCGGCGGATCCGTACTACACCCCGCCGCCGCCGCCGATCGAACCCACGTAGGACGGGGCACCCCGACCCATGGCGTTCCGATTCAGGAAGTCTGCCGTCCCGCAGATCGGGGCGCCTCCGCAGTTGCCGACAGCGCCGCGCGAGGGTGACGACCTCGACGACGACGGCGGCAAGATGTCGTTCCTCGATCACCTCGACGAACTGCGCCGGCGGCTGGTGGCCTGCGCCCTGGCGCTTGCCGGAGGCGCCCTGATCGCCTTCGCCTTCATCGACCGCATCTTCGGCTTCATCATGCGGCCGCTCTACGAGCGCCTGCCGCAGGGCTCGAAGCTCATCTACACCGAACCGACCGAAGCGTTCATGCTCTACGTGAAGATCGCGCTGCTGGCGGGGCTCGTCATCGGCGCGCCGCTCATCATGTGGCAGTTGTGGCTGTTCATCGCCCCGGGGCTGTACGCGCGCGAGAAGCGGTTCGCGATCCCCTTCATCCTGATGGCGACGCTGCTGTTCGTGGCCGGCGCCGCGTTCAACCACTACGCGGTGTTCCCGTGGGCGTGGACGTTTCTCGCCAGCTTTTCGAACGACTACATGATGATGATGCCGCGCGTCGAACCGATCTTCTCGCTCTACGCGACGATGGCGGTGGCGATGGGCGCGGTCTTCGAGATGCCGGCTGTGATCCTGGTGCTGGCCCGCATGGGCGTGGTCACCGCCGGCTTCCTCTGGCGCCACATCAAGTACGCCATCCTCATCATCTTCATCGCCGCGGCCGTCATCACGCCGACCGGCGACATGGTGACGCAGTCGCTGATGGCCGGCCCGATGATCCTGCTGTACCTCTTGAGCATCCTGCTCGCGCTGATCTTCGGTAAGAAGCGGCCCAAGACCAAGATCGAGACCGAGACCGAGACCGCGGGGGACTAGCGCCGGTGGCCATCCGTCGATCGGCCGCCGTCCAGATCGAGCCGCTCATCGATGACCTGTGCGGGTCCGACGCGGTGGCGCGTGAAACGGCGGGCGCCCGGCTGTCGGTCATCGGCAAACGGGCCGTGCCGCACCTGGTCAAGGCCTTCGAGCACACCGGGTCCGCCGTGGCGCGCGCCGCGATCCTCAAGGTGTTCGAGGCCTGCCGCGACTCGCGCGGTCTCGACCTCGCCCTGGACATCGTGGACGAGGCCGCCGCCGATCCGAAGGTGCTGCACGCGGCCGTCGCCCTGCTCGCCGCGCACCTCGACGGCGACGACGGCGCGCGGGCGCTGGACGGGCTGAGCGCGCTCGCCCTCGACCGCGAGCACGACGAGGTCACGCGGCTGCAGGCGGCTGAGCTGATCGCGCGCGCGCTGCCGGCCGTCGTCGCTTTGCTGCGCAAGCAACTGGCCAGGGATGGCAGCGCCGCCGTCCGGCAGTGGGCCGCGGCCGGCGCGGCCCGCACGGTGCCGGCGGCCGATCCGCGGGCCGCCCTCGAAGAGGTGGCGGCGGGCGCCGCCTTCGACCCCGCCCTGCTGAAGGCGCTGGTCGCCGACGGCGCCGCTACGATGCCCCTGCCGACGCTGCATCGCGTCATCGAGCAGGTGCGCCTGCGCGAGGCGCGCCTGCCGGCGGAAGCCGATCGGATGGAGTGGCTGAGGGTCCGCGGCGCCGTGCATGTCGCCCTGGCGATCCGGGGCAGCCGCGTGGCGGCGTACGACTTGCGGGAAACGCTGTCGGGCCACACGCCCGCGCTGCCGGCAGACTTCTATGCGGCGGCCGGCCTGGTGGGAGACGCCAGTTGCCTGGAGGCGATCGCCGGGGCGCTGGCCGCGCCGCCCTCCGCCGTCGACGACCGCGATCAGCGCTGGCGGGACGACCTCATCCGCGCCGGCCGGGCCATCGTGCAGCGCGAGCGCCTGACACGGCGCCACGCCGCCGTGCGCAAGATCGCCAAGGCCTGGCCGGCCGTCGCCGACGTGCTGCTCTCGTAACAAGCGATGGGGTCAGACTCGAACTGCAGGATTTGCAGTTCGAGTCTGACCCCATCGGGAGAATCCTGCAGGATTTGCAGTTCGAGTCTGACCCCATCGGAGTCTGACCCCAACGGGAGAATCCTGCGTCAGTAGGACTTGGCGAACCAGGCGTCGGCCACCGACGGCTTGCCGCACTTGATGCACGGCGCGGCGGCCGGCTCCGCGTCGAGCGGCAGGTTGCGGATGGTGGCCTGGGTGGCGGCCTTGATGTCGGCCTCGCACGCATCGGTCCCGCACCAGGGCGACACGACGAAGCCCGGTCGGCCCTCCATGATCTGAGTGAACTCCTCCCACGAGGTCGTCCGGCTCGTGTGATCGCGTTGGAACGCGAGCGCACGCTCGAACATGTTCGCCTGGATCGCGTCGAGCAGTTCGACCACGCGGCCGGGCAGGCCGTCGCGCGAGGCCGCGATCTTCTCGCGCGTGTCGCGCCGGGCGAGCATCACCTGCTGCTTCTCGATGTCCTTCGGCCCGATCTCCAGGCGCAGCGGCACGCCGCGCAGCTCCCACTCCGAAAACTTCCAGCCCGGGGAGTAGGCGTCGCGGTCATCGAGCATCACGCGGACGCCGGCCGCGGTGAGCCCGTCGCGGATCTGCTGCGCATGCGGCAGGACGGTCTCTTTCCAGTTGCCGCGCGGGATGGGGACGATCACCACCTGATAGGGAGCGATCCGGGGCGGCAGCATCAGCCCTGTTTCGTCGCCGTGCGCCATGATGACGGCGCCGATCAGCCGCGTGGACACGCCCCACGACGTCCCGTAGACGAACTCCAGCGACTTGTCCCGTGCCTGGAAGCGAATCTCGAACGCCCGGGCGAAGTTCTGGCCCAGGTTGTGGGACGTCCCGGCCTGCAGCGCGCGGCCGTCGCCCATCAGCGCTTCGATCGAGTAGGTCCGGTCGGCGCCGGCGAACTTCTCGCTCTCGGACTTGCGGCCGGCCACGACCGGCATGGCGAGCTCAGTCTCGGCGAACTCCTTGTAGAGCGCCAGGATCGTGCGCGTCTCCTCTTCGGCTTCCGCGGCGGTCTCGTGCGCGGTGTGGCCCTCCTGCCAGAGGAACTCCGTCGTCCGCAGGAACAGCCGCGTGACCTTCTCCCAGCGGACGACGTTCGCCCACTGGTTGATCAGGACCGGCAGGTCGCGCCACGACTTGATCCACTTCGCGTACATCGTGCCGATGATGACCTCGGAGGTCGGGCGGATCGCGAGCGGTTCTTCGAGATCCTCGGTGCCGCCCCTGGTCACCCACGCGACCTGCGGCGCGAAGCCTTCGACGTGCTCCGCCTCCTTCATCAGCAGGCTCTTCGGGATGAACAGCGGAAAGTACGCGTTCACATGGCCGGTCGCCTTGAACCGATCGTCGAGCGCCCGCTGGATCCGCTCCCAGATGGCGTAGCCGTACGGGCGGATCACCATGCAGCCCTTGACGGGCGAGTAGTCCGCCAACTCCGCGCGGCGCACCAGGTCCGTGTACCACCGGGAGAAGTCCTCGGACTTCGGGGTGATCTCGGTGATGAACTGATCCTTGTTGTCGTCCTTGTCGGCCATGGTCCGGTTCTGACTCCCGTGCTGCGGCCTTCGTTCGCTAACAGGCCCTAAGTGTTATCCTACCATTGACGGCTCGGGGCCCGACCCGCGGGCCTGAACCCGGCACGACTCCATGGACCAGCCCGCTGTGCTCCGACTCGACGTTCGCACGCCGTCGCGCGCCTATCCGATCGTCATCGGCCCCGGGTCGATCGCGCAGCTCGCGCCGCTGCTCGACCAGGTCCGCTGCGGCACGACACGCTTCGTCGTGTCGAACCAGACCGTGTGGGGATGCTGGGGCACGGCGCTGCAGGAGGCGCTCCCGGAGACCGAGGCGATCCTCCTGCCCGACGGCGAGCGGTTCAAGACGCTGGCCACCGCCACACGGGTCTACGACAGCCTCCTGCGCGCCGCCGCGGACCGCTTTGCGGCGCTGGTCACCTTCGGCGGCGGCGTGACCTGCGACATCGGCGGATTCGCCGCGTCCACCTACCTGCGCGGCATCGCGCTGGCGCACGTGCCGACGACGCTGCTCGCGCAAGTCGATGCCGCGATCGGCGGCAAGGTGGGCGTCAACCTCCCGGGCGGCAAGAACCTCGTTGGCGCGTTCTACCAGCCGTGGGTCGTCGTGGTGGATCCGTTGCTCCTGGCGACGCTGCATCGCCGGGAGTACCGGGCGGGCCTCTACGAAGTCATCAAGTACGGGGTAGCCTGCGACGGCGATCTATTCGCGCGGATCCGGACAGACCTGGGCCCGATCTCGAAACGCCAGGTCGGCGCACTGACGCCGGTCATCGCCGACTGCTGCCGGATCAAGTCGGCCATCGTGGCCGCCGACGAGCGGGAGGCCGGACCCAGACGGGTCCTGAACTTCGGCCACACCGTCGGCCACGCGCTGGAAACCGCCACGCAATATCGCCGGTTCCTGCACGGGGAAGCCGTCGCCTACGGGATGCTCGCCGCCTGCGCGATCGCCGCCGCCCGCGGCGTGTGCTCGACCGACGTCCAGTCGGCCGTCGCCGCCCTCATCGCCCAACTCGGCCCGCTGCCGCCGCTCAGCGATCTGTCCGCGGCGGCACAGTTGGAGCTCATGCGCCGCGACAAGAAGGTGGTCGAGGGCCGCCTGCACGTCGTGTTGCCGACCGGCATCGGGTCGGCCACGGTGGTGTCCGACGTCTCGGAGCCGGAACTGCTCACCGCGCTGCGATCACTCGGCCTGGCCGAGTAGGGCCCTGTCAATGAATGAAATTCAGGCTGTGTGCGTGTGGGCCGGCCATAAGAGCCTGTAGGAAAACAACCACTGACGACCTTGTTTTCTGACAGGCTCTAACCGCCGTCAGCGCATCCAGCCGGGGGGAATCTTGGCGCGCCGCGCCTCTTCCTGCAGGTCGACGATCTGCTTGTCGATCTCGTCCTGGGCCTTCTGCATCCGCTCGAGTTCCGCCAGCGCCCGCTGACGGTCCGACGCGATCACCGTCCGCTGTGCCGGATCGTCGCGCGCGGTGAAATCTGTCCAGAGCGCGTTGATGCGGCTCTGCACGGCCACCATCAGGAAGGTGTTTTGGTCGCGCTGGGAGCGGAGGTCCGCCAGACGCTTGCGCCAGTACTCGGGGTCCTCCCTGGGGTCTTTCGCCGCAGGGGCCGCCTGGTCCGTCTGGCCTGCCGCGGCAGGGGCTCCTGCGGGACGGGTCGATTCTCCGGGTGCGGCTCCGGACACCGCTTCGGGCGCTGGCGATGGTAAGGCCGCGGGGACGGACTCCGGCGGCGAGGACGCCGGCCGGACATTGTCGTTCGTATAGACCTTCACGGGTCCGGTGACGCCCTTGCGCCGCTCGGCCTCGCGACGGGCGACGTCACCGAGGGACTGCCCTGCGGCGACGTGCGCGGCGAGCCATGCGCCCAGGACTACGCCGACGATCGTGACGACTCGCACCCGCGATGATTTCACCATGGCTCTTCGTGGCCCGCCCGGGCAGGCGCACTCCTCCGCTCATCGTGGTATCGGCTCCACCCGGTCATCAGTATAGACCCGCAGCGTCGTCAGGGGGTCGCCCTCCACGACAGCAGGCGGCCGGCGGGCCAGCAGCCTGGCCCGGGCCGGCCGACGGTGGCGGTGACGGTCCGATGCGCCCCGCGGGCCGAAAACCCTTCGGCGCGGACGGCCACCACGCAGGCTCCCGGGGGCCGCGTCCCGTCGGCGGCTGGCTCGGTATCACGCATCGGGTCGCCGTCGAGTTCGGCCGGGTCGTCCCCCACCCACACGATCACGACAACGCCTGGGACTCCCGGTGGCCCTGGATCGAGCCCGTCGAGGCTCACCAACCCGACAGGCTGCCACCGCGGGTTGTTCGGCCCCCACGGCCGTTGGGTGGTGAACGCCGCCAGTTCCGCGTCGGTGCAGGCCGCTTCGTGCCCGCAGTTGGCGAGATGGGTCAGCGCCGCCGCGCCCTGGCGCGTGCCGTCGGGCAGGGTGATCTCCGCGGGAAGCGCCGTAAGGTGGATGGAACTCCAGCGGCCCGTCAACGCGGCATCCCAGGCGTTCTCGGCGATCAGGTCGTGGACGGCCATCGCCACGCCAGCCTCTGCGCCGTAGCGGGCACGCCACGCGCACTCGTAGTTGGCGGCCGCCGACGGTTCGAGGCTCGTGATCAGCATCAGGCCCAGCCCGATCGCCGACAGGATCAGCAGGATAAGGAGGGTGGCGATGAGCGCGACGCCCTCACAGCGGCGCACTCCTGCGCCGATTCCGTCAGCGCGATTGGTTGCGGAGGACGACATCGAAGCGCACCTCCAGATCGGGTACCCACCGGAGCACATCGATTGGCAACGAAAGGCCGTTTTGCGCCGCTGGCGCCCCTCGGACCGCGGGCGACTGCGGCTGAACCCGAAGCGACACCCTCACGAGGCGGATGCGCAGCAGATCGGCGTCCCACCGATTCGGAGACGCCTCGTCCGGACACCAGGGCCCGTCGGCCAGGGCGGCCAGGGGAAGCAGGGCAAGACCCTGCCCGTCGGGCGCGAGCGCCGCCAGGCGCGGCACCTGCCGCGTGCCTTCGAGCCGGAAGGCGCAGTTCTCTCCGGCCGGCCACGTATCGTCGGGATTGTCGATCTCCGGCGGCGGAGGCAGCGGACCGTACGTCGTGGACCGGAACTCCGGGGCGCTTCCCGCGATCACGGCGGGCGGCTCGGCTTGGGCGAGGTAGGCGAACGAGAGGCCGGTGACCTGATCCGCCACGGGAGCGTCCGACGTCCCGCCGCTCCCTCGCCGCAACTGCATGCCGCCGGTCGCTGCGTCGAGCTTCAGGCTGTAGCTGCGCACCAAGACGGCCGCGACCAGTGCCCCCGGGGGGGCCGCTCGCGAGAGGACATCCTGCGCATGACCGATTTGGGTGCCGTCCGCCGACACGCTGGTCACCGCGAACACGTCCCAGGCCCCGGTGCCGTCGATGAGCAGCGCTCTGGTTCCCGGGTCCAGCCGGCACGCCGCACGCACAGGGGCACAGGCGGAGAGCGACGCGATGTGGATCGGGGCGGTCGTGCCCGATCCCTCCGAGACGATGCCCCCGGGCGCCTCGGCCTCCACGGCGATGACCGTGATGGCATCGTCGCGCGCGCACCCGCCAGGGGTCGACGCCAGCGGACCGCCTGTCCAGCGGCACGGCAGCACAGGCGGCCAGGTGGCCACGGCTGAGGCGCCCCACCCGAGGATCGGTCCCGCGCCAGCCGCCACGATGTCGTTGGCGATCGCCGTGGTCGCGATACGGATTCGCTGCTGGTTGTCGATCGCCTCCGGCAACGCCTGGAACGCCGCACTGGCCGGCAGCAACAGCGCCACGGTGAGGCCGAGCGCGACCACGGTAATCGTCGTCGCGATCAGCAACTCGACCAGCGTGAACCCGGCGCGGGCGCTCATGGCACGATCCGCGCGCGAACGGTCGTGAGCCGCACGCGCGCGTCCGGGTCCCCGCACGATGGCGACGACAAGCGGCGCCGGCAGGGTGCGACCTCGACGGTGAGTACCAGGAGGTCGGCGTCGCCACCCAGAGCCGTCACGCGCCAACGGCGGACGAAGACGGCGCCTGCCGCGGACTCGCTGATACGCCCGGCGGTGTCCAGGAACTCCACGAAGCCGGGCACATCGGCCGCGAGCGCGTCGGATGGCGAAGGAGCCAGGCTTTGCACGGCGGCGGTCAGCGACTCGATCTTCTGCACCGCAGCCAACGCGGAGAGCGTCCGTTCGCGCGCCCGGGTGTTGGTTCGCACGGCGAGCGCGGTCAGCGAGGCAAGGACCATGACCCCACCGGTCAGCAGACCGATGGCGATAACCGCCTCAATGAGGCTCGTCCCGGCGGGTCCGCGTCGCCGCATCATGGGAACGCATAGAGCAAGTGCGATGCCAGCGGCGCGCCTTCGCGGCCGGCGGCGTTTCCGGAATGATTCGGGCCCGCCGCGTGGATGGGTGTCTGACGCGATGGCAGATTCTGCGTACGCCCGGCGGGAGGAGATGGTATTTTCTGCCGACGTGCCCCTACCAGTAGAGCCCGACGTACCAGGCGATCACCCAATCGCCCTCGACGGCCGCCACCATCGCGGCAATCGCGAGGAACGTGCCGAAGGGCAGCGCGCACTTCATGTCGCCCTTGCGCGCCACGATGAGGCCGATGCCGACAAACGACCCGAGGAACGAGCCCAGGGCGAGCGTCAGCAGCATGAGCTTCCAGCCCAGGAATGCGCCGATGAGCGCCAGCATCTTCACGTCACCCATGCCGAGCCCCTCGATCTTGCGGATGCGCAGGTAGAGTTCCGCGAGCACGAGGGGAATCAGGCCTCCCAGCAGCAGCCCGATGAGCGACGACACCCACCCGGGCGGCGTGACGAAGCTCAGGATGAAGCCGACGATGGTCCCGGGCACCGTGATGACGTTGGGCAGGATCCGGTGATGCAGGTCGATGAAGAAGAGCACGATCAGCGCGCAGCCCAGCAGCAGCCGCGAAAACAGCAACCACCCCGGCCCGTAGTGCCAGGCCGCCAGGACGAACATCGCGCCCGTGAAGGCCTCGACCAGCGGGTAGACCGCCGGGATCGGTGTGCGGCAGGTGCGGCACTTGCCGCCAAGGGCAATCCAGGCAAAGACCGGGACGTTCTCGAACCAGCGGAGCCGCCGGTCGCACGACATGCAGCGCGACGGCGGGTACGCCAGCGACTGCTCGAGGGGCAACCGGTAGATGCAGACGTTCAGAAAACTGCCGATCGCCAGTCCGAGAAGTCCGGCCAGGAGCAGCAGCCATTCAGTGGTCAAGAGGTCGGGCCCGCTTTCTTGATGAAATTGGGGGGAATCGGGAACAGTGGCGACGAGGATGCGACGGCGACGCCACCGGGCTGCGACCGGTCGAGGACGAATGCGGTGCCGCCGGGATCAATGGGCACCCCGCGCAGCCCTCCCATCGCGCCGATCGCGGCCCACGACTCGGGGAACCGACCCGTCGCGGCCGTGTACCGGCGGATCACCCCGGCCAGCGCGTCCATCTGGTCGAGGGCGTCCAGTTGCAACAGTTTCAGCCGCGCGTTGTTGGTCACCCACTCGTCGTCGGACGTCTCGTAGAGCTGACGCCAGAGCTGGCGCGACGATCGCCGATCGCCACCCTGTGCGAGCGTCGACGCCGCCATCGCGCGGAGCCACCAGGGCGCGCCCTCGATACGCGAGGCGCGATCGAACCACGACGCCGCGGCCTTGTAGTCCTGCGCCCACCAGTAGTAGACGAAACCTGCGTCCTGCGCGTACTGCCACCGCGTCGGGTCGGCGCGCAGCCCGCGCTCCAGCAGGCCGATGGCCAGATCCGCGCGGCCGGGCCCGTCGGGAGACGGTTCGGCCAGGAAGATGGAGCCGAAGCGGTAGGCGACGGTGAACCGCGGATCGAGCGTGGTGGCGAGATCCAGCAGCGGGTACAGGAGCGGGTACTGTTTGGTCGGTTGCTTCGACAACCGCGTGTCGCCGTAGTACTGAATCGCGCGGATCCAGTAGATGTCGGCCAGCAGTCCATCGAACCCCAGCGCGAGCCGGGCCACGGCCGGGCCGGCGCGAAGATACAGCAGGGCGGACTCGACTTGAGGCACCGCGTAGCGCTGGTCGCGGACGGCTTGCAGCGTCAGCGCCGCGCCCCAGAGCACCGCCGCGGCGGCCACCAGACCGGCGACTGCCCGTCCGGACGGACGCCCCCCGCGTGGCGCGGCGCCCATGGCTACTTGAAGTCCCTGCGCGCGAAGATCAGCGAGGCCAGCGTGATCATCGCCGCCATGTAGAGAACGCCGTACCCCGCCGTCAGGGCCACGAAGCCGGCCGCGATCGGCTGCCCGTGCACCACCGCCAGCTTGACGTCGAACGGCGCGAGATTCGGCAGCAGGTAGTACATCGCCTTGGCCAGCCACGCGGCAGCCGGCGACGCGACGACGTTCTCGAAGTGGGCCAGGTCAGCATTGAAGTGCCCGACCACGTACAGGCCCGCGGTGAGTGCGGCCGACAGCAGCGGGCTCGAGAACGTCGAGAAGCAGAGCGCCACCGAGGTCACGACCAGGAGCTGCACGTAGAGCAGGCCGAACGCGATGAGCAGGCGCGGGTCGAGCACGGGCGCATCCACGCTGGCCTTCACCAGCGACGGCTCACGCCAGGCCATCAGCGCCAGCACCGCGTAGAGCGCAATGGCCATCACCGCCAGGTTGACGAGCAGCGTGACGGCCAGGCCGAGGAACTTCCCGATGATGAACTGATGGCGCCGGATCGGCTTCACGAGCAGGTTGTGGACACTGCGCCGATCGACTTCCTTCCAGACCAGGCCGACGCCGATGAAGACCGCGATGAACAGGCCGAACATCGAGCTCGCGGCCAGGCCGAGATCCTTGATGATCTTGACGTCCTGCCCGGCCGTGAGCTGGCCGAGCAGGTACGACGCCCCGATCATCAGGACCGCGAACAGGACCAGATTGTAGAGGACCTTGTCGCGGACCGATTCCTTGAAGACGTGGTACGCGACCAGGCCGATGACGCGCACCATCATCCCTCCGGCATCAACCGCCCGGCCGGCGGCTGCGCCCGGCGGGCGGCCACCTGCTGGACGAAGAAGTCCTCGAGCGTCGATCGGAGCGGGTTCGCCGAAAGGAACCGCGCGCCGCGCGCCCGGAGGTCGGCGACCAGCCGGTCGGGCTCCGTCTCTGACGGCGCCTCGATCGCGTACCGGCCCGCGCTGATGCGCGTGGCCCGGCGGATCCGTGCCTGAAAGTCTGGAAGCACCGCCGGGTCCAGCTCCGCCATCACGATCTCCCACCCGGAGACGTCGAACGCGAGGATCTCCGACAACGCGCCCGCGGTCACCAGTTGCCCGCCGACGATGATGCCCACGCGGCTGCAGAGCGCTTCCGCGTCCGACAGGATGTGCGAGCTGAAGAAGATGGTGCAGCCGCGGTCCCGCAGCTCGAGGATCAGCGCGCGCACGTCGCGGCGCCCGAGCGGATCGAGCCCCGACATCGGTTCGTCGAGAAAGACGATGTCGGGCTCGTTGAGAATCGCCTGGGCGAGGCCGACGCGCTGCAGCATGCCCTTGGAGTACTTCCGCAGCGGCAGGCGGCGCTCGCCGCCGATGCCGACCCGATCGAGCAGGTCGCCGACGCGCGCGCGGCAGGCGGCGCCGCGTAGCCCGAAGAGCCCCCCGAAGTATGCCAGCAGTTCTTCGGCCGTCAGGTAGTCGTAGAAGTAGGGCGCTTCCGGCAAGTACCCGATGCGCCGGCGCACCTCGAGGTCACCGGGCGGGCGCCCCAGGATCGAGATGCGCCCCGAGGTCGGATAGATGAGCTGCGTGAGCAGCTTGAGCGTAGTGGTCTTCCCGGCGCCGTTCGGGCCGAGGAACCCGAAAACCTCGTTCGTCTCGATGCGCAACGACAAGGCGTCGAGCGCCCGGTACGGGCGCGGGCGCCAGAACCCGGTGGCGAAGTCCTTGCTGAGCTGCTCGATCTCGAGTGCAACCATAGACTATGGGTTCTTGCCGGCTTTCTTGAGCTCCATCTGCAGCGCCATCTCGAAGTAGGCGGGCGGCAGCCCGCCTTCGAGCCGGATGCCGTTGATGAAGAAGGTCGGGGTTTTCAGAATCCCGAGCACGGTGGCCAACGCGATGTCGCTCTTCACCTGTGTCAGCACGGTCGGGTACTGCGCGTCGAAATCCGTGACGCCGCCGATGTCGCGCGCGGCCTGCCGCACGACGGGCGGCGTCAACGTCGTGTGGTTGGTGTAGAGCCAGTCTTCCATCGCGTCGCCGCGCCCCTTCAGGCGGGCGAGCCTGACCGCGACCGCGGCCTCGCACGCCGCCGGGTGCATGTCGCGGTTCATGTTCGAGTTGCACTCGATCTCGAGCGGGTAGTCCTTCGTCACGACTTTGATGGCGCCGGGAGACTGCGCGCGGAAGCGCGCCAGGATCTCCTTGTAGTCGAGGTAGCTCTGGGCACAGGCCGGGCACTGATAGTCGGAGAACTTCACGATCAGCACGGCGGCACCGTCGGCCGACACCGGGATCTGCACGCGCGGCTGCGACTCCCAGTACTTGACGAACTCACTCTGCCGATCGCCGGTCTGTCCGGCGGCCGACGCCCCGCGGACCGTCAGGCGCGGGAGAAACGCCAGGGCCGAGGTCGCGCCGATGACGAACACCAGGAGCAGCGTCAGCGCGATCGGGCTCGCGATAGATGCGCGCGCATCCTGCCAGAGACGACGGGGAATCGTGGTCATGGGGTACGACGTCCTCATTCCGGAGAGCACGAACAAGCCGGCCACCGCGGCGTAGGTGATCAGGCACATCAGACACACGGTCTTCAACAGGTAGAGCGAGGCGAACGCCATGTAGATGACGAATCCGAGCCCCAGGGTCGAGAGCGCGAAGACGTAGCCGCCGGCATTCTCGCGGAAGCTGGGCCAGCCCCACGCGGCCCCCGCCAGGATGATCAGGACCGCGACGTACCAGAGGGCGCCGAGCAGGGCGACCGGCACGCCCAGCAGGTACGCGTACTGGCTCTGGTACACCTGCGTGCAGCTGATCGTCACGCTGACGTCGCAGAAGCTCAGGTATCCAGGCTGGCGTGCCATCTGGACGTGCACATACAGCGAGGCCATCGCCGAGGCCAATCCGACCAGAGCCAGCAGAGTCAGGAGACGTCGCGCAGTGGTACTCATGGTGGAGCCCTTCGGCTCATGCAGTTGTAACGGCTTTAGGGGAAGGACGTCAAGCCGGGACTTCGGCGAGCCAATGGAGGGGGTCCCCCGCGCGGCCGTAGTGCCGGGCGGGACGGCATCCGATATCCAAGATGCCGTGACTGCTATTACTGGATCGGCTTGCCCGTCGAGGTCGTATCGGTCGCGACCACCGCGGCCAGCGCATCGACGTAGATCGTCCCGGTCGTGTTGGTCCCGAAGTGCCGACCGCCAGTCGCCACCGGCGTGGCGTTCGCAAAGTAACCAGGGAAAACCGCGCCGTTGTTGCAGCTCACCGGTGCGGTGGCTGCCACGGCCCCGGTATGGGCGGTCGCGATGGTGTAGCCGCTCTTCGTGACACCTTCCGTACTCAGATCCGGGTTGATGAACGCCGTGCCGCCGGC
>Ga0315275_10002088_pt1 | contig 17852 bp, 18 predicted proteins | sample YL17G03_0_MG_FD_205557 | JGI IMG/M metagenome (GOLD analysis project Ga0315275, IMG submission 205557) | Sediment microbial communities from Yellowstone Lake, YNP, Wyoming, USA - YL17G03_0 | ecosystem: Environmental > Aquatic > Freshwater > Lake > Sediment | place: USA: Wyoming | collected...
ACTGGCAAGTCGTCAGCAATGACGGGGCGGATAAGATGTCTGTGAAGCCTTCCTGTGGGAGTAGGCTGCTGATACCGTGACGGTATCTGAGGGGCGGCATCCCCAAAGTCAACCAGCCAATCGTCCTCCGTTCCCGCAAGGGCGTCCGTCGGGGAACCACCCCCTAAACGAAAACTGGAAGGACAAGCCACTGGATTTATCCGGTGGTAGTTGACGTTGACCAACTTGAGAGCATCTTCGAAATGACGGGATGTTTTTAAGCTTTGTGCACGGCCTAGAATGCTACTTCCAGTTCACCAGGATCTCCTCTCGGTTGAAGATCCTGAGGCTCAGGAGGACTATCAGACAGTCCGCTAGCAGTATGATAAGGGAGAACACCAGCATCGGTAGTAGGGCAGTCGAGAGGACGCCTGCGAGGCTGAAGAAGAAGAAGAGGAGCACGGGCAGGATGAGCACACCGCCGATCTGCTGCGAGACCCGGACATCGTTCACCCTTGAGGATATGATCACATTCACCAGGATGCTCATCAGACACATGCCTGGCGCGAGGAGTAGGATCCCAACGATCCAATACGCGTTGGGGAGCGGGTAGTATCCAAGGAACGGCTCGGTGAGGATGTCGACCAGGACCACGGCGACGATGAATGACAGCCATGTGGCACCCATGCTCACAGCGAATATCGATCCTGATTTCCCCGCAAGCAGCTCGAGGTCGGTCGTTGGAGTCGCCAGAAGCGGTTCGAGGCTCCTGTTGACCTTCTCCCCGACGAAGCTGTAGGATGCGGTCACAGTCGGTATCGTGACGGGCGTCATTATGAGGAGGATGAGCAGCACGTTGAACATCAGAGCTTGCAGTTTGTTCAGCTCCTCGTTGCCTCCCATGTACTGCGACTTCCTCACCGTGTTGCCCGCATCGCCCGTGAGGTTGACCAGGACGCATCGTTCGAGCATGCTGTCCGTCACTGTGGTGTAGGCTATCCTGCTCTGGTTGAGATTGGAGTTGTCGACCGTGGAGTTCTCGATGATGCTGTTCCGTACGATGCAGTTCGACAGGACCACATGGTCGAGCCTCGTGTCGATCAGGGTGGCGTCCGTCAATGTGACGTTGTTGAACTCGAGCGTGATCTGAAAGTCGAGGTTGAGGTCGGCGCTGCTCTGTCTGCTGAGCTGGTTGATTGGGACCACGTAAACGATGGGCAGGATCACGGAGGCGACCAGGGGCATCATGACGATCGTCATCATGATGTACCTATTCTTCGCGAACTCGGAGAGGTCCTTCTTGGCAACGATGATGGCACGGTCCAGCCTCATCTTACGCCACCTCCTATCAGCTTCATGTACACGTCCTCGAGCGACCGTTTCAACTCGGTCACGTACTCTATCTTGGCTCCTGCTCTCGTGAGCGCCTCCACGATGACCGGGTTTCTCTCCTCTGGGTCGTCAAGGTCGACAAGTATCCTTCCATCGTCCGTCCTTACGTTCAGGGCGAAATCGAATCTCCGGACGATGTCGGTGAATGAAGGTTCATGATTGGTCAGTTCGATCACGGTCGTCCTGCCCCAGTACCTTCGGGCTAGCTCCTTGGGAGAGCCGACGGCCAAGGCAGTCTTGTTCATCACAGCGATCCTGTCGCAGAGGCGTTCCACCTCGTCCAAGTGATGGCTGTTGATGAAAACCGTCCTGCCCTCCTTCTTGAGGGCTATCAGGAACTCTCTCACGGTCAGCGAGGCCTGTGGGTCCAAGCCAGCAGTCGGTTCATCCAGGAAGACCACCTGAGGGTCGTGGACGAAGGCGCGGGCGATGGCGATCTTCTGCTTCATGCCCTTGGAGTAAGTCGCGATGGGCTCGTCCCTTCGGTCCCAGAGCTCAAGCATCTTCAAGAGCTCCTCAATCCGTTGCGTCCGCCTGTCCTTCGGGACTCCGTACAGCTGCGCGAAGAAGTCCAGGTTCCTGGTGGCGCTCAGAGACTCGTACAGCCCGGGTGATTCAGGAAGGACTCCTACGATTGCTCGGATCCTCTGCGCGTCGTTCTCCTTGTTGATCTCGAAACCGTTGACATAGGCCGTCCCTGAGGTCTGTCGGATGAGGCATGCCAGCATCCTCATCGTTGTGGTCTTACCTGCTCCGTTCGGGCCCAGCAGCCCGAACACCTCGCCCTGCTCGATCTTCAGGTTCAGGTCGTCGACAGCCGCTTTACCGTCGAAGGTCCTCCCAAGGCCAACAGTTTCTATCATTCAGCGTCTTCCCTTTCTGAATCGGTGTCTACGCGCAGACAACGTCACTAGATAGACGTCACGCCGTAGTCCCTTTGGAGGGAGTTCACATCTTCGAGGACATGATCTTCAGGATGGCCTCAGCAGGGGCGCCGGCTGTCTCCTCGAGCGCCTTTCTCGCCTCTGCTGCGGTGCATCCGGTCTGGTCCATGACGAGCTTGATGTCCGACTGGGGTATTCCCCCATCGTCTTCTGCTTCCTCTCTTTTCCTTTCGCGTTCCTGTGGTGTGCCGACGATCTGGAAAGTCTTCTGCCCCTGGACCGTGACGGAAGTGACAACAGCGTCCTTGAACACAATCTCCTTGTTCTTGGTCTTGATCACGACCTCTTCGACGTCGTCGACATCTTCCTGATTGATCCCCATGCGCTTCATCATCGCCTTCATCTGCTTGGGGTTCATCCTTCCGCCGGGCATCATGTTCGGAACCTCGCGCGACTTGTTCGTTCATGAACAAGCACAAGCGATAAAAGGGTTTTGGGCTGAATCAGGACCCGTCCCAATTGCGACCATCGTGAACGTTCAGTTCCTCAAGATAGCCTGATTCCCTCAAGGAAACGTTTTATACGCCCTTCGAGCATTGATGATGTGCCCGAGTCATTCACGAGGTTGGTTGAGTCCATGGCTGAGATCGAGAAGGACCTGATGCATGCGCAAGAGGCGATGGCTAGCGGTGACTTCGAAGGCGCCGTTTCAAAGTACAACAAAGTGTTGAAGGCGGACCCGAAGTGCGTTGAAGCATACTTCGGAAAGGCGGAGGCGTCTATCGGCGTCCCGAAGATCTCTCCAGAGGAAGTAATCGTTCTTTACAAGAAGGCCGTCGAGCTCGACCCGAAGAACCCCATCTTCCAGTCATCGTACGCGGCGTACCTGATAGAGATCGGCAGGTTCAACGATGCCGAGATCGCCTACCTGAAAGCTGCTGAGCTTGATCCGGACAACGCGAGATACTACTACTCCGAGTTCGGTGTCGAGTACATTCTGAGAGCTCCGATCGTCATGGAGAAGTTCCTGGACGACAAGACGAAGGAAATGATACTCAAGAAAGGCCTGAAGTATCTTCTGAAAGCTGCTGGACTCACAGAGGAAGACGCCAAGAGACTCCTCTGATCCGATCGACTAGGTCATCCTGGTCGGCTTCATCTCCTTGGCAGCGCACGCCCTGCAGACTCTCGTGACGGGGTTGGAGTCTTGTGCGCATATGAGTCGGCCGCAGAGCGGGCAGGTGTTAGAAGCCGGCCGACCGCACAAGCTGCAGATACCTATCATCGACATGGCATACGGCGAAGCGACTCCGGCCGAGATAAAACCTTTCCGTCCTAGAGCTTGATCAGCCCGAGCCAAGCGAGCCCCTCGACGACGCCGGCACCGTTCGGCCCGTTCGCGACGAACGAGGCCGCCTTCTTTGTCCCCTCGAACGCATTCCCGACGGCGATCCCCCATCCGCACTCACGGAGCATCATCTCGTCGTTGTCGGAATCGCCAAATGCAGCGACATCCTTGGGCGTGATCCCGAGCAAGTCGGAGGCCTTCTTGATACCGACGAACTTGTTCATGCCCTTCTCCATTATGTGGACCGCCCAACCAGTTGTCTGGACATCCACATCCCAGTCCTTCAGGATCTCCCTGACCTTCTCAAGGCTCACTTCGCGCTTCAGTCCGACCTCGGTCTCCCTCCACTTGTCAGTGAAGAGTCTCTTCGCATCCATCTTCGTCCTAAGGTACTCGTACGCCTTCCGGGGCCTCTCCGGGTTTCCGAGGACCCATATCTCCTGGTTGTAGCTCACGACGCCCCCGTTCTCCGCGATTATCGGACCCTTGAATCCGAGGTAGTTCGAAAGCGAGTAAGCAATCGGCAGCACGTTCCCGCTCGCGAGCATGACCGGAACCCCGGAATCCTGGACTTCCCTGAGGGCCCGCACCGCATCAAGGCTCACGCGTCGCGAATCGTCCGTCAGCGTGCCATCCACGTCCACTGCGAGCGCCTTGACAGAACCCTGTCTCGGCATCTACTTGCTCCTGAGCTCGCCCATCGTAGTGACTCTCTCGGCAAAAGCGTTGTGCTTGTGGATGGATTCCTCGCTCTCGCTCCTGACCGTCACATGGACATCGTCGTCGAGTTTCGGATACTCCTCCAGCAGCTTGCCTAGTATGTCCCTCACCACATCCTCTACGAACTTGGGGTTCCTGTGTGCCTGGAGCACCAGGTTCGCCTCATCGCTCCTCTTCAGGATCCCGTAGGTCGGGCTGCTGAGCGCACCCTCGACGATCCCTATCAGGTCGTCGGCCTCGACCCTTACATGCTCCGGGACCTCGATCATGAGCGTCGTGATGTTCCTCTGATTGTGGGATATGAACGGCAGGTCCTCAGAGACCTTCTCCAGTCCAGGCATCTCAGCCAGCAAGATGCGCTTCACGGTCTCCTGGGCGCACGGACATGCGGTCATCCCGCGAACCTGCACGCCGATCAGCTTCAAGAGGCCGTTCCCACGCCTCGCGGTGGATTTTGCGATGAGCTTGAACGGCTCCAGGGACTTCTTCCCTCCAGGCGGCCATCTCTCCAGGAAGTAATCAGCAGACATGCTCACCTCCGCATAGCTCGCGTACTCGTGCCTGTCCAGCAGTTCCTTGCATATCCTCGCAGCCAGCCCTTCGAGGCTCGAAGCCTTCTCCCTGACGCTCTCGTCGATCATCTCCGTGATGACCTCGACGTTCCGGGACATGTGCGATCCCCTCTGCGTGGACGGCAGGTCGACGAAGACATCGATGTCGGCTGTGAGATGGTGGTCGCTGTGGTCTCTATGCACGACTACAGGCTTCCGAACCCCGGTTATCCCGACCCTGGTGAGCCTGAAGCTGTTCTCGATACGCTTGCTCTGACAATCAAGGGACTTGGTATTCTTCAACGAGCTGCGGATAGCATGGTCCATTAATAAAGTGCGCCCGATTTACTAACCAGACAGTAGCTCGGCCTAGTTTCATATTCATTCATATCTCTGGCACTTGTTGCAGTAGTACTGGTTGTATTCAGGGATGTACGAGAGCTGTCCCCCGCATCTCATGCAGGTCCTCACGGGCACTGGGGGAGGTTCCGGAGGCGTGATCGCCGCGGCTGCAACGGGGCCAGAATATCCGACCGCACGCACTCGCCGTTTCCTATCTACCTCATCCTTCAACGCCGTCATCTGGAATGCGGCACCTAGTACCATAGCCGCCAGAAGCGCAAGCACTACCACGAGCATCGACATGTCGAACCAGAGGAGCCCGATCCCGACAAGCAACCCGCCGACCACAGCCGTGACGATCCCTATCGCCACCTCGATGTACGCGAAAGTGAGGGCAAACGCAATCACGGCCGCGACCAGGGCCAACAACGCGCTCCCGGTCAGTGCGGCCACTACGATGAAGCTCAACAACCCCGCGACAACCCCGATCCCCAACCGGGCCAGGAAGATGAACACTGCGCTCCCGACCATGGACCCGAGGATTCCGGTAATCAGACCTATCAGGGGTCCGCCAACTGCAGTCCCGATCGTGAATCCAAGAAGCCCGCCGATGACCGCGCCAATAAGGGACATCACATGCTTCCAGATCCTCTGACCAGCAAACGCGAGAAGGAGGCCGATCAACAGAAAAGCCAAAGCAGCGATGAACAACAGCTCCTTGTTCGTCCCAAGGTCGTAGCCAAGGAGGGTTTGCATCGTCCGAGCTATCATCGCCGTCAATATGGGCTGGTACAGGATTTAGCCTTTCCCTCGGGAGTTCAAAACCTCTATCTACGGAGGAGAGCATCCCAGCATCGCATGATATGCGGCGTCGATGAGGCCGGACGAGGACCTATCCTGGGACCGCTCGTTGTCTGCGCCCTGGCCGTCGAGTCCGATGCAAGACTCGTCAAGCTGGGCGTCAAAGACTCAAAGAAACTCACTCCGAGAAGACGTGAGGAGCTCGAGCCCAAGATACGGAAAATCGCTCGGATAGAGCTTAGGGAGGTTCCTGCCCAGGAGATAGACGACAGGGACTGCTCGCTCAACAAGCTCGAAGCACGGGTGTTCGCGGAGCTCATCGACAGGATCTCACCCGATGTAGCGTACCTCGACGCTGCCGACGTGGACGAGCAGCATTTCGCAAACATGGTCAGATCCACTCTGAGATGCCGGCCGAGGATCGTCTCCGAGCACAAAGCGGACGACACCTACCCGGTTGTGTCCGCGGCTTCGATAATCGCCAAGGTCACCCGGGATGCCAGGATGAGGGAGATCGAACTGGAGATGGGACAACCGATCGGCTCCGGCTACGTCCATGACGAGATCACAATGACCTTCGTGAGGAACTGGATCTCTGACCATGACTGCTGTCCACCACATACTCGCAGGACCTGGGAACCCGCCAAAAAACTAATGACCATGAACGCAGTCCCGAAGCTGGAATCGTTCGAGTGATCATATGGTCGAGGCGCTGCTCAGAGAGACTATCGACAGATTTAACAAGAAGGCCGATGGCGACCCGAACCTGAAGGCGGAGCTCCAAGGCGTCAGGAAGATCATCCAGGTGGAGATCACCGACGGAGAACGGTATCATTTCACACTCGAGAACGCTCACGTTGGAGAGCTGAACAAAGGCACTACGCAGAACCCTGACATCCGCATGATCGCCAGCAGCGAGACACTCCATCAGCTCAGGAGTGGCGAACTCCGAGTCATGAAAGCCTATGTGACCAGGAGACTCCAGGTCAAGGGTTCAATCGAGGATCTTCTAAGGTTGAGAAAGTTTTTCTGAGTTTCTTATGGCTCAGTCGCACGGATACTTTTAACTACACAGTCAACATTTGTCGGGACAGCGGGGTGGGGTAGCTTGGAAATCCCATCAGGCTCATAACCTGAAGATCGCTAGTTCAAATCTAGCCCCCGCTACATAAGGCCTATTATATAATAATCATTGAATATTGTTTCCACAAGGGTTCAGTGATCTTCTCTTCTTCTCCTGAGTGATCAAGTTGAGACTCCCGAGCCTCTCGGTGTCTTCGACCCCAAACCTCAGTCCCCAGATGCAGCTCCAGAACCCATCGCTTTTCAAATGCAGCCTACTGATATCCATCCTCGGACTGAATCCGAGACGATTGAACAGCTCGCGTACGTCCTCGAGAACCTCGCTCTTGCAGCACGTAAGGCAATGGTCTGAAACGCGTATGCCAAACAGTTCAAGTTCCCGAATGACACTGAAAGGGATCCCATTGTCGGCTGTGGTGATCAATGAGGAAGGCACCACGTGGCAGTCAAGATCTGTGTGCCTGGATTGAGCAATTGAGAACGAAGCTCGCCCAGCCAACGATTTGCGGGACACGCACCCTTCTCCGTCACACCATGGTTGGAGTGCCGCAGTCCACGTCTTCGGGTCACGCGAATTCATTATCCATTTAGGAAGGCGAATAGCTTGCGCTGACTTATCTCCCGGCGGAACTCCATTGTCAATCAACCATTCTGCGACGAATCTGCCGTAGATGAATCCTCTTATTGCCCTCGCATCATTTCCCGGTCTCTGTGGCGGGCCAATCTCGTAGTCGAAGACTTCCTTCATGAGATTCCGGAAGTGCTGAAACAGGTCGGTCTCGTGATCGGCGAAAGTGATGTTTGCCGCGTATTCTCCACAATCCTGTTTTTGCATCCACACAGATCCCTCTGCCAAGACGTACGAGACCACTGCGGCAGCGCTCCTTCTGAGATCGTCGTTGTGCTCTAGATCGTCTCTTGTCGGCAATCTGACTCTAGCCTTGCACGATTGGATGTAGACATCTTTCGCGCGCCAAATCGCCCACATCCTATCTCTGACGATTCCCAGAGATTCGACTCTCGCAACTAGCGCCTCGTCCTCAGCAATTTCCATCATGTCCTCAAGCAGAGATACGGGCATCGTCAATCTTCCCACGAGGTAGTAGTGCACAGACGACTTCGGTATGTTCAGATGTTTCGCCAGCTCTTGGCAGTTGCCGTATTTCGCGGCCGCTTTCTCGACCAGCTCTTTCTGCAGCTCGGGTGGAAGAGCAACTCGATCCTCCTTCCTGTACGCCCCTCTGGTACCTCTTCCGTTCATGGTATCCAGACGCTCGATATCCGAGGTGCCAGATAGCAGCCAGTACTGCAGTTAGTATACGCCCAGATGGATTGTCCGATGCTGCTCGTGCGCATGTTTCAACAGAAATCGTGATATATGTGGAATGACACATACGAGGCCCGTGAATTTTCATCCAACGTGCAAAGATGCGAACAAGCAGCGTCGTCTATGCCCGGTCTGTCTACACTGGGATCCTCGGCCTGAGGAGGGCTCGGGGCCCGGGTTCGGTTACTGTGTCCGGAAGGACGTCATGACTCGCATCAGGTGCGAGTGCGACGTCTTCGTGGAGGCCACGCAGTCCAGGGTCGATGCCAAGAACAGGAAGATATACGGCACGATCAACGAGGAGGGCGAAGGGGAGGAGTGATTGCTGGCCTGGCCTGAGAAACGCTTAAGAGGCCACAATCATGTAGCTTCTCCACCGGTGGGTTTCTGATGAAGGCAGTTGTTCTGGCTGCGGGAGAGGGCATGCGGCTCCGGCCCTTGACCGTCTCCGAGCCGAAGGTGATGATCCCAATCGCGAACAGCCCGATACTCGAATACGTCGTCGATTCTCTCGTCAAGAACGATGTACGGGACATCGTCATGGTCGTTGGATACCGCAAGGAGCGCATCATGTCCCACTTCGAGGACGGCAAGAAGTTCGGGGCGAAGATAGAGTATGTCGTCCAGGAGAAGCAGCTCGGGAACGGGCACGCGCTGTTCTGTGCCAAGGACCGTCTGTCCGGGGAGTTCCTGGTGCTCCCTGGGGACAACGTCATAGACAGGCGCGCTGTAGGAGACCTCTTAAGAGCGGGGACCGGGCCGAGCGCTCTCGTCGTGGAGAGCGAGAACCCTTCCAAGTACGGCGTGGTCACCCTTGAGAAGGGCGCCATCAAAGGAGTGTTCGAGAAGCCCCAGGAGATGATCTCCAACATCATCTTGACGGGCATGTACTCCCTCAGTGACAAGATCTTCCAGTTCATCGAGCAGTGCATCGCTTATGGCGAGTACGGGCTCAGCAACGCGGTTCAGGCCAGCCTCGGTCTGCAGCCGGTGACGCCCGTGTTCTCAGACGGGTTGTGGATCGACGCGGTCTATCCGTGGGACCTTCTCGAGCTTAACGCCGCGGCGCTCGAGAACCTGTCGGTGAGGACCGCCGGAAAGATAGAGCCCCAGGTGGTCATGTCCGGGCCTATCGGGATAGGCGAGGAGACCATCATCCACGCGGGGACCACCATCTACGGTCCAGTGCTCATCGGAGATGGCTGCGAGATAGGGCCCAATGTGACGATCTTCCCATCAACGAGCATCGGCAACAGCGTCACCATCGAGCCCTTCACGATGGTGAAGAACAGCATCCTGATGAGCAACTGCAACATCGGGGCCCATTCCTACCTGTCACACTGCGTTCTCGGATACGGTGTGAAGTCTCGGTCCCACATGATGGCTCCAGGCGCTGAGGCGTATGTGAACATCGCGGACGAGTTCTACAAGGTGCCTCACATCGGGTCTATCGTGGGTGAAGACACGAACTTCGGGACGGGGGTGGCCATCGAGCCCGGGACGATCGTTGGTGCTGGATGCAAGGTATCGAGCGGGGCTAGGATCATCCGCAATCTGCCGAACAGGTCTCTCGTCACTTAGGGTGTATTCCGGATGTGCGGGATTGTTGGTTATGCGGGCGGGCGGGACGCCCAGCCCATACTCATCGACTGCCTGAAGCGACTCGAGTACAGGGGATACGATTCCGCTGGAATCGCGATAGTTGACGAGACACTGGGAATTTTCAAGTCGAAGGGCGAGATCGCGGTGCTCGAGTCTCTGATGCCAGCGATGAAGGGTACGCTGGGGATCGCGCACACTCGATGGGCTACTCAGGGGAAGCCGACGACCGAGAACGCCCATCCGTTGGCGGACTGCTCCAAGAAACTGGCGGTCGTCCACAATGGGATCATCAGCAACTTCATGGACGTGCGTGAGCTCCTCGTCAAGGCAGGCCACATATTCTCCTCCGATACGGATAGCGAGGTCTTTGCACATCTGGTGGAATCTGAGCTGAAGGACGACCTCGTGAACGCTGTTTATCGAGCCTTGGAGAAGATCGAGGGGACATACGCTTTCGCGGTCGTTTGCGAAGGCCATGACGGAATCGTCGCCACGAGGCGCGAGAGCCCGCTTGTCGTCGGCATCGGGGACGGGGAGAACTTCCTGGCAAGCGATGTCACTGCGTTGCTGAAGTACACCAACCGGATGATATACCTCCTGGATGGAGATGTAGTCCGGGTCACGAAGGACTCGGTCGAGATCAGGGATTCTAAAGGCAACAAGGTGGAGCGCGAGCCGCAGAAGATAACTTGGAACCTCGAGGACGCGGAGAAGAGCGGGTACCCGCATTTCATGCTGAAGGAAATATTCGAGCAGCCCGATGCCATCCATGACTCGCTCCTTGGGAGGATCGAAACGATAGAGATGGAGTCGTTCTTTCAGGGGAACCACTTCTCCAGCGTGAAGATCGTGGCTTGCGGCACATCATATCATGCAGGCCTTGTGGGGAAGTACATCATCGAGGAACTGGCCAAGATACCGACGACGGTCCAGATATCCTCCGAGTACAGGTATTCCTCGGTGTCGAGGGAGAGCCCCCTTGTAGTCCTGATAACTCAGAGCGGGGAGACCGCAGACACTCTTGGGGCTGCCAGAGAGGCGAGGAAGCGAGGAAACAAAACTCTGGCCATCGCCAATGTTGTCGATTCGGCTATCACCAGGGAGGTCGACCACGTGATCTACACCCGAGCTGGGCCCGAGATCGGTGTCGCTGCGACCAAGACTTTTGTGACGCAGCTGATCGCTTTGTATCTCTTGGCTATCGAGCTAGGAGTTCAGAACAAGTCTCTTGCCGCACAGGCTAGGAGGTCGATGATAGGCTCGCTCAGGAACCTGCCGAGGGCGGTCCAGGACGTCCTCAATCAGGCGATGCTGATCGAGGCTTTGGCGAACAAGTACGCCGGCGCGAGGGACATGTTCTTCATAGGCAGGAGCATCAACTATCCAGTCGCGCTCGAGGGCGCTTTGAAGACCAAAGAGATATCCTACATACACGGTGAGGGTTTTCCCGCAGGCGAGATGAAGCACGGCCCCTTGGCACTCTTGTCGAAGGATTCCCCTGTCGTCGCGATAGCCATCAAGGACCACACATACGATAAGATGCTTGGGAACATGAGTGAAGTGTCCGCGCGCGGTAGTCCGGTCATCGCGATAGGGTACGAGGGTGACACCGAACTGGCTCGGTATGCTGATGATGTGGTCTGGATCAGGGAGATACCGCCAGTGCTCTCTCCCGTGCCGGTGATAGTGGTGCTCCAGCTGTGGGCCTACTACATCGCGAAGGCCAGAGGATGTCCGATCGACAAGCCCAGGAACATAGCGAAGACAGTGACGGTCGAGTGAGTTGTGATCGTTATGCCAGCCTCTCAGGGCATATGTGCCTTCTGGAGCACGAGATGCACTTGCCCGGTCTGTCGTGGTTCCTGTGAGCCTCTTTCGTTTCGAGGATGGTCCGCATCTCGTCGAGCTTCTGCAGCAGGACCTTCTTCAGATCCTCGTTGTACTCTATCTCGTGCTCGTGCTCCGGATACTTGAGCAGGCCATAGGGCGGAGCTTTGCCGCTCGTCTCCTCAATCAGAAGACAATAGGCCGCGACCTGGAGTATGTGTGAGAAGAGAGGGCCCCTCGGAGTGCGACCTGTCTTCTCCTCGACCGGTATGAGGTTTTCCTTCATCCTGATGACATAATCCGGCCTTCCTGAGAGACCGTATCTCTGTGACCTGAATGTCTTTGATTGGTCCATATCTATGTACTCTATCTTGCCGCTGACCCTGAACTCCTTCCTCATGGCCTCGACGATCCCGGTCGATCTCAGCGACCTGTAGAGGTAGAACGAGGCGCCCACCAGCCAGATGATGGCGATCGTCTCAAGGGCTTCCGCGAGTTTGATGTCGGCGAAGAGGAATGCGACGGCATTGACGGCCACGAGGACCGCCACGATGGCAAATGCGAGTATGATCTTCTCGTATTCCACTATGTTGCTGTCCATGGTCGACCTTGATGCTTTGTACAAGAAGAACAGGGCTGCGAGGATCCATATGAGGGCCACAACTCCGAGAACCTGGCTCATCGTGACGGAGTTCTCGAACGGGAGTAGCTCGAGGCCCATGATCGCCATGACGGTCGCGACAATCGCCCACCAGAACACGAGCTTCTCAGCCTCGCGCACGGTCTTCTCTGTCGCGTCTATCTTCCAGAGGGACCTGCCGATCTTCTCGTGGCCTTCTATGCCCGACCTCGTCTCCTCGGTGTCCCTGTCAGACTGAACGCTCAGCAACCAGCTCAGCGGGCAGTAGCTGTATTTCTCCAGATCGCCAGCTGAGATGTACTTGACCGGGCCAAGGACCATACGGTCATTTATTATGGTCAACACTTAATAATGTTTGCCTGGCACGTGGTCGCGCCTGCAGTCGTCGAAGAAAGTGCCTGGAAGCAGCATGACCCCCTCCGGAGGCTCGATGCCCTCGACAAAACCGAACCAGTAGACGACCGCCCCCGTGCCGAACATATCGATGTACGGTTTGAGCTGTCTGCGGACGTTCTTCCTGAGCTCGATGTCGTCCCCGAAAGACGCCTTGGACTCGATCCAGTGGATCTTCATGCCGTCTATCTGAATCGGCTTGTCAAGCAGGCAGTCGGGAGTCTTGGTGTGAGTCGCCCTTAGCTCCACCTCGGTCCTGTATTTCAGCTCCCTCTTGTCCAGCCAATCCTGGAGCTTCTTCTCTCCCCAGACGCCCCTATCGGTTTGTATCTGTGCGCCTCTGGGTGAGTAGATCATGTCCTCTTCCGCTATCTGCATCAGCTCCTTCTTCAGGCGCTTGTCGTGGCAGCATTCCGGTTCTCGGATGTACTTCCAGAACTGCTTCCTCGGCAGGTCGATTTCGGAGGCCAGCATGAGCCCAAGCAGAACCGGGGGAAAGTTGATCATCCTCGCGATCTTGGCAATCGACGTGCCCCTGTGCCATTCCTTCGCGATCTTCTTCATGTCTTTCTTGACAATGTAGAATCTCCTCGTCGCATCTCGGACGGTCCGCTGCGTGTACATGACCAGGAGAAGCTCCCGGTCGACTCTCAACTTCTGCGCGAGATAGTCAATGTCACTCGGTGTCTTCAGCTGAGAATAAATGTTCTGATAATCTTCGTACTTCATCTGATTCACAGTCCAGCTTCGCGCTGAACGATTAGTTCACATCGCTTCTTTCTGAGCGGCGTTATAATCTGAAGCTACTTATTCCTTTGCAAATGCCCTCCATATAGTTTGGCACTGACTGGGTTTGGCAGATGCACAACCTTGAAATGCAGATACGCGATGGATGTCTGACGAGTCGAAGCGGTTTCTGAGAGGTCCTCACATGCCAGAGAGCGGTGTCCGGAAGATGGTCCTTCCTGCAAAGTACGTTCAGGGAGAGGGCGTGCTTGGCCAGCTAGGTGTCCATGTCAAACAGTTCGGGGAGAGGCCATTCGTGGTCAGTGGTAAGACGAGCTTCTCGAAGGTCAAGGCCAGGGTACAGGCGAGCCTCCTTGCGGCGGGGGTTCCTCTCGTAGGTTTTGATGACAGCGTCGTCGAGTGCACACACGCCAAGATAAACGCGATTTCTACGAGGGCCGAGGAGCTCGATGTCGACGTCGTCATCGGTTGCGGAGGCGGAAAGGCCGTTGACACCGGGAAAGCCGTGGCTGAGAAGCTTCATGTCCCATCCATCTCGGTGCCGAGCCAGTGCGCAACCAACGCGGATGGCATGGCCGACGCGGTCATATTCACCGAAGACCACAAGTTCCTCGAGGACCTCTATCTGAGCAGGCCGCCTGTGCTGGTCCTGGTGGACACCGAGGTGGTCGCGAGAGCACCCCCGCAGTTCCTTGTCCAGGGCATGGGCGATGCCCTTGCATGCGCCTTCGAGAAGCCTGCATACGCAGCCACCCAGAGGGCGAAGCGCGCGAACGAGCTCGCAACCTCAGCCGCACTCGAGGTCAACCTGCGCTGCTTCCAGACCCTCATGACACACGGTCTCCAGGCCAACAAGGACGTTGAGTCCGGGAAGATCACAGAATCAGTTGAGGCCGTCGTCGAGGCGATCAAGCTCCAGAGCGGGTTCGGATTCGGAGGCGGCGGTTGTGCCGCAGCTCATGCGGTCCACAACGGTCTCACGATTGTCCCAGGGATTGCAAGGAAGCACGGGGAGATCGTCGCCTTCGGCACGCTGGTGCAGATGGTTCTGGAGAAGAGACCGATGGGAGAGATCGAGCGGGTCATGCGCTGGTGCAAATCCGTCGGTCTGCCCATCCGGCTACAGGACCTAGGCAGGCTCGACAGGAGCCGCCTCCCTGAGGCTGCTGAGAAGGCATGCGACCCGAATGATTCGATGGCCAGCATGCCCTTTGCCGTGTCTCCGAGGATGGTCCTTGACGCCATCGATGAGGTGGAGCGACTGGCAAGCGCGCTGTCATGAGCCATCCAGCGACATGGCGAACGTTGACCACGGCCGACCCCTCTGGCCAACACCAGATAAGCCTATATACGGCCATCACGATTATTGAACGAGCCGGATACGTCCGGCTATAGAAGGGATGAGTCAGAGGAGGCATTCGAAAATGAACAGTCCTATGGGCACAATCATAGCTCACGGGGGCACACCGCCATGGCTCCCGAGAGAGGTCGCTGAGGGCAGGAAGTTCGCCTGGTGGGCGCAGATAATGTTCTTCCTGATGGCCTTCATATGGTTCGTTATAGCGATAGCATCAATCGTTCTCTATGTGGCAGGCAGTGCAGGCAGGGGTACGCTCCTTGTGGGCGTATTCGGCATATTCGCCATGCTTATCTGCTTCCTCGCAGCCGTGTTCCTCAAGAGGACCGTCATCGACGCGATCGACCAGGGCAGGTTCCACGATGCGAAGAACGACAGCATCGTTTGGATTATATTCGGGCTGGTCGGGTTCGTATTGCCCGCTCTGTTCATGATACTCACATACGCTAAGCTTGGTGACTCGCTTGCGGCCCAGGCGCCTCTCGGGTACCAGCCATATGCTGCAGGGACGGTCCAGGTTCAGCAGCCTGCGCCGTACATGGCGCCGCCCGCGCCTGTCCAGCCACCGGCGCCGGTACAGCAGGCATCGCAGGCAGGCCAGCAGCACCACGGGCACCAGACCCAGATGGTCAGGTGCAAGAACTGCAACGTGCAGTACCCGATGTTCATGCACTCGTGTCCGAACTGCGGCGCGCCGAAAGAGTAAAACTATTTCCAATCTTCTTCCTTTTCATCCTCTCGAAGGCTAGTGTGAATCATGACCGAGATGCTCTACATGAAGGACGTCGAGTCGAACTACATCAAGGAGTTCGATGCGAAGGTCATCGAGCGCGGGTTCGACTACGTAGTGCTAGATAGGACCGCTTTCTATCCGCTCGGCGGAGGCCAGCCATCGGACACGGGTTCGCTTGTGTGGCCTGGTGGTAAGGCAGAGGTCAAGGAAGTCACGAAGAAGGAGGGAGTGAGACACCACCTGGTGCAGAACCCGGACATCGTGCCCGAGAACGTCCATGGTGTCATCAACTGGGAGCGCAGGTACGCTCATATGAGGATGCACACCGCCCAGCACATAGTCTCCGGCGTCGTCTACGACCTCTTCAAGGCACGGACCGTGGGCAACCAGCTCTATCACGATCGCTCGAGGATAGACTTCGCACCTGTCAAGTTCACAGATGAGATGATCGCCGAGGTCGAGAAGAAGTGCAACGAGATACTCTCCTCGAGCGCGAGGGTTGAGATATGCACCACTTCTAGGGCGGAGCTCGAGAAGGACGTAGATGCCCAGAGGGCCAATCTCGATCTTCTGCCGATGTCGGTCCAGGAACTTCGGGTCGTCAAGATAGAACAGTATGATGTCTGCCCCTGCGCAGGCACTCATGTGCGATCTCTTTCCGAATTGGGGAATATCAAGATTACGAAGCGCGAGAACAAGGGGAAGGATCGAGAACGGATCACATACGAGCTCCTTCGATGACGGAAGATTCTCTCGATAGAACTTGGGATCTACCTCTTCGCCATTGCTCGTTGGAGCCCTCGGGAATCCAGCTAAACGCTTAAGTACACCGGCGGCGGTTATTCGTGCCAGGGGATAAGAATGGCAGGTGTAGGAACGGCAGTACAAGTATCAAAGATGTCAATGATGTTCAGCGCGGCCTTCGCCGTGATAGGCATAGGTCTGCTTTACTTGGCCATCATGATATCTGATGCCTCCGATGAGACGAAGGTGATCTGGGCGAGCGGTTTGTCGCTTGCAGTCGCTTTCGTGTTCTTGCTAGTTTGGTCAATGGCGAAGGACTCGATAAAGACCTACGAGAGAGAACTGAAGCGAAAGGTATCTCCATAAACAGGTCCGGGCTCTAGGTCGTCTTTCTGTTGTTCCCGTTGCTCCTATCGACATCCAGAGCTGCGTCGTGCAGGAGCTCCATGAGGTCTACGACCTTAATGCCTGGAACAGTCCTCAGCTGCGTCTCACAGAAGGGACATGAGGTGACAAGGGTCGTGGCTCCTGTCGCCTTTGCCTCTGCTATTCTCTTAGCCGCCAAGTCCCGTGACAGCTTCGGGAAGGCCGATTGCAGACCTGCGCCTGCGCCGCAGCACCTCGATTCGTAGCCGTGATTCGGCATCTCGACCAGGTTCGCCACGGAGGATACTATCTCTCTGGGTTCGTCGAATATGCCTCCGAGACGACCGAGGTGGCAGGGATCGTGATATGTCATGCGCTCAGAAGATTTCTTGACCTTGAGCCTGCCCTCCTTGACCAGCGAAGCGATCTCCTGGGAGAGATGGACGACCTCTATCTTCGACCCGGCCTTCTCAATCGATTTCTTCAGGGTAGTGAAGCAGCCAGGGCACGCGGTCACGATCTTCTTGATGCCCAGCGACTCGAACTTCCTGATGTTTTCGGCCGAGAGCTCGTTGAACGCGTCGGTCTGCCCGACTCGGAGCAGTGTGGACCCGCAGCAGGGCTCATCCTGTCCCATCGTTGCGAACTTGACATCGGCCTTCTGAAGGATCTTCGCACTAGCCACCAGGCTCCTATTGAGATTCTTCGTCACGGCCGATGTGCAGCCCGCGAAGAACAACACATCCTGCTGTCCAGGTGCCGCCTTCGGTATGTTCAAGCCCTTCGTCCACCGGTTCCTTGCGCTTCTGGGCTGGAACCACGGATTCCCGTAGTTCCTTAGGCTTGCGGCCAGGGAGGAGTGTTCCTTCATCGGTTCGACGCCATGCTTCAGCAGGTATTCTCTGAACGCTTGCGTGTGCTCGGTGTTCTTGAGCGAGCACCACCTGTCGCAGTTTCCGCACAGGGTGCATTCGAAGGCTGCCTGGACGACAGCTGGTGTGATCTCGAATCTGCCT
>Ga0315275_10002089_pt1:0-12500 | contig 17844 bp, 10 predicted proteins | sample YL17G03_0_MG_FD_205557 | JGI IMG/M metagenome (GOLD analysis project Ga0315275, IMG submission 205557) | Sediment microbial communities from Yellowstone Lake, YNP, Wyoming, USA - YL17G03_0 | ecosystem: Environmental > Aquatic > Freshwater > Lake > Sediment | place: USA: Wyoming...
GTCTGTTTCAGGATAGACTGGAGAAGCTCCGGTACGGTGAGCGTGAGGCCGACGGCGAGGATTTCACGGACTTGTGCAATCCCTCGCGAAAGGACAATCGGTTCCGGCGTGCGTTCAGGGAGATCCAGCAGATGTTCCCACAGGGTGGTGGCACCTCGCACGGCGGCGTGCTCCAGGAGTTCCGCATCGGAGACTGCATAGAAGGGAGACCGCAGGATCCCGGCCAGCGCAACGTCATCCGTGGGATTCAGCAGAAACAGAAAATAGTTGTAGAAATCGAGGATATCCTGGGTTTGGAAGTACCCCACTCCCCCCGTAATAACAAATGGCACCCCGTGTGAAATGAAGGCTTCCTCAATTTCCGGGACCAACACACGGCTGCGAAGGAGCACGGCAATATCCCGGAACCGAATCGCCCGCGCAACTTCCGTTCTGTCATAGACTTGCACGCCCTCCTGTACGAGCTGCATGATCCTTCGGACTATCCGTTGTCCTTCGGACAGACGACGATCCTGATCATCCGGCTCCGCCAGCAGCAGTTCCACGTTCCCTGGTTGATCGTTCCGCCGGGCCCGAATAAGCGGGTCGTAGGCCACCTCAGGCGAAGAACCGTTCGACGATCCCCTCGCCTCTCCCATCAGCCCGGAGAAGAGCAAGTTCACAAACGCGACGAGATCCCTGAGTGGTCGGAAACTCTCTTCGAGCACAACAACCGATGCTGCGCCAGTCTGGCGAAGAATGTCGTTCTTGGTCTGATCGAACACGGCGACGTTTGCATCACGGAAGCCGTAAATCGATTGCTTGGGATCGCCGACGATGAACAGGTTGCCCGTTGTGAGGTTTCCGAGGAGGGGGAGAAGGATATCGTACTGCAGCCTGTTCGTATCCTGGTACTCATCGACCATGATGAACTTGAACCGCTCTGCAAGGTGGCGTTGCACCACCGCATCCTGAAGCAGGCGCTTCGCGCGCAGCTGGAGGTCCTCAAAATCGAGTCTGCCGGATTCGAGCTTCTTGCGATCGTAGCGATCCAGCACCGACCAGGTGAGCGTGAGAATCACACGGGATGCATCCAGCAGCAGCCGGTGCGAATCCTTCGCGTCCTCGCCAGCAGCAAACAACAACATGGGAGAAAGAGTCTTCCGCCACCGGGCGAGCCGCCGGACAACCGCCTGCACGCGTTCGTCATCTACCCCCGCACCGACGAACGCCCTGGCAAGATGTCCGTCCTTGGTGAGCATCTGATCGAGCAGATCACCAATGACCGTCGTGTTCCCCGAGAGGTGCTCACCTCGTTGCAGCGCAGAAAAAAGCGCCTGCACCGCGGGAGCTTTCTTTCCGAGCCCGATTCGCACGATCGATGCGAGGTCATCGAGAAAGCTCTCGGAATTCAGCTCCGCGTCCACGAAGCGAAGAATGGTGTGACGCCAGAGGGCGAGCACCTCGTCATCGGGCAGCGCGTAGATTCCCCCCTTCTCTCTCCATCGTTCGAGGTGATCCCGCTTTTCAACAAGCATTGCGACCGTGCGGAGGATATTCCACCGGCCGGACCGTCGGATCAATTCCATCGCCTCGCGGCGAAGTGGCGTATCCGGATCTCCCCGCAGGAGGTCACGGAATGTCTCCGCCATGCTCTCCTGAACAAGCGTTCGCTGATCGAGACCCTCGAGAATCGTAAAGGCTGCATCCACCTGGGCTTCCACCGGGTATTCACGTAACAGCATCGCGCAGAACGAATGGATGGTCCCGATGACGGCAGCAGAGAGCTGGGACCGGACTGACGCGAGCCGGGACGCCTCTGCCGGAGATGAGGCAGTTCGAAGCGCGTCGCTGACTTTTTCGGCGATCTTCCTCTTGAGCTCGGCGGCCGCTTTGTCCGTATACGTGAGCGCAACCACTTCCCGAACATGTGCATGACGGTCAGCAACTATCCGGAAGTAGCGCTCAACGAGGACGAGCGTCTTGCCTGATCCGGCGTTGGCGGTCACGCAGAGGTGCCTGGAAACATCCATTGCCCGTGTCTGGTTCGGAGTCAGCATGGTCTTATCGCGCCCACGAGTCTTGATGCGCCCACGGGTCGCCACGGAACAGCGATGTCAGTGCGCCGACGATGGCGCCGATGACTGACGGCGCCTTCCGGTGGGTCGAAAAGCGGGTGGCATAATCTTCAAGAGCAGGAACGAGACCGACATCCCGGTGCTCGCGTTCACTCATGAAGTACTTGTGTTCCATGATCGCGACATACAGGGTGGCGGCGGTCCGTTCAGGAAAGAGGTCCATCATTCCATGCTCATGGAACACTCCACACACCGGCCGGAACACCCGGCTGTACCAGTCTTCCGCTGCAGTCGTCAGCGGGACCTCCCGTCCGCCCCGTTCACTGAGATACCACTTGTGCTCCTGAATATGCTGGAGCAGGAGCTTACCGGTTCCCTCAAACTCAAAGGTGCCGAGGACACGATCCACATCAATGTGCGTGAGGAGCTCGAACGAGCGCATCTCTTCGTCGAGAGCATAGCGCTCGCGATAGTGGCGGATGATGTATTCCTGGTCTGCTTGCGTCAGCATAGGGTCGCGGACAACGCCGCTCGCCACCACATCGGCTTCGGTCCAGAGCATGGATTCCAGAAACAGCTCCACGTCGGCCAGCCGCAACCGCTCTGACAGGGAGCTCCGGATTTCAACGGTTTCCGCATCGGCCAGGACGGCCTGCAGCCGGGTTCGATGTCCAACTTCCGGAACGTGTTCCGTGCTGAACTGGATGAGCATATTGGCGAGCGACGCATCTCCCCAGTAAATGCCGTTGGCATGCAGTTGCACAAAGAGGTCGATCACGGCGTTCCAGATCCGGCGCCTGTTCTCCCTGGAGAACGCCCGCTTGAACAGGAACGAATCGGGAATCACTTTTTCCATCAGTCGGGTGACGAGGTACGCAGTCTGAACCTCCTGCCGCTGCATCCCGATTCGGGTGCGAACGGTCCGCGCACCTTCATCCCGGACGACGACCCCGACGGGGGTCAGCGTCGGGATCCCGCGGCGCGCGACTTCACTGTAGTTGAGGAATTCACGACGGCCGATCTCAACGGTCGTCTCTTTGACGGCGAACCGATCCTCCCCCGATGCGACGAATCGGACGACGTGGCGTGAGAGGCCGCTCTTGACGTGAACGAAACGCACTCCGTGATCTTCCCACGACTCAAGATGATGCCCCCATGGAAGTCCGGCAAGAGAGGATCGGACATCCGGAGGAACAAAAAAGCGGACAGAGTCCGCTTGATGTGCCTTCACCCGTTTCGCCATGAGCAATCACACGAGGTCCCGGCCCGTCAGGCGCTGCAGCGCCTCCACATACTTCTGCCGGGTCGTCTGAATAATGTCAGCCGGGAGTTTTGGACCGGGTGGTCGTTTGTCCCACTTGATTGACAGAAGGTAGTCGCGCACGAATTGTTTGTCGAAACTTGGCTGGGGACCACCAGGTGCGTACTGGTCCACCGGCCAGAAGCGAGATGAGTCAGGGGTCAGCGCTTCGTCGATCCAGATGAGAGCACCGTGTTCATCGAGGCCGAACTCAAACTTCGTGTCCGCAATGATGATCCCGCGCGCCCTGGCGTAGTCGGCACCGTCGAGGTAAATCCTGATCGTGAGGTCACGGACCTTCTCGGCCAGATCGCCGCCGATGGCTCCCACAACCTCGTCAAATGTGATGTTCTCGTCGTGTAAACCGATTTCCGCTTTCGTTGTCGGCGTGAAGATCGGCGAAGGGAGATGGTCGGATTCCCCCAGACCCGGGGGGAGGGTGATGCCACAGATCGATCCGTTCTTCCGGTACTCATTCCATCCTGATCCCGAGAGGTAGCCTCGTACGACACATTCCACTGTCAACGGCGTTGTTTTCTTCACCAGCATGCTCCGACCCGCAAAGACCTCGGGAGCCGAGCGGAACGGCTCAGGGAACTCACGCGCATCCGTGGTGAGAAGGTGGCTCGGTACGACAGCGGAAAGATGACTGAACCAGAATGCGGAGATTTGCGTCAACACTTTTCCCTTGTCGGGAATGCCATCCGGAAGAACCACATCGAATGCCGAGAGTCGATCGGTGGCGACAATGAGCATGGTATCCCCGAGATCATAGAGATCCCGGACTTTCCCCTGACGGGTGGGGCGGAATCGCTCCGAGGCGGTTTGTGTTATGACAGCCATCGCTGTATGGTCCGGTTCAATGTTTGATCATGCAGGGATCGTGCACACACAATGTGGTCATCGATCGGTGAGAAGAAAAAACAAAAGTGCACCGGGATCCTGCCCCGATGCACACATGCTCTGTCGATCAGCGCATCAAGCCTCGAAACTGGTCCCCAGCATCTCCTCGATTGTCCCGCGGATGTAGTACTGCTTCGGCGGAACAACGCTCGAGGGTCGCCCGACCTCCGCAAGGCGCAATCCCCTCCATTCCGACGCCAGTTTCGCCTGCACGAATTCTTCCACCACTTTCTGCAGCTGCTTTGCGTGAAGCTTGCCGCCGCGCGAGGGGTTGACGAACAGATCGACCTTCACCTCGTTGCTGGAGATCCGTGTCGGGACGATCATGTAGTCCCACCGCCCGGCACGTTTCCATCCATACATACGATCCGACCTGTTGAAGGTCGACGGGACATGAAGCGGAATATGTTCGTCGTGCTCCGGGATCAACGTCACCGTCAAACGATCAACTTTGTGCGGAATACGGGAAAGAACCATTCGCATATCCCCATCTGTTTGGGAGTGGCTGTCGCTTTGCACTGCCCCTCTCTCCACGGGAATATAGACACAAAACAACACTCATGCAAGATCGTTGATGCTCCCGGCAGCGCACATCCCGCGACCCGTCCACCGGGACAGAAAAAAGAGGGAAGCAGGTTCGCTCATGGGTGGTGTGTCAGCGATCACACCTCCAGTGTGTTATGCAGGGAGAAACCGCACATCGCGACGGACAGCATCGCCAAGACGGGCAAGGTACTCTTGCCGGGGAATCTCGCGCGTGCCGAACTGCCTCAGATGTTCATTCATGAACTGGACGTCGAGCAGCGCGTATCCTCTTGCGCGGAGAAAATCAACCAGAAATGCGAGGGCTACCTTCGACGCATCGGGGCGGAGGCTGAACATGGATTCCCCAAAAAATGCACCGCCCACCGCTATCCCGTACAGTCCCCCGGCTAGAAGAGCTCCCTGCCACGATTCCACACTGTGCGCATACCCCTTTGCGAAGAGTTCGACATACGTGCGTTCGATCTCTTCCGAGATCCAGGTCTCGTCCCGGTGTGCGCAGAGGCGGATCACCTCGGCAAACGCCGTGTCCAGGCACACACTGAAGATTCCTTTCCGGATCGTTCGCTTCAGGCTACGGGGAAGGTTGAAGGCATCAAGCGGGATGATCGCCCTCGGGTCAGGGGAGTACCACGATACCGGCCCTGTTCGCGATTCCGCCATGGGGAACAACCCCAGACGGTACGCAGCGAGCACGATCTCGGGATCCAGCCTCTCTGGTTGTCGACTCTCCTTGTTGCTCATGCGTTGTCCCATCCAGCCATCGGGCCCTGGGTGTTCGCAGGCACTGTCCCGGCTTGCCTGCCCCGACCTACGGAGCAACGAGGACCACGACTTTGCCTACCGACTGACGGGTTTGGAGGTATCGATGGGCTTCAACAATGTCCTCAAACCGGAAAACTTTCCCGATCACGGGCTTCAGAACCCCCCGCCGGTAGAATCTCAGCAACTCGATGACGGCTTCACGGAAATACTTCTCTTTCCCCGTCAGTGTCCCGAGGTTGAAACCAAAGATCCCTTTGTTCGCCGCAATCAGGCTTGGCGGGAAGATCGGGCGCATTGCTGAAAACACCCCTGCAGCCTTGAGCCGGTTGAGCGTGCCTTTTCCGGTCACGGCGGATACCCCGTAGAGCACGTATCGCCCCATTTCTGCGAGGAGGTGCCAGCTTTTCTTGAAGACTTCACCACCCACCGAATCCATCACAACGTCCACGCCGTATTTCCCGGAAAGCCGGAGGACCTCCTCGGCAAAGTCCATGTTCGAGTAATTGATGGCGTGATGAGCTCCCTGTGATTTTGCGAGATCAACTTTTTCATCTGTACCCGCCGTTGCGTAGATCTCGGCGCCAATATCCCGCGCGAGCTGGACCGTTGCGAGGCCGACGCCGCCGGCGGCAGCATGGATGAGGAGCTTTTCTCCCCTGCGGAGGTTTGCCAGGCGCACGACACCATGATACGCGCTTATGCTTGTCGCAAGGAACGATGCCCCTTCCTCATACCCCATCGCCGGCGGGATGACCGTTGCGTAGTTCTCATTCACCACCACGTATTCCGCATGGCTTCCCAGGCGGCAGTAGCCCATCACCCGATCCCCTGTCCGGAAGTGGATCACTTCAGAGCCCATCGCTGAGACTTCGCCGGAGAACTCAAGTCCGGGAACAAACGGTGGCTTCGGCGTCCCCGGATAGACGCCGAACCTGCCGAAGATATCGGCGAAGTTGAGGCCGATCGCGTGGACGCGCACCAGCAGATCTCTCGGTCCGGGCGCAGGAACGGGAGTTTCCAGAATCTCAAGGACCTCGGGACCACCATACCTCGTTACAAATGCCGCCTTCAAGGCTTCCTCCGTTGAACGTACTTCTCGTGCATCTGCAGAAGCCGCCGCTGCGACATGGCGTCAAGGTCCTCATCATCTTTGTTGCGTTTGACAAACATATCAAATGTCTCATCCTCGTCACGGCTCATCCGGTGACGATAATCCATCAGCTCGATGATCATCCGGTGCTGTTCTGCGTGGGTCATGGAGAATCCGGATCCTGTGGTCGAACGCGCCGGACAGTTTGAATCCGGCACATGGATTTGAACGGGCAGTAGGTACAGACGTCGGGGATTCGCTCCGGAGGCGTCAGAGGAAATCTCCCCGCATCTATGCCAGCGCGATATCGTTCCGCCGCCTCCCGCGCACCGTCGATCAGATCCTGGAGCTCCCCTGCGTTGGCCACAAGATAGCGAGTGCCCGGACCAGGTTCAAATGCCGGTCCCTTGAATTCTGCATTCCCGATAACGACCTTGATCGATACGGGGTCACGCACTCTATAATAGAGCGCACTTGCAAGGGCGAGATCGTTCCCCCCTTTTCTGAACAGCTCCCGGACGGCGTGGAGATAGACCGGAAGCTGAAGACTGTACCCCTGCCGGATATCATCCAGCGTCGGCATGCTGCGACCGGTTTTGTAGTCGATAATGGAAAAGAATCCCGGTCCGACATCAACCCTGTCGATCTTACCACGGAACTGCATCGATCCGAAGCGTATCGGCTCCGTTGAGGAAAGGAGGAGATCCCGCTTGTCCCCTACCGGATCCCGCTCACCAAATGAGACTTCAAAATACGCGGGCACCGATGCAACCGTCCGTTCACGCTCCTTCGTCAGAAACTGGTGGAGCACCCCACCGCTGCCATGGCCGCCGAGGAGGAGTTCCTTCTCTACTTCCCAGAAGGCATCGGGGATGTCAAGGGCATCAAGTTTGCTGCGGATGATTTCGGTAAGGCGGCTGGCCGCATCATTGAACTCGCTGTCGGGGCACTGTGCCAGGGATGGCAAGCCGAGCCGGCGTCGCTCGGTATAGAATTCAAACAGGGACTCATGGATAATGTCGCCCCTCTCAAGTGCAGTGAGATCCTCCCTGAACTCCTCGGCAACACCGAGGCGAAGCAGGCGTTCTGCAAAGAAACGGAAAGGACAGTCGGCATACGTTTCGAGTTGACTGACCGAGAACGTTCGCGATGCCAATTCGTGGAAGAGCAAACGGGTCCGCGGGGAGGCCGTATCCTCAAGAATCCCTTCATAGTCCGGCAAGCGGTGGTGCTCAACCCGGCTCTGCTCGATCTCCGCGACACGCCGGACCTCGCGCAGATGATCCGAAAACGAGGAATGCCAGAATGCCGATGAATCGGGCAGGTTTTCACCGCTCCGTGCATACCAAGTGAGAACTTCGTCTTCAGAGCAGAGAGCACCGGCCAGAGGATACGAGGAGGGCCCCTCCCAGCTTTCCACTTCTGCGACGGTCATAAGGGAATCGACAAACGGCGACCGAACAAGATCAAGATCCCCATCCCGGGCCGGATACGTGACGTACAGATGATCCGACCAGTTGGTGGCCGCCTGATAGAACAGGTAACGGTTCTGCCAGTCGTGGTGCTGTTCCCGAATCTTTTGCCGGCGCGCACTCATGAAGACCTCCGGCTCGTACATCGACGGGAATTCGCCGTCGACCAGCCCCGCGATGATCATGACATCCATCGAGAGTCCGCGCGTCTCGTCGATGGACGTCACCAGCACACCCTGCCCGAATTGTTCACGGATGTTGTATCGTTCCTGGCCCAGCGCCAGCGTCAGATGGTCCATGTAGTATCTGAGCGTATGCCGGGTATCCCTGCCCTCGCGGACGGCAAGGAGATTGACGGTCTCCTCGATTACATCAAGGACCTTCGCGTAGGCACGGACGTCCCGTTCCTGCTGCCCGGCATCTGCTGGCTCCTCTCGTCGAAGGATCCCCTCCCCTATGCCAAGCACCTGGAACATATGGCGCATCTGGCGGTGAAACTGGTCCGGCGTCAGATTATCATCGACAAGTGACACCATGCGACGGATCGCCTGTATATCTGTTTTCGCTTGTTCGAGTGACCGCCGTTCACGCCCAAAGCGTTCACGGCCCGGGGCGCTGCCGGAAGTCAGAAGTCCCTGATCCACCCGCTGCATCGCAGCGTCAATCCGCGAAAGCCACGACCGGAAACCCCCGAGAATCCGGAGACGGCGGGATACGTCGATGAGATTGGCATAATTGACCGGGCCGGAATCACCGGCCCACCGGAGAAACGGATTTGAGACTGCCCGGAGCACGTCGTCGCGGCGGAAACCGTTCACCTGGATCTCTAGCGGGGCGAGCATGGCCGTTGCCACGGGAGACCTGCGGAGCACAAAGCGATCGGTAACATTGACGGGGATGCCGAAGCGCTTGAACTGCTCGCGTACAATGTCCGTGTACAATTGCGGACGAACCATGGCAACGCACATGGTACTCAGGTCGCGCTGCGGCGCTTTGGACACAATGGCCATGATCAGTTTGCAGATCACTTCGATCTCATGCGTGCGGTTCCGCGCCCGCCCCACCGTGATTCGGCCGGAGCAGTTCCGCTTGGTCACCGTCCGACTGTTGAAAAGGGCATTCCCGAGATGATCAATGATGGCCTGGGAATCCGCGGGCCGGGTGGATGGGAGAAGCGAAAAGATCTTGTCCCGGTCGGAGGGGCTTGACGGCGTTTCTGAGAATCCAAAGGCCAGAAAAGTCCGGTAGTTCTCCTCAAGGTGGCCAAAGAGCTCGCGGTTCCCATGCTGGAAGTCAAACAGCATCGACACGGCCATTCCGGGAATGACGATCAGCTTCTGGATGAAGCCCATTTCCGGGGCAGTGAACTCATCAAAACCGGCAAGGGACAGGGATGCGACATTCGGGTACACACGGCGGAAGATCTCCTGGAACTCCGGCTGGCTGTCTTCGGCGACGAGGCTGCGAAACAACCCTGCAGTGTCCTCAGCTCCCAGCAGGGAGAGTTGCTCGTCGTATGCTCTATACATCGCGGTCACGTCCAGGAGCTTCTGTCGCTCATCGAGGGGCGCCGCGCCCGCCTCCTCCACGAGGTGGTCGACGGAAACGCCGGATTCTTTCAGGTGGAGGATGACATCAATGACTCGTTCAAAGGTTCCCTGAAAGAGCCTCCGGTCACGGCCTTTGAGCCGGAAATAGTGCAGGTCGTCCCCGATGAGACGAATGGCGTTGTCGAACAGGAGGGTCTGCGCCGTTCCACCCATCAGGCGCCGGGCCCGCGGAGACGCCGTACGGATCGAGAGCGCAAGTGATTCGAGCGTGTGCAGGGGAAGAGCGGGCGATACCCCGCGCGTCGCAACAGCCAGGATCTCACGCGACAGGTGCCTGATCCTCCGCTTGGTGGGCACAACAAGGATCCCCCGATCGAGCTGGGCGCCGGTGAGCAACTCCCTCAGGGTGGGGGTGCGGCCTTCTGCTATGTGCTGGAGGATGACAGGCATGGCGTTCGACCGGGCACGCGTACCGGTCATGGTGATGATACAAAAAAACCGTGCGACCCACAATGAGCAGGCCGGGATTGCTTTGGAGTTCTAGGCCTCTTTTTGTATTATGAGAAGACGCGGGGAGTTCTGATGGGTGGCCGCGGTACCAACGAACCTCGAGGAGCCTTTGCATGACAGGCCTTGAACGGATGCGCGCATACCTTACACTGATCAGGCCCAAGCAGTGGCTGAAGAACTTCTTCGTGTTCGCACCGCTGATTTTCGCGAAGGAACTGTTCATGAGCGAACAGCTTATGGTGGTGCTTCGCGCGTTCGCCGCATTCTGCCTCACCGCCAGCGCGATCTATGTCATCAATGATATTGCTGACGTTGAAGCGGATCGCGCACATCCGGAAAAGAAGAACCGGCCCATTGCGTCGGGCAGAGTCTCAGTGCCCTCGGCACTGGGGCTGCTCGTTGTCCTCGTAGGGGTCGCGAGCATCCTGGCCTCCCCCATGGACGTTCGTTTCATCGTGATCCTCGCCGCCTATTTTCTCATGAACATTGCCTACTCCTTCAAGCTGAAGGAAGTGATCCTGTTGGATGTCTTCATCGTGGCGGCAGGGTTTATGTTCCGTGTCCTGGGCGGTGCCTACGCGATCAACGTCGCAGTATCAACCTGGCTGGTTCTCTGCTCTCTTTTCGTATCACTGTTTCTTGGCTTCGCGAAGCGGCGGGGCGAGCTGCAGCAGGCCACGGCGACGAGTACGCTTTCAAAGCGAAAGGTCCTTTCGCTCTACAGTGTGGAATTCATTGACCAGCTGCTCACGATCGCAGCAGCGGGCGCCGTCATCTCCTACGCACTCTATACCGTGGCTCCGCGCACGATTGATATTTTCCATACCGAAAAACTCATCTATACCACCGTGTTTGTCATCTACGGCGTGTTCCGATATCTCTATCTCATCCATCGTTCATCAGCCGTAGAGAACCCCACGAATGCCGTAACGTCCGATCTCCCCATCATTGTTACGGGGTTGCTGTGGATTGGCTCGTGCATCGCACTGATCTACGGGGGTGACGCTATGTGGTGGGCACGCTGAGGGGGGCACAGGAGCAGTTGCGGCGGCATATCGCGAATCAGTGAAACGCCGTCACAGAGACGGAACAACCGGTAGCGTCAGTTCACGGGGCACGCGCCTCCGCAGCACGCCGATCCATCGCACGAGGGCTCTTTCGCGGAGCGACTTCCCATGCTGAAGCTCGCGGCGGAGATCAGCCGCGTGTGCGTGGTCGCTCCGCAGGAAGGACAGACAACGTCCTCGATGGTTTCACGAACTTTGTGAAAAACGTCGTAGGTCCTGCCGCACGCGTTGCATTGGTAGTCATACATCGGCATCAGTGAATTCCTTGGATGGTTCGTCTCTCCCGTGAGATGCGCCGGGATCGCAAAACGGGTCGGGTTATATCCGCTACTATTGTACGAACTCTCCGCCTGGAAAACCACTCGCGGGACCAAAGAAAGGCAGGTTGATTTACCCTGACGATTTGTCTATATTTGACTGATGCTGCGTCAAATTCCCGCGAAGGAACCAAACGGGGGAATCGTCGTGTTCAATGGAAAAGACACGTTCCCGTAATTCCACTAGGGTAAGGACACCAGGATGGAAGGCAATTTTTCGAACAGGGTGCAGGACGTCATACGGCTTAGCCGCGAGGAGGCCCTGAGGCTCGGACATGACTACATCGGGACCGAGCATCTCTTGCTGGGGGTGATCCGGGAGGGCGAGGGAATAGCCGTCAAAATCCTCCGCAACCTTGGTGTCGATCTGTACAAGCTGAAAAAGGCGATCGAAGATACGGTGCGCACGTCCGGCGGGACACTGACCATCGGCAATATCCCTCTGACAAAGCAAGCCGAGAAGGTTCTGAAAATCACCTATCTCGAAGCAAAGCTGTACAAATCTGATGTCATCGGCACCGAACATTTGCTTCTTTCGCTGTTACGGGATGACGACAATATTGCCGCCCAGATACTGCACCAGTTCAATATTCACTATGATGTTGTGCGGGCCGAACTGGACAACATAATCAGCGGGAAGCCGACGGCACCGCCCCATGCATCTCCTGCGCCTGAAAAGAAACCCGAAAAATCCAAGACGCCGGTCCTGGACAACTTCGGCCACGACCTTACCAAGCTTGCCGCAGAAGACAAGCTGGATCCTATCGTCGGCCGCGAGAAGGAGATTGAGCGGGTCGCCCAGGTCCTGAGCCGCCGCAAGAAGAACAACCCCGTCCTGATTGGGGAGCCGGGGGTGGGGAAGACCGCGATCGCCGAGGGGCTCGCGATGCGGATTGTACAGAAGAAGGTTTCCCGGGTCCTTCATG
>Ga0315275_10002091_pt1 | contig 17840 bp, 12 predicted proteins | sample YL17G03_0_MG_FD_205557 | JGI IMG/M metagenome (GOLD analysis project Ga0315275, IMG submission 205557) | Sediment microbial communities from Yellowstone Lake, YNP, Wyoming, USA - YL17G03_0 | ecosystem: Environmental > Aquatic > Freshwater > Lake > Sediment | place: USA: Wyoming | collected...
TCTTTCTGCTATTTGCCTTTCCTGCTTCAGCTTTTACGGCTGAGGTGAATAATCAGGGAACAATAATCATCAATGTGTATGACGAAAATAACAAGCCTTATATAGGCAACTGGTATCTGTATCAGGGGACAACCAACAGTGGCCAGCTTGTAAGAAATGGTTCCAGTGGCGAAAAATTCTCTTTTCCTGCAGGTGTATATTTTTTAGAGGTTCTCAAAAAAGAAATTAGATATCCTTATCATATGATCCGTTCTGATAATCCTCAGACATTAATCGCTGGCCAGACAATAACTTATTACGCGCAGTATTTCCAGACCTCAGAACAAATGGCAAACCCGCCAGCTTTAAGCGGGCCTTCAGCCCCTGCTGAAACTAGCGGAACATCTGAAAGCTCTGTTAGTCCCGATACTTCTTCAACTGATACAGAAGCTACGGATACTTCCGCTGGCTCGGCTTCACCTGCCGAACCAACTGGCACAATCTATAGCAGGACTTATATGGGGCCTAGGGTGACTATGGAAGATGTCACAGGGGGAAGCGCTCCGACTTCCAGCGGCTCAGGTGGTTTATCGTCGCAACCTCTGCAACTCGCCCAAACAGGATCACCTGCTTTTCTTCTTTTGATATTTTCAAGTCTTATCGGAGGAATCGCTATTGCCAGAAAAAAGTAAGAAATTATCCTGATAATCAGAGTAATTAAGAAAATCATGGTCAAAAATCATTTGACTTTTTCTGAATTTTAAGTAAAATAATAGAAAATATCTTTTTACAATAACGAAATGACGATATGACGAAACAACGATATGACATATAAAAGTCGTGTCGTTGTGTCGTCGTTTCGTTACATCGTTTTATATAATTTTAATTTAACAATAAAATGCCAAAAAACGATATTAACCTACATCTTACATTTGATGACGTGTTACTCCTTCCGGAGTATTCAGATGTCCTGCCAAAACAGACTGATGTCAGGACAAAGCTGACACGCAATATAAATTTGAATATACCGCTTATAAGTGCTGCAATGGATACGGTTACCGAGCATGACCTTGCTATAGAACTTGCGTTGTACGGAGGGATCGGGATAATCCATAAAAATATGGACCCTGACAGCCAGGCGGAAGAAGTTATGCGCGTAAAAAGATTCGAAAATGGATTTATAGCCACTCCGATTTGCGCGAAACCAACTGATACTATTGAAGATATTTACAGGATAAGGGAAAAATACGGTTATAAAGCTGTTCCGATTACCGACACCGGCAAGGTGGGTGGGAGACTTTTAGGATTAGTGACCGCAAATGATTATTTTTATCACAAGCATAGCAAATTTAAGGTTAAGGACAGAATGACCAAAGCTGAAAACCTGCTTGTTGCTTATGAAGGCATAACGTTAAGCAAAGCTAATGACATACTTGAGGAAAGCAAGCACAGCAAACTGATTATCGTAAACAATAAAAAAGATATGAGGCTTAGGTCCCTTGTCACAAGAAAGGATATTGAAAAAAATAAGCAATACCCTGAAAGCTGCAAAGACAAAGATAAAAGGCTTAGGGTCGGTGCTGCGGTCGGCCCAGCGGGAAATATGGAAGAAAGGATCGAAAAACTAGTAAAGGCAGGCGTTGATGTGATTGTTGTCGATACCGCCCATGGGCATTCAAAAGGTGTTATCGAAACAATCAAATATATAAAAAAGAATTATAAAAATATCGATGTTATCGGTGGGAATATCGCGACGCCTGACGCTGTGAAAGATCTGGTCAAAGCAGGGACCGACGCAATAAAAGTTGGAATTGGACCAGGCTCAATCTGTACAACTCGCGTAGTAACAGGTGTAGGCGCACCACAGTTCTCAGCGATTATGAATTGCGCCAAAGAAGCGAAAAAATTCAATATGCCTGTTATCGCTGATGGAGGAATAAAATATTCAGGGGATGTCGCGAAAGCCATTGCCGCGGGCGCGTCATCAGTCATGATAGGCAGCCTGTTTGCCGGAACAAAAGAAAGCCCTGGCGAACTAATTTACCACGAAGGAAAAACCTTTAAAATGTACAGAGGTATGGGGTCAATGAGCGCTATGTCCATGGGTGGCAAAGAAAGATACGGACAATCTGACGTTAAGGAAGAATCTAAATACGTGCCTGAAGGCATTGAGGGTCATATTGTATACAAAGGTCCTGTGGCACATGAAATATTCCAGCTTGTGGGTGGACTGAAATCAGCTATGGGATATCTAGGAAGTAAGGATATCCAGACGCTCCAGAAAAAAGCGAAATTCGTACAGATAACCTCAGCCGGCTTATACGAAAGCCATCCTCACAACATCATAATCACAAAAGACGCGCCGAATTATAAGGCTATGAAATAAGACCACGGATTTTCAGGATTATAACCACGGATTTACTGGATTGGACTGAATAGCGGCAATCTGTTTACGGTAATTTTCCAGAAAAACATATAATTAATAAACCCTGAATAACCGTACACCAGAAAACAGTCTAATCCTATAAATCCATACAATAGTCCTGAAAATCCGTGGTTATAATACCGAGGGAAATGCAAAATTCACAAACACCACAATTCCGAAAAGAATCAAGCAAAATGCAAAAATAATTATGCTCCAGGCGGAAGCAGTTTCTTCCTTGCCTTCATTGATCTGGAGGTATAAACCGCTTCCCCCGTAAAAAAGCGCGATCAAGGCGAAAGGGATATCAAGAAGCCGCATCAGAAAAATCATTACATCGGGATTATAATCATTTCTTAAAGCCAGCGCGGAAAATACATATAAAAAAGCTAAAATGAAAAAGAAATTCGCACTTATATTATGAATAGTTTTTGCCGTGTTCATCTTTTTCTTTTTTACTTGATGCCATTTTATCATAAACGATACGACGATTCAACGATACGACGAAGTAACTGACTTGATACTTGCGACTTGAGACTAAAATGTTGTATCGTTGTGTCGTTATTTCGTAAATTTATGAAACTCAGCAAAGAAGAAGTAAAACACATAGCCAAACTCGCGCGTCTCAAATTAACCGATGAAGAGACTGAAAAATTCAGCAAACAGCTTTCCGATATATTATCGCATGCCAAAATGCTGGATGAGGTAAACACGGATAACGTTGAAGCTATAGCTCAGATTACTGGTCTTAAAAATGTGTTATTTCCAGACAAGGAGAAGAAATGCGGATATACCGACGAACTCCTGAAGCAGACACCGCAACAGATACAAGATCATATGATTAAAGTGAAAAGCGTATTTTAATTTTACTGACAATCTGTAGGCGACAATGCTTGTCCTGAGCGAAGTCGAAGGGATCATTGTCGCCTGCGGTAAATATTAAAAATGATCAACCTCACAATCAAAGAATCACATGACGGATTAAAGAAAAAAAAGTTCAGTGCGGCTGAGCTCACTCAGGCATACCTGGACCGCATAGAGAAAACGGATGACAAACTACATTCATTCGTGACAATCACGAAAGAAGAAGCACTTAAACAGGCTGAAAAAATAGATAAAGAAGGAAAATTTGGAAACCCGCTCGCGGGCATCCCGATGAATTTAAAGGACATAATCAGCACTGCTGGCATAAAAACAACCGCGTGCTCAAAAATTCTGGAAAATTTTGCCCCGCCATACGATGCCGATGTCACAGTCAGATTAAAAAATGCTGGCACTATACTTTTAGGAAAGACGAATACCGATCAGTTCGCCATGGGCAGCAGCTCGGAAACAAGTTATTTTGGCGTTACAAAAAATCCATGGGATTTAAAAAGGGTTGCGGGTGGTTCCTCTGGCGGTCCAGCCGCCAGCGTTGCGGCGGATCAAACAGTATTCTCAATTGGCACGGATACCGGCGGAAGTATCCGCCAGCCCGCGAGTCTTTGTTCCTGTGTTGGATTAAAAGTAACTTACGGCCGTGTTCCGCGTTACGGAGTTATTTCGTACGCTTCTTCATTTGATACTATCGGGCCACTGACAAAAACAGTTGAAGATGCCGCTTTGGTCTTGAATGTTATTGCCGGTAAATCGGAAAACGACAGCACAACGCCTGACGAGCCTGTTCCTGATTACACAAAATTCCTGAAATCAGATTTGAAAGGAGTTACTATCGGTATTCCGAAAGAATATTTTGAGCAGGGCGTTGAGCAGGAAACGATAGATATTATATATAAAGGTATAGAAGTGCTTAAAAAACTCGGCGCCAAAGTGATTGATGTAAATCTGCCTTTAACCAAATACGCAATTCCTGCCTATTATATATTGGTGAAATCCGAGGCCAGCACAAACATGGCGCGGTACGATGGCGTAAAATATGGCCGCACAGCCGATGACGCCAAAGAACTTTTGGACATCTATGTAAAATCGAGATCAGAGGGCTTTGGAGATGAAGTAAAACGTACAATAATGCTCGGTACATATTCACTGTCTGCTGGCTATTACGACGCGTTTTACCTTAAAGCCGCGAAAGTCCGTGCTCTGATGAAACAGGAATATGAAAAAGTATTTGAAAAATGCGACGCGCTTATTACTCCGACTTCCCCTTTCCCTGCATTTAAAATCGGTGAACGCATGGAAGACCCGCTTGCAATGTACGCGGCTGATACACTTACTGTTCCAGCAGGTATTTGCGGACTTCCCGGGCTTTCTGTTCCGGCCGGATTCAGCAAAAACGGGCTTCCTATTGGCATGCAGATTCTCGGCAATCAGTTTAAAGAAGGTAACATACTTCGAGTCGGCCATGCGTTTGAGCAGGCGACGGAGTGGCATAAAAAGAAACCTCAAATTTAATTGCGCATTTCGTATAAAATCGAGCTAACAGTCATAATAATAAATTCCTTCCTAACCTGGGTTGATCTATTTTAGATGAAAATTTATTGACCCTTCCCGCTTTTTTTGGTATAATATAATGATTTATTAATTTACAACAATATGCAAACCAATTGTTATTTTAAAGATTTTAGCCGCAGAGCCTCTTCAAAATTTATTTATCAGCATGAAATTCTGCCAACGCCCGATAATAGAACGAAAGTGCCCCCCGTTTCCTCTAAACCCCTAGCTGAAATCGAATTAGCTAAAAAGGCCGGTGATGCCGAGTTCGGTAAGCCCATGGAGGTCTCCAAGCGAGATAAGGGGCTTGAATTTAGTAATAAATTTGAAGCCTTTTATAAAAAAATTCTATATAGGCTTAGTGGATCAACTGACAATAAATATATTGTAAAACTTCAGGAGGAGTATGCACATTATGAAGCTACTTTATGCGCACTGACCAAGAAAGAGAGGGGCAAGCTCGCAACAGATACGGGTTTTGTATCGGACCTTGCGAGTGTGACGGCTAGGCTTAAAAAAGAGGATCCTAAAAATATAGACATTTATGCCCATAGGACAACCTTAGAGCAAGAGTCATATTTCAAATAACAATTTTGAGCACCTTGTATGGCGCCTGTTCCAAATGCCAAACGTCCGTCCAGCACCACGGCTGGCCGATAATCGTTTACTATAATAAATGTTGCCTAGAATCGCTGGCTTATAAACTGTATTCAGGCTGATAAGGACTCTTTAAATGCAGTGCGATTCTAAGAAGTGGCGGCATAGATCCCACAACACACCGTTTTATGCGATGTTGATTTAAATTTGACCAAAAATGCAAAAATTAAAAATACCAAATGCGGAATAGATTGCGAAATCTGAAATGCGAATTGCTAAATTACAAAAAAGCCGCGGCAAGCGCGGCTTTCAATTGATCTCTGAGCATCTGTGTACCGATTTCCTTTTTGATATTTATATTCTGGAATAATGGTTGTTCTTCGCGGTCTATTATATATTCCCATTCCGATTCAGATGTCATCGCGACCTCCTCTATCTCTTCCTGGGTTACTAACCCCAGAGACAAAAAATGATCCGTATACTGTAGGATCAATTTAACTCGCTCAAGGGTGCCTAGGTCATTCCAATGACTTTCAATGGAGGGCCCCATTGATGTAGCGGGGCGATGTTTCATTTTTATTTTCGTATCATATTATTATAGCACTTTTTAAATTATTAATCAATTAATTTGCTATCAGGGACTAGACCCAAAGTGTGTGGAAATTGAGCGAACAGTATGATCTCAGAGCCTGAACACGGTGATTATAGTCTTTCAGGTTATAGCGGAACATGAATTCTTTTAAATAAACATTCAGGTATTTTTTCGGCACTCCTCTGTACGTGTGGACAGCAAGAGGCTTGATCAGTCCCCAGACACCCTCCTGGGTATTGGTGTGGATACGGCTGGAAAACGGCGAGACAAATTCCCTGCTGTGATTGACTGTCATATGGAACCGGCGGTTCCACAGATTCCAGTACCCCCTCCATTCGTCCGTGAACACATGAGTCTCCTTAGAGGTGTATTTTGCAATCAGAGGCAGGAGGGTGTCTTCATCTCTTGTGTTTACTTTTTTAAGTATGACCTGCCCTGACTCCCTTGATACAGCTCCCCATATCCATTTCCCTGTAATAGTAGTCTCATCTGATTCGGCTATGCCGCTTAACCGGGGCTCGGGGAGCCTGGCTGTCTGTTCGCGGAGCCTGCGGTTTATCCTCTGTCCTGCCTTTCTTTCAACGCCAAGGAATCTTGCAAGGTCGGAACCTGAGACCCCGCCCCTCATCGCAAACAGCTTTATGCTTTCTTTCCACTGTCTGTCTGTAATATGCGAATGAAGCCTTGCCGTGCCTGTGCGGCTGCAGAATGTTTTTCCGCAGTATCTGCATCTGTACCTGATGCGCTTCTGCCGGTTTCTTCCATGGCGGTATACTTCTATTCCTCCGCAATGAGGGCAGGGAGGTATTTTTTGTATCAGCATTGTAAAATGTGTGGTTAATGGCTTATTGTAGCTGTTTACAGCCACTCATTCCACACTATTTGGTACTAGTCCCTGCTATCAAATAAATAAACAAAAGTCCAAATATCCAAAAATCCAAATTTGGTTCTTTGGATATTATCGAAATATGTATTGCATTGAAAAACAAGGCACTTTAAAATTTAATCAAGTAGCCCTCTAACCACAATAAAAATGGATTATTTTAAAGAATCCCTTAAACTACACGAAAAGCATCGCGGTAAAATTGAAGTAAAATCAAAAATCCACCTGAAAAACAAAGAAGACCTTAGCCTTGCATACACGCCAGGTGTCGCGGAACCGTGCAAAAAAATCGCTGAAAACCTGAAAAACATTTATAAATACACGAATAAGGGAAACTCTGTCGCGGTTGTAACGGATGGTTCTGCAGTCCTTGGTTTGGGGAATATCGGCGGAGCTGCCAGCATGCCTGTAATGGAAGGCAAGGCTATGCTTTTTAAGGTATTCGGAGGGGTGGATGCTTATCCGATTTGCCTTGATACGCAGGATACGGAAGAAATAATCAGAACAGTCCAGCTTATAGCCCCCGGTTTTGGCGGGATTAATCTGGAAGATATTTCCGCACCTCGTTGTTTCGAAATCGAACAGCGGTTGATCAAACTGCTGGATATTCCGGTTTTCCATGATGACCAGCATGGCACGGCGATTGTCGTTCTGGCGGGACTGATAAATTCACTTAAGCTGACTAGTCGCTCATTTGAAAATGTTCGTATTACGATAAACGGACTTGGCGCCGCCGGTACCGCTGTGACTAAATTGCTCATCAAATACGGTGTTAATCCAAAAAATCTTCAGTTGTGCGACAGTAAAGGAATTGTATATAAAGGAAGAGAAGGCTTAAATGGAGTAAAAGAAGAATTAGCAGAAATCATAAATACTCTTGAGTCCAAAAAAGGAGGTTTGGCTGAAGCGGTCGAGGGCGCTGATGTGTTTATCGGCCTTTCTAAACCACGGCTCCTTACACCTGACATGGTTAAGACGATGGCAAACGACCCTATTATTTTTGCGATGGCTAATCCTGAACCGGAAATTATGCCTGAGCTTGCCAAAAAAGCAGGCGCAAAAATCGTTGCCACCGGCCGTTCTGATTTTCCGAATCAGGTGAATAACGCTCTTGCGTTCCCGGGGGTTTTCCGCGGCGTGCTGGATGCGGGAATAAAAAAAATCACTGATGAGATAAAAATCGCTGCTGCTGAGGCAATAGCTAATTACTTGACAAATCCTACTATGGGTTGTATAATGCCAAGCCCTCTTAATAAGGACGTGGCAAAAAAAGTTGCCAATGCAATCTCAAAAATCAAGTAGCTTTTTGGTAACAAAAAAATAAAATAAGTGTATATAAATATACTTTTTATTTAATTAATGCCCGAAGCACACACCCGCATAACAGACACATTCTGCAAAATCCTTCCGCCCGAAGAGCTGATGGCTCTTGATGCAAGGCGCGCGGTCGTCCGTGCGCTCAGCACGCCAAATTGGGATGGAATAGATTTCCGCGATACAGACCCGCCGGAATTCAGGACAAGGGTGAAAAGAAACACTGATGCCTTAAAAAGACTCGATCCTAATAATCATATTTTATTTCAGGATATTTCAGAGGAGCGCAGACAAAGCCCGCTGCGTGAAGAAATGCTGTACTGGGATATAAAAAGCGATGCCGCTCTTGATCCAAAAGCTGCGGAAGCCATTTTAGAACAGTATGGAAAAATCGAAAATATGCCTCCGGATATGCATCAGCTGAATTTTCCTTTGTTTATGTTTGGATACATGCTGGGACATTCGATCCGTGTGGCGATCTATTCGGCTTTACTGGCTCAGGAAGTAAACAAAGACGGGGTTGGTTACAAAGTCGATCCTGTTCTTGCGGCGACAGCGGGGTTTTGGCATGACATAGGTAAACTTGAAAAACAACAAAAACTTCTTGCAAAGTTCAAAGGAAAATATACGCGTGAGCAATTCGAAAGGATCAAAAAGCACCCCCTATTTGGCGCGATTGTATTAAAATCATTAATGGATTACGGAGACGGCAAACATTTGCCAGTCAGCCCGGATTCTTTTGATGATGTGTATGATGTAACTTTAAAGCATCATGTTCGCCCTGACAATGATAGTGACAGAAGCTACCCCTATGGAATACCTCCGCAGGATCTTACACCATTGATACAAATGATATCTCTTTCTGATGCGTTCGATGCTATGACAACCCGCAATTACGATTCAAGCACGTTAGTAAGAAAACATCAGATTTTACGCGCGTATGAGGAGATCGATCGTTTCAAAGGCCTTCAGTTCAACCCGGATCTGGCTGAAATTTTCTTAAAAATGGGCGTTATGCCTAAAGACAAATAACTTCAGGCATTAATTTTATTTTTTTGATTCTTTCATTTATAATAAAGCCGACAAATAATTAAACAAAATGAATTTAAGCGTAAATTTCTGTGGGGTCGAATTCCCGAACCCAACGGTTCTGGCCTCCGGCTATTTGGGTGTGACCGGCGCAAGCATGGCTAATTGTGTCGCAAACGGATGCGGAGGAGTCACAAGCAAATCCTTATTTATGGAAGAAAGGCCGGGGCATCCCAATCCGACTGTTCTGACTTACCCGGGTGGCATTATAAATGCTGTCGGCTTATGCGGCGAGGGCATAAAAAATGCAAAGCATGAATTCGAAACATACGTAAAAAAATGCCCTGATAACCCGTTAATCGGAGGTGTTGCCGGCAAAAACATAAAAGAATTGATTGAAGTCGCTGAAATTATGGACACTTATCCTGTAGACATAATCGAACTTAATTTTTCATGCCCGAATGTGGATGATGAAATGGGTCGTCCAATCTCCTGTGACCCGAATATGACATCCGAAGCCACAAAAGCTGTTCGGAAAGTTACCAAAAAACCGATTTCTGTGAAACTTACCCCGAATGTCCCGAATATAGGAATTATTGCCAAATATGCGGAAGAAGCCGGAGCGGACGCGATAACTGCCATAAATACAGTCGGTCCAGGAATGCTGATTGATATCCATATGCGACGCCCGATACTGGCCAACAAAGTCGGCGGTATTGGCGGACAGGGAATAAAACCAATAGCTATACGATGTGTGTACGATATTTACAAACATGTCAGTATACCGATCATCGCAACAGGTGGGATCATTAACGGAAGGGATGCTATTGAAATGCTGATGGCCGGCGGAACATTACTTGGTATTGGTTCTGCAATCGCCTATCACGATATGAAAGCGTTCAGCCTTATAATCAATAAAATCCGCGAATTCATGGAAGAGGAAGGATTTACGGATATTGCCGACCTTGTTGGACTGGCTCATGAGGAAGTAGTGGATCCTAGAAAACTTTAGGGCAATATCCTTAATTTCGCATTTCGCATTTCAGATTTCGCCCGCCCGAACGTACCGCTTGCGCGGAAGAAAAGACGCGTTCGGTACGGGCGGGCATTCCCATTTAACATTTAGAATTTGGCAATCACATTCTTAGTCCTTAGTTCTTAGTCCTTAGTCCTAATAAAATGACCCCAATCTCTCTCAAAGTATCTAAAATAATCGAAGAAAATCCGAATTTCCGTACTTATGTTTTTAAGCATACTTTAAACTCAAGGCCTGGACAGTTTGTGATGGTCTGGATGCCGGGAAAAGATGAAATCCCTATATCAATAGGCTGGCAAACGGATAAAGAATTCAGGCTTGGGATCGCTAATGTTGGCGACTGTACAAAAGCGATTTTTGAAAAAATAAAAGCAGGTGATCGCTTTGGTATACGTGGGCCATTTGGTAAACATTTTGATCTGAAAAATTATAAAAAAATAATTGTTATCGGCGGTGGCACTGGAGTTCCACCATTACTAAACCTCGCACAACGGGCAACGGAAAAAGGAATTCAGGTCACAGCGATAATCGGCGCACGGAATGCGGATTTACTGATATATGAAAAGGAGTTTAAAAAATTGAAATGTAAGGTTATGGTGGCAACCGACGACGGATCAAAGGGTTGTAAAGGATATTGCACGAAAATCCTTGAGGAAGTGTTAGAAAAACATAAAGCTGACTGCGCTTATACCTGTGGACCCGAATTGATGATGCGCAGAGTCGCAGAAATAGCAAAACACAATAATGTGGATTGCCAAGTCAGTTTGGAGCGCTATATGAAATGTGGTTTTGGTATCTGTGGCCAATGCTGTATAGATGGTAGCGGGTTTAGGGTCTGCAAAGATGGCCCAGTGATTGACGGTAAAATCGCATTACAGCATATAGAATTCGGAAAATATCGAAGGACTTCTTCAGGTAAAAGAGTAAATTTATAAATTATCTTTTTTCGAAATTTTTTCTAATAAAATCACTTAATTTTCGGATAGCTTCCATTTCAATTTCTGGAACTTCTTTGTCGGTAATTCTTAAAACCTTGGCAATTTCTGATATTTTCTCATGAGATAATGGTGGGTAGGTTCTTATAAAAACTGCTTTTTCTATCGGACTTAAAACATAATCAAGTAAAGTATTAAATTTTGAATAACGCATAAACGCATAAACTCTGGATCTTTGTTCATTTAATGAATCCAATATTTTTAAAGCTTCATTTTTAACTTTTTCTGCAACAGCATCAACCTCATCAATGCTGACGCCCAGAACTTTGGCTAAAGCTTCCCTTTTTTGTTTTTCAAACTCTTTTTCTTTGATTTCTCCCATTTTGCATATAGCCTTATCTCTAGATATGTTATATTTTTTCTGAATTTCTATTACCATTCTCTCTTCTTCATGGGTAAAATATTTAGAGTCATTCATTCTGAAATAATCAAAAAAATGGTTCTTCCAATTTTCTGGATCATGAATGTGATATAATACACGGATTACAAATTCTTGTTTATAAGGAAGACTTTTTAAAACATGGTGAGGGGTTCCGTAAATTTCTATTTTATATTCTGAATCTTTCCAGCGTTTCATTTCTTTACTTGCGAAAAATCTAAATCTCCTTAAAGCTTTGGCTTCTATCTGACGTACACGTTCTCTTGTAACCCCCATTTCTTCACCAACTTTTTTAAAACTTTTTTGTTCTAAATCTTCTGAACCAAACCTATCTTTAACAACATCCTGTTGTCTTTGGTCTAACTTAGCGTATTTTTTTGCAACAAATGAAATCAAACTATTCAGTTCACAAATATCATAAGCCTCAGTTAGAGATACTTCAGTCTTATCTGTTGGTGAAATAAATTCATCATGCAATATATCTTTAAAAGTTATATTTCCTCCTTCATTATCTACCAATCGCATTGATGAATTTCTATCCAGCCTTTCATTTAACAAATATTCAGATGCGTAATAATAATTTAGGCATGATCTGATTTCCTGAGGAGTTACGTTCATTTTTTCTGCAATTTCTTCAATTGTGGGCAACCTTCCTAACGTATTAATTAATTGATTTTCGACTCTAAAAATTTTATCAGCAAAATCACTGACATGTTCTTGTAAACAAACATTACGAGAATTGCTTTTTTTAAAGCGATACATCCTATGATAAATTGGATGAATTGCATAAGATACCAAACGGCTTCTAAACCCGGATTGATGCCTATTAATGCTTTCGTATAAGCCAAGCAACCCTTCTTGGATAAGGTCATCCACGTCTATACGGTCGTCTGCCAAATTGTTGGCTAGGCTCACAATTAAAGGCAAATGCGCCCTGACTAACAAATCACGAGCTCTTTTACTCTTATCTTTTAACGCAGGATCCTGTGAGTCCTTTCCTTCCTTATAACTGGCTAATAACTTTATTTCTTCAGACAAAGTGAGATGCACTTCTGGCAGGTTACTAAATACAGGACTTAATTCCCATTCAGGCTTATCGGTTAAATCTGAATCATCTGCCTGTTGAAGCCCTTGAGTTGCCTGTTGAAGCCCTTGAGTTGCCTGTTGAAGCCCTTGAGTTATTCTTACAGCAATTTTATTTCGAGTACGGGCTAAATGGATAAGCTGGCCATAAGAAATTTTAGTTTCGCTATAAACGCCAATTAATTCGGCAAGGGTATCTGCCCTTCCTTTAAAATCTATAGGTTTATCCCATAAACCATTTACAACGCTGGCAACTTCCTTAACCGAGCGTATCACTTTATATTTTGATAAATCAAAATAATTAACACCATTACCTTGGGGTTTTGATTGTCCAGCTTGCGGTTCTTCTTCATCTGGTTTAATTTTAACGCCCGTATCCTTATCTAGATCAATAATCCTTTCTTCGCCCTCAAAGTAGTCCTGCATAAAAAACGCGGCATGGCATAAAGGACGCTCATATGGCATTAATTCATTAAGAGTATCCATGTCTTTAATATGCTTCGGCAACACGGCATAGATTTTCGCCACTTTACCTAAATCATTTTGATTTATTCGGGCTCCGCGCCCGTCAGCCTGCCAAAATATCTGAGGGGAAAATGTTACACAACTGTTATAAACAACATTTACTTCAGGTATATCGAGACCACGGCCTAAAAGCTGGCTTCCAACCAATAAATCAAGTTCTCCTGACGAAAGTTTTGCCCTAAGCGCTTCTCTTTCCTCTAATGATGTTTGCTGTGTATAAGCCGCAGCTCTGATACCTCTTTTTAAAGCCTGATCAATAAAATTCTCAACAAGAAAATTATTTCTGAAAACAACAAGACCAGCCTCAAATTTTTCTTCCGTACTTCTAAAATTTTGTTCATAATGATCGAGTAATAAACCATTCCAGCCCGTACATCTTATAAAATTCTCAACTTCTTCATCAAGTATATCTCTTCTTAAATCCATACCTCTTTTATCCACTTTTAATTCCAAATCAAAATATATGTCATAAAATTGCATTTGCGGGATAATCCCCATTTCAAGGCATCTTGGAAGCGCATCCGGCATTGGCAACCTTACAATCTCATCAGGAAAAGCATCCTGAAGTCTTTTTCCTGAACCCTGTTCTTCGGTCGCGCTCATACCCACAAGAACAATCCCATATTTGACTGATAATTCTTCGATTAATTTTCTGCGCTTATCGCTTAAAGCATTTATATCAGCCTCATCGCAAATAACAAGCCTTACAGAACTCCAGTCTATTTTATCCAGCCAGCGGTGCGTGGATTGAAAACCGCCAACAACTATATCTTTATCAATCTCATCTATATCGCCAAAACATTGGCCAACAGACTTCTGTTCGTCTTTTGGTAATGTAGCCTGGTGATCTTTAAAATCCTTTATTATCTGAGCGCCAATATTGTTATTATGGGCAAACATTACAGTACGGCCACCAGTCATTTGGGCAAGAATCGCGGCCGTAAGTGTTTTACCGGCACCAGTTGGCAAAACTAAATGACCCTTAAGAGGTTTTTGCAGTAAACCATCTTTTATCCACTCATTAAAACCCATGGCTGCCATATGTTGTGTTATGCGAAGTGGATGTCCGGAAACTCGCTTTTGACCGATATCTTTTACATATTCAGAACTTGAATGAAGCATATCTAAGTGCTTCCTTAATCTGCAAAACTTTTCTATATCATTTTGATCTAATGCTCTCTCAACGCTTTTTATCCTTCTTAAAACTTTAAGAAAAAAATCATTTCTTATCTTTTGAACTTCATCAAATTTTTCTGAAAAAAACAATTCCCTTAAACTATCTTCATCATAAGAAAAATCTTCTGCTAAATCAGGAGGTAATATTGACTTAAATTTATCAAAATCATCCTGAAATTCCTCAAATGTTTTACGTCGTATCTCCACAATTTAAAAAATTGAAATAAAAAATAGGATTTACTCTAACATATAAATGTGATAATGTCAAACATTTACACACAAAAAAATAATGATAAACTTAATTACAGATAAAATTTAACCCCAAACAATATGTGCGGAGGTAAAAAAAGCGGTTGCGGCTGTGGAAGCTGCAGCTAAAAAACGTATGCCACCAGAAAACCTGTCCTTCGAAGCTGAGCTATGCGAAGCGAAGAACGGATAGGTTTTTTATGGTAAATTATTTTTATTAATATTATTAAGCGTCTTGTTTATCGGATTGTTTAATCGAATTGTTAATCGTATAGTTAATTGAAATGACAAACAATCTGATAAACTATTTGAAAAACATAGTCAAAAAGTAATATAATTGATTCAAATAAAAACTAAACAAATTCATAATGTCTGAAAAACGCCCATACTATCAGTTTTCCGTTGAAGAAGCCCTTCAAAGCTTTGATTCTAATAAAGATGGCCTTAGCAAGGCTGAAGTCGAAAGCCGCCTTAAATTTTACGGAAAAAACAAACTTATAGAGATTGGAAAGGTTCCATGGATTTTTAAATTGCTGGCTCAGTTTAAAGAATTGATGGCAGTAATACTGATGGTTGCCGGCGTATTTTCTCTTTATCTGCATAGCTATCGCGACGCGATAATCATGTTTTCAATCGTCATAATAAATTCGCTGATCAGCTTTTTTCAGGAACACAAGGCGGAACGGATGATGGATTCGCTAAAGAGCTTGATAAAGGTCAAAGCCAAGGCAATGCGCGGCGGAAAAGTTGTGGAAGTGGATGGCGAAGAGCTAGTGCCAGGCGATATTGTGCTTATTGAAGAAGGCGATGCGGTTCCGGCAGATTTAAGAATTATCGAAGAAAACAGCCTGGCTGCAAACGACTTCTCATTAACCGGAGAATCAAATCCTGTGCGTAAATTTACTCACCCGATTCCAGGATATGTAGAGCTTGGCAGCCGCAATAATCTCGTTTTTATGGGCACGACAGTAGCGGTAGGAAATGGGCGAGGTCTTGTTGTGGCCACAGCGATGCATACGGAAATCGGGCGTATCGCGAATTTAAGCCAATCAACTGAGGCTGAGCTGTCCCCGCTTCAGAAAGAGTTAAATAATCTTGCAAAAAGGGTAACATTTATAACTCTTGGTATCGGCTTGGTTTTGTTTTTTGTGGGAACCATGATGAAATTTTCTATACGCGAATCTTTCCTTTTCGCATTGGGAATCGCAGCATCATGCGTTCCGGAAGGCTTGCCCGCACAGGTATCAGTTGCACTTTCGCTTGCGGCAGGCAGACTTGCGCAAAAAAAAGCTGTTATAAAAAAACTTTCCGCTGTTGAGACTTTAGGTGCGACTCATATAATCTGCACTGATAAAACCGGCACCCTTACCACAAACGAAATGACTGTGCAGAAAATTCTGATAGGCCGGAAAATTTATGACGTTACGGAAATTGGATATGAGCCAAAAGGCCAAATAACGGATGCAAATGGCAAAGCTCTTGATAAGGAGACTTTGAAAAAATTTGAGCTTTTTTTCCAAAATGGAGCGTTTGCTTCTAACGCAAAAATCGCCCCGCCGGATAATGAGCATTATAAATGGTATTGCATCGGCGACCCGACCGAAGGCGCAGTAATTACACTTGCCGGGAAAGCTGGTGTAAACGCTTCTGATCTGGATAAAAAATATCCTGAACTTAAAGAATTCACTTTCGATGCTGTCAGAAAATGCATGTCGTCTATCAGAAAAATGGGAAAAGGCAGAACGACAGTTTTCGCAAAAGGCGCGCCAATGAGCATACTATCGTGCTGCACGAAATACTGGGATGGTGAAACTATAAGGCCTCTTACAAAAGAAGACACTGATTTTATAATAAAGCAATCCGATGAATTCGCGATGATGGCATTAAGGAATCTGGCTTATGCTTATCGTGAACTTCCTGAGTATGATCCTGATTGTAAAATGGAAGATATAGAAAAGGATCTCATCTGGCTTGGCCAGGTTTCCATGATCGATCCGCCGAGAAAAGAAGTGAAAGGCGCGATCGAAGCAGCTCTGCGGGCTTATATACGAGTAATAATAATAACCGGCGATTATGCTTTAACCGCAGAAGCTATAGCCAAACAAATCGGCCTTAACAAATACAGCAAAGACAAAACTATAACAGTGGTAACCGGCAAAGAATTATCAAAAATGTCGGATATTGACCTTCTCCACAAACTGATTTTCACAAACCTGATATTTGCCAGGACGTCGCCTGAAGATAAACTGCGTATAGTCAGTCTGTTGAAAAAGGCGGGTGAAGTGGTTGCAGTTACTGGTGATGGTGTTAATGATGCGCCTGCCCTTAAAAAAGCAGATATAGGGGTCGCTATGGGGAAAACAGGAACAGAAGTAGCAAAAGATTCCTCTGAATTAATCCTCTTAGATGATAGCTTTGCTACCTTAGTGACGGCCATCCGCGAAGGCCGTATTATTTTCAACAATCTGAAAAAAACGATTACATCATCACTGACATCCAATGGGGGTGAGCTTTTTGCGGTTCTTTTCAGTCTTCTTTTTACAACAATTTTTGGCTGGCCTCTCGCGATTCTTGCTGTGCAGATCCTTGCGGTTGACTTAATCGGCGAAATGCTCCCACTGACATTCCTTACTTCTGATCCAGCTGAATCAAATATCATGTCTCAGCCGTCCAGAAAGCCCAATGAACATATAATCAACAAAAATAGCCTTCTTGACATAGCTTTATATGGAATTCTTATGGGAGGTCTTGCATATCTGAATTTCGTTCTATTGTTTTTCAGGGAAGGGACTTCTTTGCTAAATGTCACTTCTGATAATTTACTATATATGCGTGCGACTACTTTAACTTACATAACTATTGTACTTGTACAATGGGTTAATATTCTTTCAAGGAGAGCTGGCAAAGATAATGTGATTTCATCCTACCTATTTACTAACAGGAAGTTGTGGATAAGCTTTGGTATCTCCTTAATATTTCTTTTGAATATAGTTTATAACCCTTATGTTCAGCCCTTTTTATTCACCGCCTCTATGACATTTATTGACTGGTTTTTTGCCATTGCTGCCGCTCTGTTTTACCTTTTTATCCGCGAAATGTACAAACTGGGTGTCAGGAGAAAAGTATTCGCATAAACTGATAATCAGATGTA
>Ga0315275_10002093_pt1 | contig 17831 bp, 12 predicted proteins | sample YL17G03_0_MG_FD_205557 | JGI IMG/M metagenome (GOLD analysis project Ga0315275, IMG submission 205557) | Sediment microbial communities from Yellowstone Lake, YNP, Wyoming, USA - YL17G03_0 | ecosystem: Environmental > Aquatic > Freshwater > Lake > Sediment | place: USA: Wyoming | collected...
GTAGTATCAGGCCATCTCCGGGCGCATCTGGGGGCGGACAGCGTACTATCAGACAGGGGGGGCGTACGGGTTCCGCGACCAGCTCCAGGACAGCCAGCTCTGGCTGGCGATCGATCCGGCCCGCACAAAGCAGCAGCTGCTGTTGCATGCACGGCACCAATATGCAGACGGGACGGTGTATCACTGGTGGCACCCGATGTCCGGAATCGGACTGCGGAACGACATCTCGGACAACCTCCTGTGGCTGCCGTATGTTCTGAACAGTTACCTCCTGGAAACAGCGGATTTCTCGATTCTCGATTGCCGCGAACCGCTCCTCGACACGGCAGAAACTGTGCCGCTGTACGACCATTGCGCCCGTGCCATCGAGAAAGCTCTTGAGCGTTTCAGTGAGCGCGGGTTGCCCCTCATCGGTGCCGGCGACTGGAACGACGGTCTGAGCGCCGTCGGGCTGGACTGGAAAGGCGAGTCGGTATGGCTGGGGCATTTTCTCCACCGGATTCTCCATGATTTCGCGCCGCTCGCGCATATGCGGAATGATCGGGAACGGGCGAATCGGTACATTGCCCGCGCGGACACGCTGCGCGAAAAGCTCAACACGATTGCATGGGACGGTGAATATTACTATGGCGCCACGAAAGACTCCGGGGAAAGAATCGGGAGCTCAGCCAATGCGGAGGGAAGTGTCTGGCTCAATCCGCAAACCTGGGCGATCATTGGCGGCGTTGCGGATGAAGAGCGTGCCCGACAGGTCTTCGCTGTGGTCGAAACAAGACTCGAGGACGACATCGGACCGCTGCTGCTGTCTCCAGCGTACAAGACCCCTGACAAGTATATCGGGTACCTCACGCGGTACAGTCCCGGCATGAGGGAAAATGGCGGCGTTTACACACACGCAGCCACATGGGCGGTCATCGCTGCTGCGATGCTGGGCCGTGGCACAAGCGCACACCGCATCTACGCAAAACTCAATCCCATCAACCGCGGCAGAAAACCCGACATCTATGTGGCCGAACCGTATGTGACCCCGGGAAATATCGAGGGTCCTGATTCTGCATTCCACGGGCGCGGGGGCTGGACGTGGTATACGGGATCAGCCGCATGGCTCTTCAGGGTTGGACTCGAATGGATTCTGGGTGTCCGCCCGTCCCTTGAGGGCCTGATTGTTGATCCATGTATCCCTGCTGCCTGGTCCGGGTACAGGGTCAAACGGACGTTCCGGGGGGTAGTCTACGACATCGACGTCAGGAATTCCGATCATGTTGAGTGTGGGGTAAAAGAGGTCCGGGTGGATGGGGAACAGTATTGCACTGCCATGGGACCACGCGCCAAGACTCTTCCCCTCTTTCCTTCCGGGACGGCTCACGAGGTCGTCGTCGTCCTCGGCAGAACGTAGCAGTGTCACTGCCTGAGTCCCTCTGGCGGCATGCGGCCGACGGGACACAGGAATCATATCAACGGACCACCTTTGTGCAGAGAGTGAGTGCCTATGCGACGCACAGTGTTCTTTCTCATGCTTGCCGTCCTCGTGGCAGCGAATGCCCGGGCGCAGATCTCCACGACGGCATTGCTGGACACGATCCAGCATACCGCCTTCAACTTTTTCTGGAATGAGGCCAATCCCGCCAACGGACTGATCAAGGACCGGAGTGCTTCGGGGTTTCCGTGCAGTATCGCGTCGGTCGGGTTCGGCCTTACTGCCATCTGCATCGGTGTGGATCACTCCTGGGTGTCGCGGTCGGATGCCGCCAATCGTGTTCTGAGAACGCTCAAAACGTTCTGGCAGGGTCCGCAGGGGAGTGGCAACGGCTATATCGGATACTACGGTCTCTTCTACCATTTTCTCGACATGAACACGGCAACGCGGGCATGGGACAGCGAACTCTCCACGATCGACACGGCTCTTCTCCTGGCGGGCATCATTGATGCCAAAGAGTATTTTGCCGGGTCCGATCCCGTGGAAACATCGATCCGGGCCCTCTCGGATTCAATCTACTACCGCATGGACTGGAATCTCATGCGGAACTATAACCCCGGCATCATGATGGGATGGATGCCAGGCACGGGGTTCTACGGTGGTATGTGGGTTGGCTACAGCGAAGCATCCATCATGTATATTCTGGCGATGGGTTCGCCGACGCATCCTGTCGACTACAACGGATGGCTGACATGGACACGAAGCTATCCCTGGGGACGACAATACGATTATGAGTACGTCTATTTTCCCCCGCTGTTCGGTCATCAATATTCACATTGCTGGATAGACTACCGCAACATTGCCGATGACTACATGCGGGCGAAAGGCATCACGTATTTTGAGAACTCCCGCAGGGCGACGCTGGCGCAACGGGCGTACAGCATTGCGAATCCCAAGGCATGGGTGGGGTACAGCGACTCCCTCTGGGGGATTACCGCGAGTGATACGCCGACGGGATATGCCGCACGCGGTGCGCCGCCTGAGCAGAACGACGACGGAACGATCACACCCACCGCACCGATAAGTTCGATTCCGTTCGCCCCGGACGAGGTGCTCCCGGTCATCCGGAATATGTGGAACAACTACCGAACCCAACTCTGGACGCCGTATGGTTTCCGCGATGCATTTAATCTGACGGTCAACTGGTGGGACAGCGATATCATCGGGATCGACCAGGGACCAATCATCATCATGATCGAGAACTACCGGAACCAGTCCGTGTGGAATCGCTTCATGCAGAACCCTGATGTCCAGCGCGGGCTGCAGGTGGCGAAGTTCCAGCCGGTCACGGATGTCCGTGAAGAACCACTCCCTGCCAAGTTTGCTTTGGAACAGAATTATCCAAATCCGTTCAACCCCGCGACAGTCATCAGATTTTCAGTGCCGGCAGGTAAGGGCTTCGACGTTTCGTTGATCGTCTACGATCTGCTGGGACGCGCTGTTGACACTCTCGTGAACGGTCCTGTCGACCCGGGGACGCATGAGGTCCGGTTTGACGGGACGCGACTTTCTTCGGGCGTCTATTGCTGCCGTTTGGTGGCCCACCCGCTGGGCGGACAGGGGCGGGATTTCTCCGCGACGCGTATGCTCTCTCTCATCAAGTGAGGTGGAATGAAATCGCTCGTTGTCCTCCTCGCCATTCTGATGGGACCCGTTTCCGCCGGCTGCGGTGCGAAGGAACAGAAGCCCGCATCGCAGATCCCTTCTGTTCGCTGGGATCTCTTCCTGGATACCCTCCAGGAGCGAACGCTCAACTACTTCCTGGTATCAACAGACCCCGCGAGTGGTCTTGCGCCCGATCGATGGCCAAGCCGCTCGCCTTCGAGTATTGCCGCCGTGGGCTTCGGGCTTACCTGTTACCCCATTGCCGCTGAACGAGGCCTGATTCCGCGACCAAAAGCTGCGCGGAGCACCCTGACCACGCTCCGCTTTCTCCTGTCAGCTCCGCAACATGATCGCGCCGACGGCGCGATCGGTTATCGGGGCCTGTTCTACCATTTCGTGGCTATTCCCGAAGGAACCCGGGCCTGGAACTGCGAGCTCTCAACGGTCGATACGGCGCTCCTGATGGCGGGTGTCCTCATGTGCCAATCGTACTTCGGCGGCGCGGATTCCACTGAGACAATGGTCCGGCACATCGCCGACTCGTTGTACCGGCGAGTCGATTGGACCTGGACCGCAGAGGGAAGGCCAGGGATCGTACTGGGGTGGACACCCGAGAAGGGCTTTGACCGGGAGAGTTGGCGTGGGTACAACGAGGCGATGATCATGTACATTCTCGCCCTCGGCTCTCCAACACACCCTGTATCGCCGGCAGTGTGGGACTACTGGACGTCAACGTATGTCTGGGCGGAGTACTACGGCTGGGATTTCGTCAGTTTTGGTCCGATGTTCGGCCACCAATTTTCCCATTGCTGGATCGATTACCGTGGGATACAAGATCTTTACACGCGTGAAAAGGGAATTGACTATTTTGAGAACTCACGTCGGGCAACATATTCCCAGCGGGCGTACGGGGCTGATAACCCGGGGCGGTTCCGTGGCTACTCGGAGAATGTGTGGGGAGTGACCCCCTGCGACGGTCCGGGGGACACCAGCTTTGTCGTGGATGGCACTCGCAGGCGCTTTATCGGGTATGCGGGTCGTGGAGTGTCGTTCGACTGGGCGCTGGACGATGGAACGCTGGCTCCGACGGGTGCTGGCGCTTCTGTGGCATTTGCCCCGGAAATCTGTATTCCGGCACTCAAAGCCATGCGCGATCAGCACGGTGCCCGACTTTGGACCGCGTATGGCTTCGTTGATGCATTCAACCCGACTTTTGTGACCCCCGCAACCGGTCCGGCAGGGTGGTATGACCATGACTATCTCGGCATTGACCAGGGTCCCATTGCCATCATGATCGAGAATCTCAGGAACGGTTTTGTCTGGGAGGTTATGAAGAAGAACTCGTATGTTGCGCAAGGTCTGAAGCGCGCGGGGTTCACGGGCGGGTGGCTGGACAAGAGATGATTCAAGAATGCACGCATGGCGTCTGCTTATGGTCGCTTCCGCTTCGCCGTGATAATTCTCATTGTCATTGCCCCCACACATACCCGCCACCAATTGCCTCCGCCGAACCCACTGCGAACTTGTCTATAGGTGAGGCGTACCCTGTCAATGTATGTTCATAGAATTGCGATGAGCCTATGACGTTCCAGGCAAGCGTGCAGGCACGATCAGTCTGGTGCGCTGCTGCGGTCGCAGTCCTCTTCATCGGATCATCCTCCACAAGGGGTCAGTCCCGGCTGCTTGATGATTGCGACAGCCTTGCCGGCTGGAGCACCATAGTCTCGGACGGCGCGCACCTCCGCCTTGCCCGTGGCGAGGGCAAAACCGGGGGAGCACTGGCCATGGAGTTCGACCTGAGCGGCGTTTACGGATATGTCATTGCGGAAAAGGAATTTCCGATCGATCTTCCCCCGAACTATCAGTTTACGTTCGACCTTCGCGGGGAGACGCCGCTGAACAACTTTGAGTTCAAGGTGATCGACGACCGGGAGAATGTTTTCTGGATCAAGAAATTGAATGTCGAATATCCGAAGGAATGGGCGAAACAGCGGATCAAGAAACGGCATCTTTCCTTTGCCTGGGGACCGGCTCCCGGGAGAGAGCTGCGGATGGTTCGAAAGGTTCAGTTCGTCGTATCCGTTGGCACCGGCGGCAGGGGAAGGATCTTGATTGATAATTTCAGGTTCGAGCCGCTGGATGACAGCGCTGCTGCGAGTGCGGTTGCAGAAATCGTTGGCGCCCGACCGGGGGCTCCCGGTTCCCCGGCGATCGACGCGGCTGGAACGCTGCTCACCGATTGGCAGAGCGCCGGGACCCAGGAATCTGACTCACTTGTCATCGACTTCCACCGGCGGAAGGAGCTGGGCGGGCTTGTGATCGACTGGGACAGCAGTGATTTTGCCCTCTCATACGACATCCTCCTCTCGGACGACGGCAGGGAATGGCTTCCTGCGTACAGGGTTGCCAGTGGGAAGCCCGGCCGGGCCTACGTTGCCACAAGCGAGGCCGAGGGAAATGCCGTCAAACTTGTGCTTCACAAGAGCAGCAGGGCGCACGGGTACAGGATCCATCGGATGGCATTCAAGGGACCGGAGTTCTCCGGCTCCGCGAACAGTCTGTTTCGCGCCATGGCTGCCGATGCACCGTCCGGCTATTTCCCGAAGTATCTTCAGGACAGGCAATCGTACTGGACGGTCGTCGGGGTGAACGGAGACACCAAAGAAGCGCTGATCAATGAGCAGGGACAGATTGAGGTCGACAAAGTACAGTTCTCTCTGGAACCGTTCCTGTACGTCGACGGACGTCTCGTCACGTGGAGCGACGTCTCCACCACCCCATCGCTCCTTGGTGACTATCTCCCGATCCCTTCCGTAACGTGGAGATACAAGGATGCCTGGATACTCACCGTCCAGGCTGTCGCCGCGGGTGTTCCAGACAACTCGATCCTCGGGGTAAAGTATTCGCTCCAATCCAAGACCGGTCACGGAAAGGGGAAGCTCTTCATTGCCATGAGGCCCTTCCAGGTGAATCCCCCTTGGCAGCAGTTGAACATCGAGGGAGGTGTCTCCAGGATAGACAGCATTGTGTACCGTGACGGAATGGTGCAGGTGAACGGCCTGCAGGTTATCCCCTTGACAGCGCCATCGGCTTTCGGCGCGGCGGAGTTTGATCAGGGTCAGATCACGGAGTACCTCGCTCGGGGCGCAGTGCCCCCTCTGCACGAAGTGCGCGATCACTTCGGGCATGCCTCGGCAGCCCTGCAGTACGATGTTGGTCTGGCCAGCGGGGAAACCACTTCGATGATACTTGCCGTTCCGTTCCACCGGTGGCGGGGAAGTCCGATGCCCAATCAACGTGGAGACAGTCCGCAGATCTATTATGATCTTATGCTCCAACAGACTGCCAGCGTGTGGGCAGACAAACTCGATAGAGTCCAGATAACGCTTCCGGCATCGGCGCAGCAGGTGGTCAACACGATCAAGTCGAACCTGGCATACATCGACATCAATAGAGACGGTCCCGGCATTCAGCCCGGGTCTCGCAGCTATGAGCGTTCATGGATCCGGGACGGTTCACTGACCTGTTCGGCGTTGCTCCGGATGGGGAATTCGGAGGAGGTGAGGCAGTTCCTCGACTGGTATGCGAAAGGACAGTTCCCCAGCGGCAAGATTCCCTGTGTCATCGATTCCCGCGGCCCCGACGCCGTCCCCGAGCATGACAGCCACGGTGAATTCATCTTTGCGGTGCTGCAGTACTTCCGGTTCACGGGAGATACAGTCTGGCTGCGCGGGAAGTTCGAGGCCATCGCGAAGACTGTCCGGTATATTCAGTCGCTGCGCGCGGAACGCAAGACCGATGTCTACAGGAGCGGGACTCCCGAGCAGCGTGCCTGTTTCGGTCTGGTTCCCGAATCCATCAGCCACGAAGGGTACTGGGATGTTCCCCGGCATTCCTACTGGGATGACTTCTTCATCCTGCGCGGATTGAAAGACGCAACGGCGATCGCCGGGATTCTCCGCGAAAAGAAACTTCAAACAGCCTGGGCGGCCGAGAGGGATGATTTCCGGACGGACCTGTACGCCTCGATGCGACTCGCGATGAAGAACGCGAACATCAACTATATCCCGGGATGCGTTGAGCTCGGGGACTTCGACGCCACGTCGACCACGATCGGAGTGGATCCGGGAGGAGAGCTCGGCAACATTCCCGAGCCGCAGCTCCACAATACCTTCGATAGATACTACGCGTTCTTCTCTGACAGGATTGCCACGAACACCTTCACCAATTACACACCGTACGAGACCCGGGTCATCGGGACATTTGTCCGTCTTGGCCAGAAGAAGCGGGCGGAGGAAGCGATGGATTTCTTCATGCATGACCGCCGGCCGGCTGCCTGGAACCATTGGGCGGAGGTGGTCTGGCGCGATCCGGAGGCGCCAAAATACATCGGCGATATGCCGCACACCTGGGTGGGATCTGATTTCATCCGATCGGTCGTGAGCATGTTCGTGTACGAGCGTGAGCGCGATGGTGCGCATCTCTTGTGCGCGGGGATTCCCGATCGCTGGGTGAGCGATTCTGCCGGCGTCGTGGTGAAGGGGCTCTCCACTCCGTATGGACAGGTATCGTTTTCTCTTCGCAAGAAGGGAAAGGTGGTGGTGGCCGACGTGTCGGGAAGCTTCGACGCGGCGAATCATCGCCTTGTCATCCACTCGCCCCTGGCTGCCCGACCGAGATCGGCGACGATCGGTGGAAGGCGCGTGACGATTTCTGAGTCGGGAGAGATCGTTCTCAAGAAACTGCCTGCCAGAGTCGAATTCACCTACTGACCGGCAGGCAGAAAGGGAGGGATGCGAAGGTGTCATCCTTTCCCGGGCCCTTTCCGTGGCAACAGGAGAGACGCTGATGAACTTCACGGCAGGAAGGGGAACCTTCCTGAAAGACGGGAAACCGTATTATGTGATCTCGGGCGAGATCCACTATTTCCGTCTCGATCCCCGGCTCTGGGAAAAACATCTCCTCCTGTTGAAGCAGTCGGGGGCGAACACCACCTCGACCTACATTCCGTGGGACTGGCATGAATACGAAGAGAACCAGTTCGATTTTTCAGGGCACACGCACCCCGCCCGGGACCTCCTGCGATATATCCGCCTCTGCAGGAAGGTCGGACTGCACCTGATCGTGAAGCCCGGCCCCTACATTCTTGCCGAGTATGAGCTGCATGGCCTCCCCGGCTGGTTGATGAAGCGATGCAGCGACAGCGCCCGGGCCATGGATGAGCACGGGAACGTCATCGCCCCCGATCTGATGTCGTACCTGTCGGATGAATTCATCTGGTATGCATTTCTCTGGTATGAAAAGGTCATGCCCATCCTTGCGCCGCACCAATACAGCAAGGGTGGGCCGATTATCATGATGCAGGTCTGCAACGAGGTCGGGGTCTTCCAGTGGCTGTCCGGCAGGATCGACTACAACCCGTCGGTGATAGCCCTGTACCGACAGTTCCTGCGGGAAAAGTACCATTCCATCGAGGCCCTCAACAAGTTGTATGGGACCCGGCACGCCGACTTTGAGCGTGTCGTCGCTCCTCGAGGGAACATTTCGAGCGCCGAGGAGTATAGGGCGTACTACGACTTCCACCTTTTCTACAGGCACTACTATGCGCTGTATCTCGACACGCTGGTGCGCAAGATCCGGAGTCTTGGGATTGACCTGCAGCTGACGCATAACATCCCCGGGTGGATTTACGGGAATGCCGCCGAACTCCCGATGCTTATCAGCACGTATGAAGAGGTCCTGAGAACCCGCACCGACATGGTGTTCGGCCTTGACCATATCCCGGAATTTGTCTCGTTCCGGAACGCCCACTCGGATCTTGCATGCAACAAGATTCTCGAGGCCCTTCAGCCGCACGGTCCCGTGTGGGCGGCTGAATTCCAGGCCGGAACCCGGGAGCACCATGTCAGGAACGACCCGCATGACATGGAGACTTTCTATTTCGCCTCGCTCGCCCACGGCATGAAAGGAATCAACTATTACATGTTTTCCCAGGGGATCAACCCGGAAGGGAAGGGATTCTTTGGCAAGACGTTCTATTTCCAGACCCCCCTGGATGCCCGCGCAGTGAAGTCCCCCCTGTACCGCGTGGTGAAAAAATGCGCTGATTTCATCAAGCGAGAGAAAGAGAATCTGCTGCTCAGCGAAACGGACGCCGAGGTCTGTGTGGGATTCTACAAACCGTATTTCTACACGGAGCTCACAGCATCGCAAATGCTCAAAGACCGGCGGCTTCACGTTGGCATCCTTGGCTTGCGCCTTGATCCTCAGTTCGTCCGCGAGGAGATTTTCTTTAACGGACTACTCCGTGGTCTGCAGACGCTGAATACCCCGTATGACGTCCGGGACCTCCAGACAAGCTCTGTCGACGCGCTGCTGGCCTACAAGCAGCTCTGGGTTGTATCGACCGAATTCATGGATGCCGACACACAGGGGCTGCTTGTCTCTTATGTGCGCAGGGGAGGGCATCTGGTTCTCTACCCGGCAGTCCCGACTCTGGATCTCTATCTTCATCCCTGCACCGTCATGAAGGATGAGCTGAATCTTCATGTCGAGAAATCTGTAAGTCCCAACAAGGTTGATGCTTTCGGCATCGAGGACGTGTTCACGATGCTGCAGGAGAAACAGGTCTTCGGGTGTTCCGATGGAGAAGCGGTCGCTAGCACGAAGACGGGAGAGGTGTGCGGGGTACGGAAGCGGATCGATGGAGGCTGGATCACCGCGCTGGGATTCGCCTTCGGCTACACAACGGACGAGCATCTGCAGCTCTATGAGACAATCGTTTCGTTCGACAGGATCAGAAAGGCAGCGAAGATTTCCGATCCCGATATTCAATGTGTCGTGCGTCGCGGGAAGAAGTATTCCTACATGTTTCTCCTGAACTACCAGAATCAGAAGAAAACCGTCACGGTGAATTCGAAGCGCCATACCATCCGGCCGCTTTCGTACAAGATCCTGAAGAAGAAGAGATAAGGGCGGCACGACATGCGGAAGGGCTGGATGATCCGGGTGATGATGGCGCTTCCTCCGATGGTGTTGATCGGGGCGGTGGCCTTTCACCTTGGCGGTTGTGCTTCGTCGGAGCGGTGGGCACGTGAGGCGGGCCAGCACCCGCAGCAATTTGAGCGGACGATCACAAAGACTGTCGGCGCACAATTTCTCCTGTATGTACCGGAAGGAGTCGGGAGCCCGGGTAAGCGCTGGCCCCTGATCATGTTCTTGCACGGTTCGGGTGAACGGGGAAAGGATCTCGAGCGGGTGAAAGTGAACGGACCTCCGAAGGCGCTCGAGAATCAAAAGGATTTTCCATTCATTGTGGTGTCTCCACAGCTCCCGGAGAATGCCGCATGGTCCAGTGATGTGCTCGGTGCGCTCCTGGATGAGGTCATCGAGCGCTTGCCGGTCGATACAAACCGGGTGTACCTCACAGGTTTGAGCCTGGGCGGATACGCGACATGGGACTTCGCCTGCGACTTCCCGGGAAGGTTCGCGGCAATCGCCCCGGTTTGCGGGGTAGGCGATCCGGATCGTGCGTGCCGCCTGAAGCCGGTGCCGGTCTGGGCGTTCCACGGCGCGGAGGATCCTGTTGTGCCGCTCAAGGATGACGAAGAAATGGTGAATGCGGTCAAGGCGTGCGGCGGGCAGGTGAAATTCACCGTCTATGCGAACACGGGCCACGATGCGTGGACGCAGGCGTATGCGAATCCCGGGTTGTATGCTTGGTTCCTTGAACATCGGAAAAACAGTGGTCTTCCGTCGGAAAAATAACTTCCTGCGCCTGGTTCTGGCATTGTGTGTTGCCGGCGGTGCAATTCTTGGTTCCGGGTGCGGTGTGCGAAGGGATACGACCGAAGTTGTATTCTGGGCGCTCGGTGCGGAGGGAGAGCGTGTGGCGGCAATGATGCCCGAGTTCGAACGCCGGTACCCGGAGATCAAGGTCCGTGTGCAGATGATTCCATGGAACGCCGCGCACGAGAAGCTGCTTACGGCATTTGCCGGGCAATCCCTCCCCGATATGTGCCAGTTAGGGAATACCTGGATTCCCGAATTCACCGTCCTGAATGCCATTGAGGACCTCGGACCCTGGGTTGCAAGCTCGCAAACAGTCCATGATTCCAGCTACTTTCCGGGCATCTGGGATACGAACACGATGGACTCCGTGTTGTATGGCATCCCGTGGTATGTCGATACTCGTGTGCTCTTCTATCGGGCTGACCTGTGTGCAAAGGCAGGGTACGCGAAGGCTCCACAATCGTGGGACGAGTGGTTTGACCTTTGCGCGAAGCTGAAAGCGAAGTTTCCCGAGAACTACGGCATTTTCTTCTCCACGAACAATGAATGGGTCGGGCCTGTCATCCTCGGCGTTCAGAAACACTCGTCACTGCTCAAAGACCACAACACACTGGGGAACTTCAGCGGACCGGAATTCACCGAGGCGACCCGGGCGTTCCACAAGTTCTTCAAGAACGGTTGGGCGCCCGTGAAGACCACCCAGATCGTCAATGTCTACCAATCGTTTGCGGAAGGGGACTTCGCCATGTACATCACGGGTCCCTGGAACATCGGGGAATTTGGCCGAAGGCTCCCCCGCGAGTTGCAGGGGGCGTGGATGACTGCTCCGCTCCCGGGTCCGGATGGCGGCATCGGTTTGTCGCTGGCCGGGGGGTCCAGCTTCGTGATGTTCAAATCGTCGAAGCACAAGGATGCGGTGTGGAAGCTTATCGAATTCCTCTCCGAGCCGCCGCAGCAGCTCGAGTTGTACAGGCTCACAGGAGATCTGCCGGCACGCGTGGAGGCATGGAGCGATCCTGCGCTTGCAAACAACAAATACGCTGCGGCCTTCTTCACGCAATTGAATCACGTTGTCGCGACGCCGAAGATACCGGAGTGGGAACAAATTGCCCAGAAGGTGCGGGAGTATGCCGAGCTCATTTCGATGGACCAATACACTGTTGAGGATGGATTGGCCGCGCTTGACCGCGAAATCAACGTGATCCTCGAGAAGAGAAGGTGGCTGGTCCATGGGAAGTAAGCGCGCAGCCATGATCTTCCTTGCGCCGGCACTGCTGGCGATCGGGGTGTTTTTTGTCATCCCGGTGTTCGCTGCGTTCCTGCTCAGCTTCACGGACTTCGACATCTATTCCCTGGGCAACTTCCAGTACGTCAGGTTCATTGGCGTCAAAAACTACTCTCAGCTGCTCGGAGACCCTCTTTTCTGGAAAGCGCTGAAAAACACGTTGTACTTCCTGGTGGCGGGTGGACCGCTATCGGTTGTCGTGTCTCTTGCCGCCGCCCTCCTCGTGCAGTCCAGGGTCGTGCGATTCAAGGGACTGTTCCGCACCGCCTATTTTGCGCCGGTTGTGACAACCCTGGTGGCCGTCGCGGTTGTGTGGCGATTTGTGTACCATCCCCGGTTCGGCATGCTGAACTATGCGTTATCCCTGCTCGGCGTCAGTCCCATCGACTGGCTCGGCGACCCTCACTGGGCGATGCCTGCGATCATCCTCATGGCGGTGTGGAAGAATTTTGGCTACAACATGATCATCTTTATTGCGGGACTGCAGAACATTCCGGAAGAGCTGTACGAAGCGGCTTCCATCGACGGCGCCGGGAAAGTGCAGCAGTTCACTACCATCACGCTCCCAATGCTTGCCCCGACGACACTCTTCATCAGTATCATTACGATGATCGGCTACTTCCAGCTGTTCGCCGAGCCGTATGTGATGACGCAGGGCGGCCCGTTGAACAGCACCCTCAGCATCGTTCTGTTGATGTACCAGCAGGGCTTTCGCTGGTGGAATATGGGATACTCCGCTGCCCTCGCATTCGTCTTGTTCGCGTTCATCCTCGCCGGCTCGCTCCTTCAGTCGCGACTTCAAAAGAGGCTGGGGACATCATGAAGAAGCTCGGGGTGATACTGTTGTATGCGATGCTGATTCTGGTGGCCGGCATCACGCTGGCTCCGCTCTTCTGGATGGTATCGGCGTCGTTCATGCCAGCGGGTCAATCGAGCACATTTCCACCGCCGTTTCTGCCACGGCAATTCACGCTTGAGCACTACGCAAGCCTGTTCACGAGGCTGAACCTCGCACGGTATCTCTTCAACAGCGCGTTCCTTGCGCTGAGTGTCACCGGCATCTCGCTGGTCATCAACTCCATGGCGGGATACGCGTTCGCGAAGTACCGGTTCCGGGGGCGGGACCCGCTTTTCAAGTTGCTCATTGCGTCGATGGTGATCCCGGCGCAGGTGACGATGCTGCCGCTCTTCCTCATGTTGAACAAGATGGGGGTGATCAATACCTACGTTGGTGTCATCATCCCGGGCATGGCGAGCATCTTCGGTATCTTCCTCATCCGGCAGTTTGCACTGTCGATACCGGACAGTCTGATTGAGGCGGCGCGCATGGATGGGGCGAGTGATTTCCGTATTTATCGGTCGTTGATCCTCCCGCTCTGCAAACCGGTGCTGATCACCTTGTCGATCTTCACCTTCATGGGAACATGGAACGACTTCCTCTGGCCATTGATTGTCATGACGGATGATTCCATGTATACCCTCCCTGTGGCGCTGGCAAACCTCTCGCTCGAGCATGTCCAGGACACTGAGCTGATGATGGCCGGTTCGGTGATGACGATTCTTCCCGTTCTCCTTCTTTTCGTCGTCCTCCAGAAGTACTATATCAGCGGGATCATGACGAGCGGTCTCAAGGAGTAGGTGTGGTGGAGATGCTGTGGAGGGCGTCCCGTGTGCCCGCTCATCGTACACAGATGTCTGCACTGGGACGCGCCGTGGCAGGATGGCGAGCGGACCTGTTTGATCTCTGCGATGTCAAAAATTTCCTCACCCCCATTACCTTTCTACATATCTCCGCATTGTTACCGGTGTCTGTAACGCGTCATCCAGGCCTTTTTGTGAGGACGGGACCTGAGCATGTGGCGCCCGTCACGTCCCAGAATTGTGGTCTGCTTCTTGCACCTTATACTCCCAGAAGATACGAACAGGAAGCAGAATGCAATCCAACCATACACTACTTACGATCGGTGCCTTCATCATTCTCATGACGGTCCTGCAGGGATTCTATCGAATTCTCTGGTCATCCTCCGATGACGTTGCGGATGCGCAGGACATGATCCTCGCCACCACAATTGCCACCTCCTACCTCGAGGTCGCACAGGGTCTGGCATTCGATGAGGTCACCGACACGTCCCACGTTGGTGTGGGCAATGCATCGCTTCTGACGCCGGTGAGCTCTCTCGGGAAGGACGGAAGTGCCGAGGACAGCATAGCGGCGTTCAATGATTTTGATGATTTCAACGGGCTCATGGTGGAGAAACAGGCAACCGGTACCAACAAGCGTTTCACGACAGTATTCCATGTGTACTATGTTGATCCCAACAATATGGATAAGATTTCGACGACACGCACCTTCATGAAGCGCCTTGACCTGGTCTCGTGGCGGTCGTATCCCCCGCATGCCGGGACGGCGATGGATACATTGCGACTCTCCGTTGGGATGGGGTACTTTCACTTTGACTGACAAACGACACGGGGGAAGCCGACGTGCAGTATATTCTTGACTATTTCGCAGCCCTTCTTCTGGGCAGTGCGCTCCTGATCATATCAATCAACACGAACGATCTGGCGAGTGAAAACCATTCCGTGTTGAATGGTGAAGCGCTTGTCCAGGAAATGCTGATCCAGACCGCCTACCTCCTTGAAGGAGAACTCCGCAACATGGGCGTCGGGATTCCGGAAAAGCAACAGTCCGTGTTGAGTGCAGGCGCATCCAGCATCACATTTCTGTATGACCTGGACAGAAACGGGATCGCGGACACCGTCTCATATTACGCGGGAACTCCGAGTGAAATGCCGGGCACGCAGAATGAATTGGATCGACCACTCTACAGGCGGGTCAATCATGACGAGCCGAAGGTCGTCGGCAGTGTCACGACATTCGCTTTCCGATACCTCACCCGTTCCGGCGAGGTGCTAGCGACTCCCGTGATCTCGACACGGTTGAGTGAGATCCATTCGGTTGAGATCACGGTGGAAGTTCAGAACCCGTACGCGATGATGCGCGACAAAGGCTCGGTTCAGCAGGGGGAACGCGACGCGCTCTATTCCAGCTCCCTCTGGCAACAGACGCGACTCGCGTCGCAGAACACACGGCGCTGACAAAGAAGAGAGGACAGTCATGGGTGGCAAAGTTGCAATAATCTACGTTGTCGGGTTCGCTGTCCTTCTCGGGTACGTCAGTACCAGCCTGAACACGATTGCGAATCGATCCCAGGGGAATGTCAGCACGTACGCTGCTTCGGCAGAGTCCCACAATCTCGCTATCACAGGAGCAAACGCGGGCCTGGCGCGACTCTACCAGGATACCTCATGGCGAGGGACACAGACCCAGACGCTCTCGAATGCTTTCCATGGTTCATTCACTTACACCGCCATGAACGGGCCGGGCGGACTGCCCATGTTGAGGAGTATCTCAAGAGTCTCCGGACCAGATCAGATCCTGCAGGACACCGTGGAAGTCTTGTTCGGCGGAACGGGTGTCCAGAGCTTCAGCCTGTTTGCGTGGATGTCAAATTTCGAGGGGAATGTCTTCTGGATTACGGGTGACACGGTCTGGGGGCGTGTGCACTCCAATGGTATGGTGCACATGTCCGGGACCCCCACGTTCATGGAAAAGGTGACGACCTCCAAGGGGATCGACCCCAAACCAGGCACCGGTGGCAACGATGCGACGTTCAAGAAAGGATTTGAAACGGGGGTAGCGGAGATACAGTTTCCCATTGATTTGAGCGCCGTCGCCAACGCAGCGAAATCAGGAGGGCGGTCATACACCGGTAACGTGCAGGTGAAGCTTTTCGGCGGAACATCTGCGAGTGGCGATGGCTACGCGCTTGTGTACTCGGGGGCCACAAAGATCGACAGCATCTTCATCGGGTCGGGGAGTTTCAACGGCGTCATCGGGGCCACCGGAAACGTTGATGTCTCCGGTACTCTTGATGGAAAACTGTCTGTCTATTCCGCCAATGAGATCGGCGTCGTGAATGATATCCTCTACGAGGATCGCACCTCCGGGAGTGATGATATCCTTGGATTGGTAGCCGAAAAGAGCGTCGTCGTAGCTGACAATACCGCGAATGCCTCCGACTGTCACATTGACGCCTCTATTTTCGTGCGCTCCGGTTCCTTTGGGGCGGAAGACTACAACAAAGGGGGAACACGAGGCAGGCTGTACATCAATGGTTCAATAGTCCAGGATACGCGTGGAGCCGTGGGGACGTTCTCCGGTTCAAAAATCAAAACAGGATACCTGAAATCGTATACCTACGACCAGCGACTTTCGGACCCGACATTCAGGCCTCCGTTCTATCCAGGGTTCTTCACGCAAACGTACTCCATCAGCAGCTGGTGGGAGAGCGTGCACGTTCCGAGATTTGATTGATGCGGGATTGAGCATTGCACATTCGCTGATTGTGAAGGAGTTCACTTCGGCCCGGGTGGCGATGCCCGGGGCCGTTGTATTGCCGGCCGGGGCTTGCCCCGGCTGGTTTTGTTTCGTACATTGCCCTTCTCAGATGTTGACAGTACAGCCAATCCGCGAGCGCTGAAGGAATTGGCAGAACGGAGGGTTCGCCTAATGGTATGGCAGCAGTCTTGAAAACTGCCGTCCCGCAAGGGACGTGGGGGTTCAAGTCCCTCACCCTCCGCAATTGATTCAAAAAAGGCAATTTCATTTTCCCACTGGGTGCTTTCCTCCCCGAATTTTGCCCTCTTCGTGTGCACTGAGTGTGCAGTTTAGTGTGCAGTCAAATTGCGCATCTCTTACCGTCCGAATGTTCAGAAAGGACGGTGCACAATGTTCCTCTCCAGACGCGGCGGCGTTTATTACCTCTTCTTTGCAGATGAATCGGGGAGGCGTCACACTCGAAGCACGGGTGCACGCGCAAAATCAGAAGCCATCAAATACCTCCGGGCGTTTAACGCCGAGGAAACATCACGGCGACGTGCCCTGAAACCCCTCACACTCTCTGCATTTCAAGATTCATTCCGGGCATATTCCAGCAGCATCCACACGGCGAAGACAACACGGTCAAACTGCATAGCTCTTCGCGTTTTCACTGCTTTCATGGGTGCTGATGTCGTTATGCACACCATTGCCCCATCGGATTGCGAGCGTTTCCTCGCGTCGAAGGCGGGAGAGGTTTCTCCCTACACTCTACGGTACTACTACCTGGCTCTCTGTGCATCGTTCGAGCGTGCGAAGACATGGGGGCATGTTCTGGAAAATCCGTGGCACAAGGTGAAAAAACCCAGGACACCAGAAATCCTTCCGTCCTATTTCACGCGGGAGCAATTTAGGGCGTTGCTCGCGGTGATTCAGAACCGGGACTTGCGCGAACTTGTCACACTTGCAGCGCTCACCGGCCTCCGGCAAGGCGAACTCATAGCCATGCGTTGGGATTGGGTGGACTTCGACCGGCGTGTTCTCACCGTGACGAACTCGGAGCAGTTTACGACAAAGAGCAAGCGCGCGCGCGTTGTGCCACTCTGCGACGAGGCGCGAACGGTTCTCCTCTCCCTGAATGAACGAGCGAAAGACAGAGGCCCTGTCTTCACCCGCAAGGGGCATCCAATGGAAGAACAGTGGGTGAGCAAAGGATTCAAGAAAGCGGTGAGGGCTGCCCAACTCCCTGACACGCTGCACTTCCACTCCTTGCGCCACTATGCCGAGTTCCA
>Ga0315275_10002094_pt1 | contig 17823 bp, 12 predicted proteins | sample YL17G03_0_MG_FD_205557 | JGI IMG/M metagenome (GOLD analysis project Ga0315275, IMG submission 205557) | Sediment microbial communities from Yellowstone Lake, YNP, Wyoming, USA - YL17G03_0 | ecosystem: Environmental > Aquatic > Freshwater > Lake > Sediment | place: USA: Wyoming | collected...
CCCATACGAAAACCACCCGACGACGCCTTCGCAAACTCGGCATCAATGTCAATCAGTTGAGGTCCTGTGTGCCAGGTGAATCATGACTAAGCGGCGCTGTAGTATTAGAGAGTCAGCCGCAAGGACCGTCAAGCAAAAACCGCTGCGGACGGGGCGGATATCAACATGCTGCACGCCGCGGACGGCGGAACCGCTTGGCGAGTTTCCGCAGCGCGCGGCGGCGGAAAAGCGGGTTGGCCACGTGCTGGAGCAGGCTCCGGAGCATCGCGCGGCGGATACGCTCGCGGCCGAGTTTCTCGACCATCGGATGCTCCAGGGCCTTCAGGTAGGGGATCCACGGCGGGTGTTTCCGGAAGAACCGCAGCATGATGCGGGCCTGGATGCGGCGAAGGTCGCTCACGCCGAACCGGTCGCTGACGACGTAGCGGCGGCGGCCCTCGACGCGGTATCCCGGCTGCGAGAGGACCCACTGCTCGAAGTCTGAGTTCTCGTAGGCGTAGATTTTGTTCGGGCTGATGAAGTCGAGGCCCAGTCCGGCCGCGAAGTCGGCGATCCCCAGCATCTCGGCTTCGGTCTCGCCGGGGTTGCCGATGAGGAAATTGCCGAGCGTCAGGATTTTTGTTTGGCGAAGGTTCCGGAAAGCCTCGCGGCACATCTTGACGGTGTGGCCTTTGCGCATGGCCTTGAGGAGGCGAGGCTGATATGACTCGACGCCGACCATGAACATGAAGAACCCCGCCTGCTCCATCTTCCGGACGAGGGCCGGGTCCTTCCAGAGCGCGTTGACGCGGATTTCGCAGGCATAGAGATGCCGGATGTCGCGCTCGATGAGAAGGTCGCAGATCCGCTCGACGCGGCGCAGGTCGTGGGCGAAGTTGGCGTCCACGATGTGGACTATCGGCGCGGCGATCTCCGCCAGTTCCGCGACCACGTCGTCCGCCGAGCGGGCGACCCACGGCTGGACCTCGCCGAAGATGTTCTCGCGCCACTTGCAGAACGCGCAGACCATCGGGCATCCGAGGCTCGTGGCGACGTTGTCGCCCTTCAGGGTCAGCCACGGGTAGTCATAGCGGCGGATCGAGCGGTCGAGATGGAGGTGCGTTACGTCAATGGCATGGCGCTGGGGGTTCTTCGCGAGTTCGCCGCCCATCGTCGGCAGTCCGTCGCGCCGCGGGCCCGGCGGAAACGCGCCCGACTGTCTGCGATACCAGAGGCCCACGACGCCCTCGGGCGTGCCGCGGCGGACGAGTTCCACCATTGCGTCTTCGCCGTAGCCGAGCGCCAGGATGTCCATCTCGGGGAACTCGCCGAGGACGTCGTCCGGCTGGCGCGTCGGATGGAGGCCGCCGATGACGAGCGTGGTTTCCTGGGGGAGCGAATGGATGAGGGCGTCGGTGTAGGCGTCGCGGCCCCAGTTCAGGCAGATGCCGATGAGGTCCGGCCGGAAGCGGCGGAGGATATCGGCCAGCGGCTCGCGCTCAAGCCGCATGTCCACGAGCATCAGGGCCTCGACCGCGGGCTTCAGGGCCGTCGCGACGACCTCCAGGCCGATCGGGTTGATGATCGCCAGGCCGCCGTAGAGCATCTCGCTCTTATCGTCCGGGCCGTAGGGATAGATGAGGAGCACACGCTTCCAGGTCATAGGGGGATTATAGACTTAAAGTGGGGACTGCGGCAATGCTTTCCGCCTCGGCGGGGCGAAAGACAGGCTGCCTCCTGGAGATTTCCGCGGCCATCTCTTTCTGGCCGCATCGCGGGACTGTACAATGGTTAGCGTTGTCCCTAACAACGGGGCGGGTGTACCACGGCCGGGTGGCCTGGTCACCCTGTTGGGTGACCAGGTAACGTTCATCGAAGCACATGGTCACGCAAAGGCACGGCGTGACCATGCCACCCCCCTTCGCACGGCGGGGCAAGACCCGCCGTAGCACACGCGCCGTGCCATAGGGAATGTGGCGGCAGCTAGCCGGAGAGGGAGATGCGCCATGACACAACTCAAGCGGATTCTGGTTCCGACGGACTTCTCGCAGCACAGCGAGCGTGCGGCCGCCTATGCCGTGGAACTGGCGCGGCGATACGAGGCCGAGGATGTCCACTGCATCCACGTCTCGGACATCCCGGCCGACCTCCTGGCCACGTCCACGTACTATGTGACCGGCCCGAGCGAGCAGTACATCGAGCAGGTCCGCGAAGAGAGCCGCAAGGGCCTCGATGAGTTTGTCCGGAAGAACCTGGCGGGCATGCCCGTGAAGACGGCGTTCCTCGAAGGCCGGCCGTTCGTGGAGATCATCCGCTATGCCCGCACGAACAAGATTGACCTCATCGTCATCGCGACGCACGGGCGGACCGGCCTGAAGCACGTCCTCTTCGGGAGCGTCGCTGAGCAGGTCGTCCGGAAGGCTCCCTGCCCCGTCCTCGTGGTCAAGCGCGACGAGCGCGACTTCGTGATGCCCTGAGCGGCCCTGGATGAGTAGGGGTGGGGTGGCATGGTCACGCCGTGCCGTCGCGTGACCATGCGATCGCTCAAGGATAACCTGGTCACCCAATAGGGTGACCAGGCCACCCCTGCCGTCCTGCTGCGCTAATGGTTGACCTCGCCGCCTTTGTGCTGTACCTTCCACTGCGTGCCTAAACTTAAGGAAAGCGTCCAGTACCTGAAGGGCGTCGGCCCGAAACGGGCCGCCGTACTCCGGCGCCTCGGCATCGCCACCATCGGCGACATGCTCCAGTTCTTCCCTCGGAAGTACGTGGACCGCGGCAACGTCGTTCCGATCGCCTCGCTATCGGCCGGGCGCGACGCCGCCGTCCGCGCGCGGCTCGTCGAGATGCGCGCGCCCAGGTGGAGCGACCGCCTGGAGGCCGTCATCGAGGACTCGAGCGGCTCGATGCGGGCCGTCTGGTTTCACGCCCGGTTCCTCGTCACGGCCCTCGAGACCGGGGCCGAGTATCTTTTCTACGGCCGCGTCGGCGAGTATCGCGGCCGCCTCCAGATGCAGCATCCCAAGTTCGAGCGCATCCAGGAAGGCGCCGGCCAGGAGGACCGCATCCTGGTGGAATATTCCGCCACCGAGGGCCTTCAGCAGGCGTCCCTGGTGCGCGCGGCGGCGGAGGCGCTGCGGCTGGGCCTGCCCCTCGTGAAGGAGACGCTGCCGGAGGAGATGCGGCGTCGGCTCGGCCTCGCGGACCTGGCGGAGGCGCTTCGGAAGATTCATAAGCCCCAGTCCATGCGAGAGGTGAACGAAGCCCGGCGCAGGCTCATTTTCAGCGAGTTCTTCCTGATGGAACTGGCGGTCGCCCTCCGGCGCCGAAGCGCCGCCGCCTCGCACAACGCGCCGCCGGTCCCCGTGGGCGAGAAGGTGGACGCCCGCATCCGCGCCCGCTTTCCGTACACCTTCACCGCGGCCCAGGACCGCGCCATCGGCCAGATCCGCGGAGACCTGGCGCGCGACCGGCCGATGACGCGACTGCTTCAAGGTGACGTGGGCTGCGGCAAGACAGCCGTCGCCCTCTACGCCGCCCTGGCCGCCGTCGCCGCCGGGTACCAGGCCGCCCTCATGGCCCCGACGGAAATCCTCGCCGCGCAGCATTATCACAACGTAGAGAGATATCTCGTCGGCAGCCGCGTGCGATGGGCCCTCCTGACGGGAGGTCTGGCCGCGGCCGAGCGCAGGCGGCGCCTCCGCCTCATCCGCCGCGGCGACGCCGACATCGTCATCGGAACACACGCACTCATCCAGCAGGACGTCGCGTTCTCGCGGCTGGGCCTCGTGGTCGTGGACGAGCAGCACAAGTTCGGCGTCCTCCAGCGGGCCGAGGCCAAGTGGCAGCCGGCGGCCGACAACCCGAAGTTGGAGCCGCATTACCTCGTGATGACCGCGACGCCGATCCCGCGGACGCTGGCGCTTACGGTCTTCGGCGACCTCGACGTCTCGACGATTGACGAGATGCCGCCGGGGCGCACGCCGATTGAGACGTGGGCCGTCCGTCCGCGCGACCGCGCGAAGGCCCACGCCTTCGTCCGCAAGGAACTCGCCGCAGGGCGCCAGGCGTTCGTCGTCTATCCCCTGGTCGAGGAGAACGAAAAGTCCGATCTTCTCGCTGCCACCGAAGAAGCCGCGCGGCTCCAGGGCGAAGTGTTCCGCGAGTTCCGCGTGGGTCTCCTTCATGGCCGCATGAAGCCTGACGAGAAAGACGCCGTGATGGACGAGTTCCGCGGCGGCCGCATCCACATCCTAGTCTCGACGGTTGTCATCGAGGTGGGGGTGGACGTTCCGAACGCCACGGTTATGATGGTGGAGCACGCGGAGCGGTTCGGCCTGGCCCAGTTGCACCAGTTGCGCGGACGCATCGGTCGCGGCGCCGCCAAGAGCGCGTGCCTCCTGCTGGCGGACCCGGAGACCGAGGAGGCACGCCGCCGCATCGCTTGTCTGTGCGAGACCACGGACGGTTTTCGCATCGCCGAGGAAGACCTGCGGCTGCGCGGGCCGGGCGAGTTCTTCGGCACGCGCCAGCACGGGATGCCGGAACTCCTCATCGGCAACGTCGTGGACGATTACGACCTCTTGCGGCTGGCGCGGCAGGAGGCGTTTCAGTGGATCGAGAAGGACCCGGCCCTGTCGCGCCCCGAGTCGCAGTTGATCCGCCGCGCGCTCGTCAAGCGGTTCAAGGATACGATGCGCCTGATTGAGGTCGGGTAAACATAATCTTTCTCATTTGCGATTTTAGATTTTCGATTTTAGATTTTGGATTTTAGATTTTAGATTTTATATCTGTCCTCCTACGGGAGCACGCAGACGTGAACGAGGCAGAACTTAAATCCAGGCTGAAGCAATTCGCACTACGGACGATGCGGCTGGTGCGCCATTTGCCGAAAAGCGCGGAAGGGCGAGCGATCGCCGGCCAACTCGTGCGATGCGGAACGGCCGTAGGGGCTAACTACCGTTCCGCATGCCGCGCACGATCCAAGGCTGAGTTTGTCGCGCGCCTCGGCATCGCGGAGGACGAGGCTGACGAATGCGTTTATTGGTTGGAATTGATTATTGACGGAGGCGTCATGGAGAAACAACGGGTACAACCTCTTTTGGGAGAGGCGAACGAGATCGTGGCGATTCTCACGGCTTCCCACAAGTCCGCCGGCCACAGAAGAGAATAGGGTCCGAAGAGCGGGAGACATCGCAGCGCGCGATCGCCATGCCGTTAAATCGAAAATCCAAAATCTAAAATCGAAAATGGAAAGGGACGCTGGCCCATGAAACGCGATGAAACGAACGACCCTCTGAACTCGCTGAAGTTCGACTCGGCCGGCCTCATTCCGACAATCGTCCAGGACGCTGCGACGGGCGAGGTCCTGATGGTCGCGTGGATGAACGCCGACGCCCTCCGCCGGACGCTTGAGACCGGCGAAGCCCACTACTGGTCCCGCAGCCGGAGGAAACTCTGGCGCAAGGGCGAAGAGAGCGGGAACGTCCAGCGGCTCTGCGAAATCCGCACCGATTGCGACAAGGACACGCTGCTCCTTCGCATCGTCCAGGTCGGCGGCGCCGCCTGCCACACGGGTTACCGCTCGTGCTTCTCGTGGGTCCTCAAGGACGGCGCGTGGGCCGAGGACGGCGTGAAGGTGTTCGACCCGAAGGAGAAGTACGGTGCGGAATGAGAAAATCCGAAATCCGAAACCCGAATGACGAATCAAATGCCAATGTCGAGTGACGAAGGATGTCCCGCCCCGTCGGGGCGGGGTTGCGCTCTAGCCACGGGCGCCAGCCCGTGGAAGGGATGGTAACATTCATATTATTTGTTTTTATGTTGTTGCAGCCCCGGAGGGGCGACTGAGATGGGCCACACTTACGCCAACCTTATTTTCCAGAAATACAGAGAAATAGGGGACAGTCACCTATTTCGTGGTTAACGTCCTGCTAGCGCCGTCAATGAGGCGACCGGCATCAGCGTCGGTCAATGTTTTCCGGCCACTTCGTGACCCGCGGCGCGGCGCGCGGTCTTCGGCGGCGGACGCCGCATCGGATGGCCCAGGCATCGCTCGAGCGCCGGGACGAAGTACATGCGGCACACCGACTGCCAACTCATCTTCTCGGCCAGTTTCCAGCCGGTCTCCAGGAGCCGCGCGAAGGCCTTGTCTGTCTCCGGCAGCCGCGACGCCAACTCCTTGGCCAGGCGTGCGGCCACCTCGTGCTCGATCCGGCGCGAGTCGTCGGCGCTGACAGGTTCGCTGCGGGCGGCCGGGGGTGCGGCGTAGTGTGCCAGCAGGACGTTGGCCGGCAACTCGCGCCCCGCGACGCGCGCCAGCAACTGGGCGCAGCCGCACACGCGGCTGATGACGCTGATGCCGCCGAACGCCAACGTCTCCAGTTGGGCGATGCCGAACGGCTCGTAGGCGCTCTGGCCGAACTCCACGTCGCTCCCCTGGCGGAGGTCCTGAAGCGTCATGGCCTCGGGGATGCGGCGTCCGCAGGCCTCGCGGCTGAAGCCGAACTGGTTGATGAGGATGATGCGACTGGCCCGCGCCCAGCCGTTGTACTGGTCGGCGGCCTGGCCGATTGGCACCTCGCCCTTGACGAGGTCCGGCCAGCCGGTCCGGTGGTGGAGGGGCCACCCGTACTCGGCTTCCATCTGGAGGACGAGGTCGCTTTCGCGTCGTCCGCCGTCGGTCGCGAGGACCAGAAGCACGGCCGCCTGATCGCGGTCGGCCAGGATGTCGTCCAGGTGCTCCAGGACCGCGAGGTCCCGCTCGATGGCCTTCGATGCGACCGGCCGCGCGACGTGCGTGAAAACGAAGTCCGGTCGGAACCCCGCGACGGCCTCGACGTACTGCCGGAGGAGGTTGTGGCTCCGCAAGCGCGTCGCGAGGTCAATCGGTCGGACCGGAAGACCGTTGTAAACGACCTCGATGGGCGTCCGCCGGAAATCGGGCGTCAGGAGTTCCAGTTCCCGCGCGACGCGATCGCTGACGGCGAAGACGCGATGGACCACGTGGGCGCGGCTGACGAGGGCGTGCTTGAAACCGCCGCGATCCCGGAGGAGCGCTTCGTACGAGCGGATGCCGTCGCGCGTCTCGAGGGCCTGGTCGAAGACCAGGCGATGCTCGGACTCCTGCTCGATCATCTCGCGGACGCTCGGCACTTCGTGGGCCCAGTAGACGGTCCGGAGGCCCGGCATGAGGCGCCGCGCCGCCAGCAGCGTCGGGAGGCCCATGAACTCGTGGCTCACGAGGACGGTCTCGTCCAAGTCACTGCCGACCATGGCGGCGACGATCTCCAGCGCCGGCCCCGCGGCCCGGACCCATTCCTCGAAGCCCCACTCGCGCTCGTACTGGTCGCACTCCAGTTGGCTCGATTCCCACAACTGGCGCTTGAGGCGGTTGACCGGCTCCGGCAGCGCATCGTGCACGTCCAGCAGCATCAGTTCGACGTCGCTGTGGCGGGTCTCCAGAGGACAGGCCACCGCCCGGCGTCCGTAAAGGACCCGAACGCCGTAGGTCGTTTCGATGTGCTTGAAGGCAGCCGCAAGACCGGCGGGAACGGCCTCGTCGGCCCCTGCGGAGGTCGCCGGGCGTCCGGTTTCGTAGAGGACCGACCGAAGGTCGGCGAGCGGCCGACGAAGCGGCACGTCGCCGGTTCCCAGGAGGATGGTGCGGTCCACGACGCCCTGGTAGGCGCGCGTCGTGAGAAGACCTTCCAGGACGGCTCCGATGCCGCCCATCTTCTCGTGCGCTTCGTGAGTGATGTGAACCAGCGTGGTCATCGCACGCCTCGCCCCGCGCCGCCTGCGAAGAGCGGCAGCGCGGCTAAGAGCCTGTTTCATATCCCCTCTCCCCTGGTGGGAGAGGGGCAGGGGTGAGGGGGCCGATGCGCCCGATAGCGGCTTTTCACCCACACCCCATCCCACTCCCAACGAGGGAGAGGGGGTAATGAAACAACCGCCAAGCAGTCGCTATTACTAGATTATAAGGAATTGATGCGCCGACCGGAAGAGCGGCGCCTAAGTGGCTGCTAAGAAGTTTATCCGAATCGGTGGCGCACCCAATGACGAATGACGAAGCCCGAATGACGAATCAAACGACAATGCCCAAACAGCAATGACCAAGCCGCTCGTAGTCGCGGCGCAGCCGCGCTTGGGCATTAGACATTGCCGTTTGATTGGACATTGGTGCTTGGTCATTGGTCATTCGTGCTTCGGATTTCGTCATTCCGTCCTCGTCACTGTCGCCGGCGGGAATTCGGAAAAACTTCGTCGGACCTGCTTAGGGCGCCGTCGGGCCGTCGTTACTCCGCCACGGGCGTGCCGAGGGTCGCCAGGCTGATCCCCGCCTCGGCCCGGACCAGGTTGACCGGGTCCTTTAGCAGTTTTTCGAGCGCCTGGGCGACCGGAGGCGTGTGGTTGCCGGTCGCGCCGAGCGCATGGGCCGCCATGGCGCGGGTCAACCAGGACCTCGACTTGGTCAATTCGAGGAGCGCCGCGACGGCTTCGGGCGTGGCGATTCGTCCGAGGGCTTCGACGGCGGCCAACTCGGGCCGGCCGTAGACATTGTCGAGGCGGTCCAGCGGCTCCGCGGTCACGGCCCGCGCGAAAGCCAGTTTCTTCAGGGCCGGGACGGCCTCCGCGTAGTTGGCCTTGCCGAGGCCCCGCGCCGCCATCGAACGGACCTTCGGCGACGGGTCGTTCATCATCCGAACCAGTTTCATCGAAGCATAGACGGTCGTCAGTTGTCCGAGGGCCTTGGCGGACGATGCGCGGACCTCGTCTTCGGGGTCCTTCGCGAGTGGCATGATGGCCGCCTGTGCGGCAGGGTTGCCGATCTGGCCGAGGATGTTCAGGGTGGCCGTCCGCATGTGCTTGTTATTAGACTTCAGTTTCTCGGAGACCCACGGGATGTCGTCGCGTGTGGCGTGTGGCGCCAGGGCGACGAGCGCCACGATTTCGAGCCCCAGGGGGGGCGAACCGTCGCGAACGTACCGGCGCAGGACGTCGGCGCCGCGCTGGCCCATCGCGCCCAGGGCCTGGATGACGTCAGCCCTGTCCGTCCCGGGGCCGGTGAGCATGGCCGCGAGTTCCTCGACCGGGGCCGCGCCGTCGAGGTTGCCGAGCGCCCTGATGGCGTTGCGGCGGATCACGGGGTCAAGGTCGTGGATGCCCTCGAGCGGGATTTTCTTGAGCCACGGATTCGGCTTCAGCACGAGGGCCATCATGACCGCCCGCCGCGCAAGGAGTCCGTCTTCGAAGGCCAGCGGCAGGAGCGTCGTGCCGAGTTCCGCATCGTCGCGTGGGCAGGCCAGTGCCGCCTTGGCCAGCACCTCGCCGTCGCTGGACTCGACGAGGTGAATGAGGACGCGCCTGGCGCCGGCGTCGCCGACCCTCGCCAGTACGTCGGCTGCAAGGACGGCGTTTTCAGGGTCGGCATCCAGGCTCTGTCGCAACTTATCCTGGAGCGGCATGATGGCCTTGACTGGTTCGACGATGCCTTGCGGGTCGCCTTCGTGCTGGAGCATTTTCAGAACGGCCGGCTGGACGTCCATCACGCGTCCCTGGACCATGAGCGCACCCAGGCCGTCCGGGCTGTGCTCCATGTAAGCGGCCTGAGCGATGCTCCGAACGAGCGGATCCCAATGGGTGATGGCCGGGGCGACGATCTGGGGATCGCCGATAGCGGCCCACGTGCCGAGCGTCTGCGCCGCTTCGGCCCGATAGAGCGGATTGTCGGATTCGAGGAGTTGGCCGAGGATCTTGGCGCCATCCTTGGTGGACGGACCGGAGGCTTCGATGGCCAGCAACCTGGCGGCGGGTTCGAGCACCTTGTATTCTGCCGCTCGCTCGCGAGTGGGAGCGCATCCGCTGCCAGCCACGAGCATCAGGCACGCCGCCCACATGCCGACCGCAAGAAAGGTCACACGGCTGTTCATGATTCCGCTCCGATAGTGTTATAGGCTCGTGTTGACGCACCCTCCCTCAGTCCTGACCCTTATCTATAAGGAGGTTGCGCGACGGATGCAAGGGAAAACGCCTCGCCCGCCAGCCGCCGTGGCATGGCCACGCCGTGCCGTTGTGTGGCCATGTCCCCATCTAAAGGAACATGGTCACCCAACATCGGGTGACCATGCCACCCAGCCATTTCTATGGGGTCAGTGACGCCGAGGGACACCGATCGGCCAGCACGCACGCCGGGCAATCGGGTCGCCTGGCGCGGCAGACCTTCCGTCCGTGCTCGATGAGAAGCACATGGAAGGCGTAAACCCTTGCCGCAGGAACACTTGCACCAAGCAGGCGGTGCGCCTGCTCCGCGCTCGTCCGCTCAGAGAGGAGGCCGAGGCGGCGGCTGACGCGGTGGACGTGGGTATCCACCGGCAGGACGGGGCGTCGCAGACTGAAGAGGAGGACGCAGGCGGCCGTCTTGGGGCCGACGCCCGGCAGCGAGCGCAGGTACTCGCGGACCCTCTCGGTCGGCCGGCGTCGGAGGTAGTCCAGCGTGGCCTGCCCGCGCTCGCGCCTGATGCGGCGGAGGACGGCTCGGATGTGCCGGGCCTTCTGGCGGTGGAGTCCGGCCGGCCGAATGGCCGCAGCGATCTTCGCAAGGGATGCGCCGGCGACCTTGTCCCAGTCGGGCATCGCGCGGCGGAGGCGTTCCATCGCCAGGCCGGAGTTCGTGTCCGTGGTGTTCTGGCTGAGGACGGTGGCGATTAGTTCGTCAAGCGGCGGGCCCCAGGTCCGCCAGGGCCGCCGGCCGTAGGCGCGCTCGAGGCGTCGGACCACGCCTTCGGGGGTCCAGCGATGGCCGCAGGCCGCGCGATCGAGGGCTGGGCTCAACCGCCCATCTCCCCGGCCGCTTCCTTGACTTGGCGTCGGCGGCTCGACCGTTCGGCGAGCCACGCCAGCAACAGGCCGACCTCGTAGAGCAGAATGAGCGGCACGGCGACCACCGTCATGCTGAACGGGTCCACCGTGGGCGTAATGACCGCCGCCACGATAACCATGATGAGGATGATGAACTTCTGCTGACGGGCCAGCGTGGAGAGCGAGACGAGGCCCGTCCGGGCCAGGAAAAGGACGACCAGCGGCGTCTCGAAGATCACGCCGCACACCAGCGCCATGACGGCCACGAAGTTGAAGTAATCGGTCAGGAGGAAACTCGTGTCCACCATCTGGCGGCCGCTCACGACGATGCCGGCCATCGGGCTCATCAGTGCCGAGAGGAAGATCGGAAGGAGCAGCCAGTAGAAAGCGGCGCCGCCGCCGAGGAACAGGAGCAGGCTGGCCGGTCCATAGGTATATACAAACCGCCGCTCGTGCGGGTGGAGACCCACCCCGACAAAGGCCCACAATTGGTACAGGATCCAGGGGCTGGCCAGGATCACGCCCATGACGACGCAGAGCGTCAGGAGCACCGTGTAGGCGCTCAGCGGGCCGCCCTGGATGAGCCGCGGCGGAGGGATGCGTGCGACCTCGCCTGCGGAACTGTTCATGCCGAGCCTGCTCTCGACCGCTTCAAGGCGATGTTCGATGTCGCGGTCTGCGGGCGACGCTTCGGGGGCCGCCGGCGATTCCGGCTTGACCAGTTGCTCGTAAGCCTGCTCGTAGGGCCGGATGAGGAACGTCAGCAACTCTTCGTAAAAAATGCCGCACAGGGCGGTCGCCACCGTAAGGCCCAGGAGCGCCAGGATGATCCGGCGGCGCAGTTCCATCAGGTGGTCGGCGAGGCTCATTTCGACGTCTGGCTTCATGAATGGCCAGTGCCTTTAGCGGGCGGTCACGGGGAGTCCGACGGCGCGTTCGCCCCGAAGGAAGTTTTCGGCCTTGCCAAGTTCCATGAGGATTTTCCGCGCCTTGCGGGCTCGTTCCATCGTGATGCGGCCGCTGGAGATCCAGTCGTAGAGGAGGCCCGGATTGTCCGGGCGATAGAGGCTCGCGAACTCCTGGTAGAACTCGTCGCGGGGCAGCCGGGTCGGGAGCACCGAGTGCAGCGCGTCGAACAACCGGTAATCGTGCGTCACCAGTTCATCATATCGCTGGCGGTAGAGGTCGGTCCCCGGCAGGGGCGTCAGGATCGTGAACTGCGGGTAGATGATCCCCTTTTCCTCCCGATACCGTTTGAGTTGCCGGAAGTCTTCCTTTGTAAACTGCGGGTCCACGATGAACGCGCCCCACATGTGGACGTGAAGGCCATTGAGGATGTCTATTGCCCGATTGTTCTGCTCGACAGTGGCGCCTTTGGAGACGGCGTCGAGTTGCGCCTGGGTGGCCGCCTCGAACCCGATGAGGACCGTCTCGAGGCCGACTTCGCGCCACGCGGCCAGCAGGTCCGGATGCTTCGAGATCGTGTCGGTCCGGGCTTGTATCCCGAACTCTTTCTTGATGCTGCGCTGGCGGATCAGTTCGACGATCTTGTAGGCCCGCGGCACGTGGGCCAGGAAGTTGTCGTCCACGAAACTGATCGTCCGGGTCTGGGTGGCATCGATCTCGTCCACGACCCGCTCGGCGGACATGTAGCGGCACTTGCCGTGGTAGAACTTCCAGACCGAGCAGAAGTTGCACTTGAACGGGCACCCGCGGCTCGTGGCGATCAGCGTGTGGGGCTTGTCGAACAGGAAGAAGTATTCCTCCGCGTAGCGGGCCGCAAGGTCGCGCGCCGGCATCGGCAGCGCGTCGAGCGACGGCAGGAGCCCTTGCGGCTTGTTGAAGACCCACTCGCTATCGCCCTGGCGCCAGGCAATGCCGTCCACCTGGGCCAGCGCCTCGGGGCGCCCGCCGGAGGTCGACCGGTCCACCGCCTCGAGGAGTTTCGGGAAGGTCACTTCGCCTTCGCCGATGACGATGGCGTCCACGCAGGGCAACTGGAAATCGGCCGGCAGGAGGCTGGCGTGGTGGCCGCCCGCCACGGTGAACGCCTGCGGCCGGAGGACCTTTACCTCCTTCAGGAGCGCCTGGGCGTTATAGACTTCGGTCGTCAGGCACGTGACGCCCACCAGGTCGGGCTGGAACTCCTGGACCGTCTCGCGAAAACGGTCCTCCAGGCGCAGGTCCAGGAGGCGCACGTCGTGGTTGGCCCTGGCGACGGCGCCGACGCATTCCAGCGCCAGCGGCTCCGGCAGCGCCGTGCGGCGGAAACCGATGTAGTCCGGCGGCGGCGGCGGTTGTACGAGAAGGATTCTCACGTCTAGCGCTCCAGAATCCCGACGGACTCCACAAACAAGACAATGGTAGCGACCGCTCCCTTCCGAGGCAAGCGGACACTTGCTGACGGCGCGCCCCCGCGGCCGGCGCGGTCCACCTGGTGCGTTTTAAGATTGGGTACGCACAGGCTTTGCGCGGTGGGTCTCCGTACCCACCGCGCCGAATGCGGATGCGCGGCGGGTGCGGAGACCCGCCGCGCCACTACCCAAACTTAAACCGCACTAATAAACGAGGCGGGGGTGAGGGGCCCCGCCTCGGAGCGGCAAAGCGCGTGAACCGTCTTTGCCGGGACTTTTAACGGCAGTTTAAAAGTTCCAAGTTCCAGGTTCCAAGTTAACGACAGTTCCAAGTTCCAGGTTCCAAGTTCCAAGTTGCCCGCGCCGGAGCGGCCTTGTCGTCCGTTTTCAACTTGGAACTTTGAACCTGGAACTTGGAACTCATTTCAGCCTCGCCTCGGCCAGCCGCGCCTCGAGGAACCCCTCGAGTTTGCGGCTGCGGACCGGGTGCTGAAGTTTGCGTATGGCCTTGGCCTCGATCTGGCGGACGCGTTCGCGCGTGACGCGGAAGATGCGCCCGACCTCTTCGAGGGTGTAGGTCTGGCCGTCGCCGATGCCGTAACGGAGTTTGATGATCTCGCGCTCGCGGTACGTCAGCGTCTTCAGGACGTGGTCAATCTTCGACTTGAGCATCTCCTGTGTGGCCGCCGTCACGGGCGACTCGGCGGTCTCGTCCTCGATGAAGTCGCCGAAGTAGGAATCTTCGCTCTCGCCGACGGGCCGGTCGAGGCTGATGGGGTGGCGGCTGATCTTCATCACGCGCCGGACCTCCACCACGGGGAGTTTGGCCTCCTCGGCCATCTCCTCCAGGGTCGGCTCGCGTCCGGTTTCCTGGAGGAACCGCTTGGCGATGTTCCGGAGTTTCGACATCGTCTCGATCATGTGGACCGGGATCCGGATGGTCCGGGCCTGGTCGGCGATGGCCCGCGTGATGGCCTGCCGGATCCACCACGTCGCGTAGGTCGAGAACTTGTAGCCGCGCCGGTACTCGTACTTGTCCACGGCCCGCATGAGGCCCGTGTTGCCTTCCTGGATGAGGTCCAGGAACGAGAGGCCGCGGTTCCGGTATTTCTTGGCGATGGAGACCACGAGGCGCAGGTTCCCGCCCGACAGGCTCCGCTTGGCTTCCTCGTACTCGCCGAAGCATTTCTGGATGCGCTGGATGCGGACCATCAGGTCGTCGGCGCCCTCGCCGACGAGCCGCTCGAATCCTTCGAGTTCGTCGCGGAGTGCCTCGGCCTCGGCGTCGTCGTCGCGGTTGCCGTCCATTTCCTCCAGCCGCCGCTTGATCTCCTCCTGCTTCTGGTGGATGGCGATCAGTTTCTTCATGATGGACTGGATCTTGGACGTCCTCAGGGACAACTCTTCGAGCAACTGGACGCACTTCTGGCGCCGCGACCTCATGCGGCGGTGGATGGCCTCGCGCTCTTCCTCCGACGTGCCGCGCGCCGAGAGCTCCTCGTATTCCTCCCGGTTCCGCTCCATGAGTTTTTCGGAGGTCGAGAGGTTCTCCGGGGCGCGCTTGATGATCGTGCCCTTGGCGAGGTTCTCCGAGATGCAGATCTTCATCGTCCGGTCGAATGGAAGTTCGCCCGCCTCCACCTGCCTGAGGACGTCAATGGCGCTTGAGATCGCCAGGTCGCTCGCGAGGACCTTGCGTCGGAACTGCTTGCGCGTAAGTTCGATGCGCTTGGCTAGCGAGATTTCCTCGTTGCGCGTAAGCAGCGGTATCTCGCCCATCTGCGTCAGGTACATCCGCACCGGGTCGTCAATGCGTTTTTGCGTCTCGGCGTCGGTCGGGGCGCTGATCGCCGCAGCACGCTGCGCGGCCTCGTCGGTCTCCCAGCCGGCCTCGGCGGCTTCCTCGGGCCCGACGGCCCGCTCGCGCGCCGCCATCTCCGACTCGTCAATCACGTCCACGCCCATCTCATCCAGCGTGACCAGGATGCGGTCCAGGCGGTCCGGACTGATCAGGTCGTCCGGCAGGCCCTCTTCGACCTGGTCGTAGGTCAGATACCCGCGCTCTTTGCCCCGTTCTATGAGCGCCTGGATCTGCTGCTCCCCTGACATCTTCTTTCGTTTCGGCTCAGCCATTATTTCCTCTAGGTCAGTACTGCCCGGTCCCTTCAGGTTCCCGGCGAGCTCTTCCGCCGCGTCAGCGGGTCGACGAACCCTTTGGGACGCTGCATACTGGCCTCCGCAAACGCCCGGAGCGCCTGCGCCTCAAGAACACGACACTATATCGCCTTGGATCCCTTCTTTCGCCGGCTCCTCTGCTGCAGTTCACCAATATACGCCAACATGGACTCCGTATTTCCTTTCGCGGCCTGGCTGCGTGCAGCCAGGCGAGACTCCTCCTCCAATCTCTGCAAAGCCCCTAACGATTCGTCAAACATCCGGCCGAGCGGCCCCTCGCCCGTGTCCGCCTCGTTGCGACACGCGCTCAGGGCTTCACCCCGCTCAAACAACTGGACGGCCAGGCTGGACAGGCCGGCGTCTTCCAGCCCCAGTACAATGCTTTCGATGTCGCCGTCCCGACGGGCCGCATTCGCCAGCAGCGCCTCATACAGGCGGCGGAAATCCGCGTCCTCGATCCGGTCCGGCGGCATCGCGGCGATGGCCTTCTCGAGCCGCGACGGCCGGCACACCAGCACCGTCATCAGTTCCCGCTCGGCGGCCCATCGCGGACCTCGTGCGGCCGCGTCCGGCAACCCGCCCGCCTCCGTGCCGGCCGCAGACCGCCCAGCGGTCCTGTGATACCGCTTATATTCTGCCAATAAAACTTCATGCGGAAGACCCGTTACCTCACTCATCTGTTGAAAGATCATGCTGGCCTTTATCCTGAGGTCCATTTGGGCCGGCATGCCGTGTAATTCCATCTTAGGTCCCGTCCTTTGTGATCTTGGCATCTTCGCTACAACTGCGAACATGGCTTCAAGGGCTCTTTGCTTGGCCCCAGGACTCTTTCCTGTGGCATACTCTTCGCTCAGGCCCTTCCATTTCACCACAAAGACATCCCTCGTCCCCGCAATCACCTTGCGAAATTCTTCCGCACCGTAATCTCTGCAGAAATCGCAAGGGTCTTTGCCAGTTGGCACGACGCCTATGAGGATTCTGACGTCCTCCGCGAGGAAAAGTTCCATGCCGCGATCCGCAGCGCGCTGCCCCGCCAGGTCCGAGTCGAAGATCAGCACGACCTCGTCGGCGTAGCGCCGCAGGGCCCGGACGTGCTCGCTCGTCAGGGCCGTGCCGAGAGTGGCCACGACGTTCTTGACGCCGACCTGATGCGGCAGAACTGCGTCGAAGTAGCCCTCGACGACGACCGCGCGGCGCTCGGCCTCGATTGCCTGGCGGGCCTGCGGAAGGCCGTACAAGGCTTCCGACTTATGAAAGAGCGGCGTCTCCGGCGAATTCAGGTACTTGGGCTGCTCGTCGCCCAAGGCCCGCCCGCCGAATCCGATCGGCCGGTTCAGCGCGTCGAGGATCGGGAAAATCACCCGCCCGCGAAACCGGTCGTAATAACCGGCTCCATCATCGCGCTTGATGATGAGTCCGCCAGTCTCCAACAACTCCAGCGGCATCCCATCCCGCGCCGCCGCCCGGATCAGGTTGTCCCAGCCGTCCGGGGCGAACCCGATCCGGAACGTCTGGATCGTCGCCTCCGCGATGGCCCGGCTCTCCAGGTACTCGCGTCCCGCGGCGCCGGCAGTCGGGTGCTTCAGGCCCTTCTCAAAGAGACCTGTCGCCCACTCCATCACGTCGCGCAACTGACGCCTGGCGCCGGCCCCTTTCTCGGCGCCGGCCCGGTCCTTCAGTTCGATGCCCGCCCGTTCGGCCAGCATCCGGACGGCCTCGGGGAACGTGGCGTTCTCCCTGGCCATCACGAAGTTAAACACGCTTCCGCCCCGTCCGCACCCGAAACATTTGAAAATTTGTTTCGCGGGGCTGACGGTGAATGAGGGGGTCTTCTCGGCGTGGAATGGGCACAGCGCCTGGTAGTCCTTTCCCGCCCGTTTCAGCGGAAAATAACCCGACACCACTTCCACGATGTCGTTGGCGCGCGCAATTTCGCCCAGTATGTCGTCCGAATAAAGTCCCGACAATTCGCCGACCTAAAAGCCCCTCACGTCCGCCTTGCCATAAGGCCCATAAGACCCATAAGGCCGAGGTTTCACGCCCTCGGCCTGTAGGACAGTATAGTCCATAATCGGCCGCTAGTCAAGTCTAGGGCTGTTTATGTGTCGGCCGGGGGTGGCCTGGTCACGCTGTGCTTTTGCGTGACCAGGTTTGCTCGGGTCTCTCCTCACCCCTCCCGCGGCGGCACAGTGAGCCTATCTATTGCCAGCATATCATCTGCACCCGTTGCCCATGCGGCATGGCTTGACCACCTCCAATCGCCAGGACTTTCGACAAGCCCGGCGCGGACCGGGTTGCGGTGGATGTAGTCAATCTTCTCCCATGCCTCGGTAGCGTCAAGTATTGTGTGTAATTTCTGGAAGGAGGTGCCAGCGGGCGAGTTGGCCGAAGACGGCGCGATTGGCGGCAGCGTGGTGGGCGAAGGCGCCCATCAGCCGCAGCCGCATCCGGAGCG
>Ga0315275_10002096_pt1 | contig 17818 bp, 12 predicted proteins | sample YL17G03_0_MG_FD_205557 | JGI IMG/M metagenome (GOLD analysis project Ga0315275, IMG submission 205557) | Sediment microbial communities from Yellowstone Lake, YNP, Wyoming, USA - YL17G03_0 | ecosystem: Environmental > Aquatic > Freshwater > Lake > Sediment | place: USA: Wyoming | collected...
CCTCGGAGAAAAACCTCTTGACCGTGCTCTGGACCTTAAGCCAGCGCTCGAGCGAGGCGACGACATCCGAGGTCTGCTCGAAAGAATAGTCCACGGGCGCCTTGAGGCTGACCTCGAAAGTGGAGACACGGAATTTTGGCATGAGCTCCCTAGGCAGGAAGGCGCCGAGGACGAAGGTCAGAAGAAAAAACGTGCTGGAGACCAACAGGACTTTTTTCTTGTGTTCAAGGCTCCAGACGAGGAAGCGGTGGTAGCGCTCCGTGAACCCGTCGTAGACTGAGTTAAACCCTTTGAAAACCGCCCGGAGGATGGGGCGAAAGGGCCAACTCAAATAATGAAGGATGAACTGGATGAGCTGAACCAGAAGGCTCAGCAAGAAGCTCAATCCTTTCATGATCATTCTGGGGACAAAATAGACGAGCCAGCGCAGCCCGATAAGAGGATAGAGGATGTAGCGCCAGCGTGCCGGGCGCTTCCCTTCGGCTCCGCCTTTCTCTTTGTCCTCCTTTGTTTGAGGCTCGACGGCCGCGGGCTTGAATTCGAAGGTCCGCGAGGCCAACATCGGAATGAGTGTGAGCGAGACAACGAGCGAGGCCAGCAGGGAAAAGGTCACGGTCAGGGCCTGGTCACGGAAGAGCTGGCCGGCGACACCATGCACATAGATGACTGGCAGGAAGACGACGATGGTCGTGAAGATTGTGGCACTTACCGCCATGCCCACTTCCTTGGTGCCGATATAAGCGGCCTCGGAGAGGCTTTTCCCCAGGCTACGATGGCGGAAGATATTCTCGGAGACGACGATGGCGCAGTCGTCGAGCATGCCCACGCCCAGCGCCAGCCCGCCGAGCGACATGATGTTGAGGGTGATGTTGCCGAAGAAGAGTAGGTTGAAGGTGGAGATAACCGAGATGGCGATTACGGCGAAGATGATGAGCGAGGTTCGGAATTCCTGGAGAAATAAGAGGAGGATGAGAAAGGCCAACAATCCGCCTTGGATGATCTCATCTTTGACCGAGGTAATGGCGACCTCAATATATCGCGCCTGTTCGGAAACGACCGAAAGGCTGACCTTCGGGTAGTCTCTCCGGATCTGATCGAGAAGGTCATTGGCTTTGCGGGTGACCGCGACGGTGTTGGCGCCGGACTCTTTTCGGACCAATATGCCGATGCTTTCCTCGCCGTCGAGGCGTGTGGACCCCTGCCGCTCCTTGATCGAGTCTTCGACTCGGGCGATGTCGCGCAGCCGGATGACAATCCTGTCCTTGGTCGATTTCAGGCTGATCTCGCCGATCTCGTCCACCGTCTCGAATTCGCCAACCACTCGGAGGGCGTACTTGAACTTTCCCTTCCGGATGTTTCCGCCCTGGAGGTTGCGGTTGAAGGCGTCGATGCGTTGGGCCACCTCATCGATCGAGAGGCCGAAGAGAGCGAGGCGCCGGGGGTCGATTTCGACCTGGATTTCGCGCTCGACGCCGCCGGCGACCTCGGCCGACCCGATCCCCTCGATCTGCTCCAGGCGGGGCTTGATCAAATCCTCGCAGAACTCCTTGAGCTCGAGGAGCGTTCCTTCCCCCGAGACGGCGATGACCATGATCGGCCTGGTCTTCGGGTCGAGGGCGATGATCGTCGGGTTCTCGGCCTCCTCGGGAAGCTGGAAGCGCACGCTGTCGAGCTTTTCCCGGGCGTGGAGCATGGCGAAGTCCATGTCCGTTCCCCAACTGAACTCCAGAGTCAGGTAGGAAACGCCCTCTTTGGAAACGGATTCGACTCGGCGCAGACCGGGCGTGCGGCTAACTGCAGCCTCTAGGGGTTCGGTGATGAGCGTTTCGATCTCCTCGGGCGCGACCCCGCGATACTCGGTTACGACGGACAGGCGCGGGTAGCTGATCTCTGGCAGGAGGTCGACGCTGAGCTGCCGCAGGGAGATGAACCCGAGAAGGATGATGGCGATATAACACATAAGCGTGGCGACGGGCCGTTCGATGGCCATTTTGGCGAGCTTCATTGGTTTTTTCCTACAGTTGGCCCAATCATAATATGTTTCTGGTCTTGAGTAAAACTTTTCCTCCTCAATTGTCGTATCTCCGTTTCCGTGAACTCATTGATAGGTAATGGGGTCCTGTCACGGCGCGTCCCCGTCCGTCCTCGCCCAAGACCCGCCCACCCGCCACCATCGGCTGCGGGCGGGCGGGGACTGGCGCCGCGCCACCCCACCATTGTTTGTCCCTCAAATCACGGAAACGGAGCGGCTTCCTTTCTCAATAGATTAGACTCGATTCCCTGGCCGGATTTATCACTTCCAGATCATATTATAGCGCTTAACCAGCGGGATTCCCTCCTCGCTTTCCCTGATGAGGCAATAAATCTTATTTTTCATTATAACTGAGGCTCTTTCCGATTCCGGGATGCAAAGGCGGCCGACAAAACGTCCGTCTTGGTCAAAGACATCATGAAAAATTCTCCCCTGATCATCTTTTTCGTAGGTGCGAAGATAGATCCACCCGGCATCGTCGATGATGAGCCCGTTGACCCAGTTCACAGGAGGGTAGGACTGTGGAAACTCGTACTTCTGGTCCTGGGGCTCGGCCATGAGGTATTTTTCCCTGTCGGCAGCCGTTATCTTCACGGGGTTATAGTCTTTGACAATTCGTCTGATAAGTTTGCCCTCGGAGTCAATGACATTAATTTTATATTCTGATGTGATCATCCAAACCGTCTCGCCCGTTTTCAGGGGTTCAAAAACGTATGTCTCGGGAAAAGGGTTTATCAAGCGAGGGTTCCATGGGTGCTCAAAAGAATGGATTGTTAAGACTCTTTTAAGGTCGGGGTCGACCTTGACCAATTCCTCTACCATCCTATTTCCTGTTGGTTCTCTTCTATGCAGGCAAAAGAATCCCTTGGCGTCGATTTTGAAAAATCCGAGTCTGGCCATCGGCACGTCTCGCAGACTCTTCCCATCCAGCGTGAAATAGGAGAGTCTGGAATTAAGGACATCAAAGACTTCGAGGATATTATCAGGCAATATCCTCAGCGAACCGGGTCCGCTGAACTCTCCCGGACCTTGTCCCTTCTGCCCAAACGACCGGAGGAGTTTTCCATCGCGGTCGAAAACCCTTATCCTGACATCTTTGGGGTCCAGCGTGTAGATATTCCCCGCATCATCCACCGCCAGGGCATTCAGGGCGCTGAACCAGTTATCCTGTTTCTGCTGGTTTCGACCGATTACAAGTTCCTCCTTCAACAGGGGTTGGGCGGACATCCCCTCTAACGGGCAGGGGTTTCTTGGGTTGTAGACAACCGGAATTCCATTTTCGGTTTTGATGACGATTTTATCCTCGCCCGAAAAGGCGATGGCAGAAGACAGCAATAGAAGACAGAAAAGGAAAATCCCGACCCCGTCCCCCCCGATATGCCTTTTGTTCATGATCCCTCCCTTTTTCGAAGGATCAGGAGATCCCGCGCCCTTCTATCAGAATAATACGGTTGAATTTACCGTTCCGTTTCATTCCCTATACAACCGAGGAACAAGAATATTCCGGATGAAAACCGCCTCCTCCCGACCTCCTCCCACCGGAGGAGGAGGATATTTGGGCTGGCCGCCCGCTTCTTTCCCCTGAGGTGGTTTGTGCTCTTTTATCCTCCCCCCTCCGTGGGGGAGGATTTGAGGAGAGGGGGATTTTCTAGATTACTTCCCCTTAAAAGGCCCGGGCGGACTTCAAAAAATCGTCTTTATCACTTCCCGACCGCTTAAGTCCGCTGACCCGGATATTGCCATCGGCGTCGGATGTGACGACAAAGACAAAATTCTTCATGAGTGAGATGCGTCCCGCCGCGGCTTTAAGTTGAGCCAAGATCTTTCCCGACTCGTCGAGAAGCCAGTAGTCGCGGGAGTTATTTTCGCTGTCCCAGGACCCCGAGACTAGGATATTTCCTTCCGGGGTGGCGGCGAGTCCGCCGATCAACGGTTTAAACTTGTAAAGCGACTTGGTATACTTTTCGACAACACTCCCGGATTGATGCCACCAGCCGGGGTTTCTCTCCATCACCGACTGCTTTCGCTCCTCCCTCCAACGGTCGAGGTCTTTGTCTCTGACTTTTTCCGGCTCCGGGAGCTGAGTCTGGACGTCCGGGAGTCGCTTCCCTCCCAGTTCATAGACTTCGGTTGTGTTGCTCAATCCATCGGAGAAAAGAACTCTGTTTTGTCGATCCAGACACCAAGCGAACGACGGCACGTAAGGAATGGGCGAATCCGCACCATCGGGCCGGTAGGAAATCCGGGTCAAATTCTCGGAATCTTTGATCTCGGCCACGATCTTGCCCTCAGCATTAAGCCGCATCAGTTTGATGGGGCTCTTGTAGAGGAAATAGTCCTTTTGTTTAACAGGTTCTCCGAGGACATGGAATTCCGCCAGGAAACCTCCATCGGGGAGCGCAACGGCGTCCGGAATCCCAAAGGAACCGGCAAGATCGATCTTTAGAACTTTGTCGAGCTCGCCGTTAAGTTTAAGGTAGGTGATCCAACGGTGGCCGCGGAAGTACTCGGTAAAGAATAGCTTCCCGTCGGGGGTGAATCCGATGGAGACACTATCGCGGCGCTGGATCTCTCCAGGTCCCTGCCCTTCCCCCGCTAACTTGCGGACGAATTCTCCTTTTGGAGAATACACCTTGATGAAGGCATCGGACTCGTCATAGATGTAGATATTCCCGTCCGGTCCCTCCAGGATGCCTCCGGGAATTCCCAGTTCACTCCCTTGTCCCGGCGCTCCCAGGATGATCACCTCTTGGGCAGAGACGGGCGAACCGAACAAAAAAAAAGCAATTGACGCCAGAATAAACTTCTTCATTCTTCGCCTCGATTAGCCAATTATCCTATAGGATAATACGCAAAGTATGGGCTGTTTGTTAACCTTATGTTTTTAAAGACTATATCCAAACACATCCCCTCCCCTGGTGGGAGGGGATGAAGGGGAGGGGGGATTGACCTTTTCACCCTCTCCCCAACCCTCTCCCGTCCAGGGAGAGGGATTGGATTTATGTCCCATAATATGAATAGTGCAGGCAAACCTGCAAGTCAACCTGTCCAAAATAAGGCGAGCGGCTACGGCGGGGATTCCAGGCTGATCATGACGGGCTCAGGTTCTTCATGGTAGACGATGGGCTGGCGACGATAGAAATAAAAGTTCTGGTAGAGCTGGGAGGCCACGAAAAAAACTCCACAAGAGATGAAATAATTGAGGAAATACCGAGGGTAGACGAACAAGAAGCGCTCAAGAGAGCTGAGAAAAGAAGCGTAGACAAGAAAGCCGATTACATAAGGCAGCCAGTAGACATGAACCTTGGCTTTTCCCGGGACAAAATTGCAGGTGAACGGGACTTTGGGATAGCGCAAGAAAAGGATCTCCAGGAGCAAGATCGAGGCGGCCAGTCCATAAGAGACATGCAAGAGAGCGGGCTTCCATCCCCAGAGATAGCGGTAAAAGATGAACACCAACACAAAGAGCGGGAGGAGCGCCTCAAAAAAGACCGCTTTTTTGAGCCCGGCGAAATAATGCCTCCGCGGCGTCCGCTCTGTAATCTGAAACACCCAGTTCGCCTCCAAGGAGGCCGGGACGTTGGCGAGCGACCTGATCCCGAGCAGTAGGAAAAAGGATAGGATGAGGGGAATAGCGAGGAGGGTGCGGTTCGAGACGGTCATATGGCTGCGGAGGAGCTGGGTCGTTCCGAGCATGATCAGGGCGAGGGCCGAAGAAACCGCCAGGTAATTGAAAAGCCTCATTTTGTGAAGTGTGCTTCGGGACAGCGTCTGCCCGAAGAAATGAAAGACGGCCCGCTGGGTGGGGTTTCTCAAAGCTACGGCGTCAAAGACCCTAGACAGAAGATCCTTCAGCTTCTTCAGGTTGATTCGTCCCCTTCTGACCTCCAGGGATTTCTTGAGATGCCGGGTATAGCTTGTCGCGGCGACCCCGAAAAAGGCCAGAACGCTTGCCAAAACAGCCCCCAGGGCAAAGCGGCTCAGCGTCGCGAAGAAGGTGTCCCGGTTGCCCAGAAGATACTCGTACAATCCTGTGAACCACATCGGCGGGAACATGTAGAGAAACCGGTCGTGGGAGTCTTTCATCGCCGGAAAGTTGGAGAATGATTGGGGGATGGACACGGACGCCGTCAAGGAGACGATCAGGAGGAAGACGATCGAGGTCAAGAGGACGAATCGGATGACGAGGGAGATCCTCCTGTACAGCCCGTAGCTGAGGAGACTCATCAGGAGACCCTGAATGAAGACGCAGAGGAAAAAAAGAAAAATGTTGGCGGCTGACCCGGCGACGAGGTGGGCGACCATATAGCGCAGGATGAACAGTGGAGAACCCGAGTGGAAGCGCGTTAGGAAGTATCCAAAGGAGAAGGAAGCCAGGGCATGAGAGGCGACGGAGTAGATCCCGATGAACAGGAAGAACGAGGCGGACTTGGCCAGGAAGAACGTGCGCACCCTGACGGGAAGGGGCATGAGGTTGAGATAGTCGCGGCGGTCTAGAAAGATGACGTCCCATTCGACGACGGTGATGAAACCCAGGAGGAGCATGAAGACCCAGAGGAAATAGCACTTATCAACCCAGGAGGGACCTTCCTCTTCGAGGAAGGGGGACTTGAAGAGGATGGCGTTGGCGACCTGCAGGCCGAGAATGGCCAGGAAGGCCATCCCCCCGATGACCTTCTCCTTCATTTGGTCCTCGAAGTCGACGACGTCGTTCTGGAAAAAGCGGTGGAAGAAATGCCGGGTGAGGATAGAGAACTGGCCGAAGCCTTGCTTGAATGTGGTTACGAAACTCTCGGCGACACCCATTTGGCTTCCTTCAGGACGACTTGATGATCTCGATGACCCGGCGCGCGACGGCCGCTGTGTCCTCCTCGACGACGAGCTGGCTGAAGATCTCCTCGAGCGAGGGGACCTTCATCAAGTGGCGCAGGTTTTCGACCGAGTCGTTGGCCACGACCACGCCCTTGTGGATGATGATGACCCGGGTGCAGAGTTTTTCTGTGACCTCAAGGACATGGGAGGAATAGAGGATCGTTTTCTCTTCCAGGGCCAGGTGATGGATGATGTCTTTGACCACCATGGCTGTCGTCACGTCCAGGCCGGAAAGCGGTTCGTCGAACAGGAGGATTTCCGGATTGTGAAGCAGGGCGGCCGAGATCAGGACTTTCTGCCTCATTCCCTTGGAATACGAGGAGATCGGCGACATCATGTCCTTGTCAAGATCGAACAGGGTCATCAAGCTTTCGATCTTCTCCCGCAGAGGCGACTCGGGAAGATGGCGGAGCCTCCCGACCATGAGCAGGTACTCTTGGGCGCTCAGGTGGGGGTAGATCTCGGACTGCTCGGGGACGTAGCCGACCCTCGCCTTGTAGGCGGTCATGTCTTTCTTGATGTTCTTGCCGTCGAGCAGAATCTCCCCATCTGTAGGTTCGAGAAGACCGGCCAGAATCTTGATTGTGGTCGTTTTCCCGGCGCCGTTGGGACCCAGGTAGCCGAGAATCTCACCCGGTTGGACAGTGAAACTGACGTCTTTGACGACAGGGAAGATCGAATATTTCTTGGTGATTCCCCTGAGTTCCAGCATATCTCGCTCCTGCCGTCCATCCTTAGCCGGTCGATACGCAGACGGCGACTTCGTTCATCTATCATACCTTCAAGAGGCAGGAATATTCCAATTTCTGCTCATCCGGATTTCTTGTGGGTGATCTTATACCGTTCCCCTCCTTTTGAAAGGAGGGGTCAGGGGAGAATAGAATCCCAGAGATCGATTCCCCCTTCATCCCCCCTTTCGCAAAGGGGGGAACCTAACTCTATCTTCATGGATACCCACAAGGAAGTCGGGTGAGCCCTAATTTCCATACGGAGCATTGAATGACAGAGTAGCGGAGTCCTTTTCAGTTTACCTGGACTCGGGCGTCATGGGCAAGGGTGAAATGGCCCTCGATGATAACCATCTCCCCTTCCTTGATGCCGTCGAGCACTTCAGCGTAGTCTTTATTTTCCAGCCCGACCTCAATATAGCGCCACTTGGCGAGACCTTCCTCGACCACGAAGACCAGTTTCCGGCCGCCCCGCACGAGCACAGCCTCCTGGGGGACGAGAAGCCGGTCCTTATAGATGTCGGCTGCGATCTCGATTTCGGCATGCATCCCCGGTTTGATCTCTTCTTTTGTGTTGTCGACCGCGATATGCACGGCGCAGGTCCGGTCCTCGGGGTTGATGAGTGGGCTTACGGCTTCCACATGTCCCTTGAAGGTTTTCCCCGGATAAGCGCTGAACCGCAGGGTTGCCTCGTAGCCGACCTTCATTTTTCCTATTTCGCTCTCCAGAACCCTCGCCTGGACCTTGATCTTGCTAATGTCCACAAGGGTGAAAAGCTCCCGGCCGGGGGAGATATACTCCTGGGGCGACACCTTGATATCAGAGATGATTCCGGCAAACGGCGCCCGGATTTTGGTCCTCTCGAGCTCCATCTGGGCGATCTTGGCGTCGATTTCAGCCTGCGTTAAGCCTTTGGCCGCCGCCATGACCTCTGCTTGCTTGACGCCGGATTCGATGAGGAGTGTTTCATAGGACCTTTTCGCCTTTTCGAAGTCTTCCCGCGAGATCATCCCCTGCCCATATAGAGAGCCGGTCTTGGAGAAATCCTGCTCGGCCTTTTTGATCCTCTCTACGGCTGCAGCGTCCATTTCCTTGTTCGGGGGGGCGAACTGCTTGTCCAGCAGAAGGTCCGAGAGATACTTCAGCCGCAAGGCCTCGGATCGTTCCCATTTCAGCCGGTATTCCTGATCGTCGATCTCGACCAGGACTTCCCCGGCGCGTACATGTTTACCCTCTTTCACGTTGAGATTCTTGATCGTGCCCGTGACTTCGGTTTTGAGGGCGATCTTCTTTTCGGTGAAGGCTTCACCCGGAGACTCCAGCCGCATCACCAGGTCGCCGCGCTTGACCGGAACGACCTTGACGGGAAGCGCCGATTCTTCGGGCTTGGCGGCCGGTTGGGCTGTCTCTTCCCCAGCCTTTGCGGTTGTCGTTTTTCCTTTCTTATTGAAGAAAATAAAATACGCGGCGGCCCCGAGGATGATGAGCGCAAGCACACCGGCCAATATCTTCTTGGGGAATATCATGGTGTCTAAACTCCTTCCGCCTCTCCCGCTCGCGTGCCCGCGTTCATATTAGTAACGACGCTTGGGGAAGTCAAGTTGCATGGCTCGGGTATGGATTCGTCAGCCCGCTCAGCCGTCCACGGACCTCCTCATCCATGCCCTTCGCCTTGGGGAATAGAAGAGTACGGTGCCCGCTCCACTGCGGAGCGCTTTCGGTGGGACTCTCCCTCACCCTATTATGACGAAATAGTTGCGGAGGATTATCACTTTTTAATTCTCAACCCGTGGCCGACAGGATAGAGTCCAGGGATGGAGACAGGCAGACGGCCTTCGATATCGATTTCCCCACAGACCGCCTTGGCAGCCACTTCCTGGGCCTGAGCGGTGTTCCGGTAAAGACAGAGATAGCCGTCGACCTCAGGAAAGTGCCTCAGGAAGTAAGGACTGCCGAAAGAAAGGACGAGAGTCTTTTTTTTCGCCCAGCTCAGCTCCCTGACCAGGTCGATTTGCCCGGGTAGAAGGTCAACGCTGCCCTTGCCCGACCTCAGACTCGAAAACAGGGCGAGCACGACGAGGTCCGCGTCCAAGGCTTTGGTTTTAGCCTCCCGGATGAATTCTTGCCCCGTGAAGGCGTCGGCGTAGAATGCGGACAGGCCCGGCTTCCGCTTTTGGACTTCCCGGATGAACGTCTGTCCGGCGTAAAAATCATCGGCATCGCTGCTCAGGGATAAGACGGCGATCTTTTCCGCCGGCATCTCCGCAGAAAGCGGCAGGACTTCCCTCTCGTTTTTGACGAGGGTCACCGATTTCTCGAATGTCCGGGCGGCCTGCTCGAGATGCTGTCGCGAGGCGATCTTCTCGGGCAAGAGGCCGATATCGACATACCGGCTCTTCTGTAAGCCGAGCCGCGCCTTGAGCTCCAGGATCCTTCTGACCGACTCATGGATCCTTGAGAGCGGGATTGAGCCCTCCTGAACGGCCCGGACCAGGGCCTGGATGACGCCCGACAGATCAGGAGGGAGAAGGACCATGTCAACACCTGCCTGGACAGCCTTCAAGGCGGCTTCCTGGGCGCTGAACGCAGTCGTGACCCCGCCCATGGTCATGGCGTCGGTCACGATAAGACCCTTAAATCCCATTTTCTTCCTGAGAAGGTCCGTCAGGATGAGCGGAGACAGGGTCGCCGGGAGCCCGGGTGTCGGATCCAGTGCCGGGACGAAGAGGTGAGCGGTCATGACCGCCTCGACGCCGGCCCGGATGGCCTGGGCGAATGGATAGAGCTCTACTTGTTCCAGCCGGGTGATATCGGCGTTGATCGCCGGCATGAGGTTGTGTGAGTCCAGGGCCGTGTCGCCGTGCCCCGGAAAATGCTTGGCCGTGGCGATCATTCCGTTCTCCTGGCAGCCGCGGATGAAGGCGACGGCCAGCCGCCCCACGCTCTCCGGCCTCTCTCCGAGCGAACGCGCGCTTATAACGGGGTTGTCGGGGTTGATGTTGACGTCTAAGACGGGGGCGTAGGTCATATGGATCCCCATGGCCCGCCCCTCGACGGCCGTTATTTTTCCCATCTGGTAAGCCAGATCTTCGGAATCTGTGGCCCCGAGCGCCATGAGCGGGGGAAAGAGCGTCGTCCCGTTGATCCGCATGGCAGCGCCCCATTCGAAGTCGGCGGCTATCAGCAGCGGGATCCGGGCTTTCTCCTGAAGGAAATTGGTGAGGTGGGCAGTTTCATAGACTTCGCCGGCGAAGATGATCAGGCCGCCGATCTTTTCTTTGACGATGAGCTCGACGAGCTCCCGGAGGGTGTTGCTGTCGCGGTTGAAGAAGCGGCCGTTGTATCGCCAGGCGATCATCTGGCCGACCTTCTCCTCAAGAGTCATCTTGGCCAGTGTCTTGTTCACCCACTTGGCCTCGGCCGGGCCGCGTGGGCCGAGCTCTACCTTGATGACCTCAGGCGCACAGCTCAAGTGGAGGATCAAGAAAAGCCCCAGGGTAATTGAGTAGAGAGAATTTCTCATTGCTCGAACTTGATGAGAGCAAATATTTCCACCTCGGGGTGGGCTTTTTTGATGTTTTCGACCCCCTTGAGAAAGGCCAGGTCGACAAGCGCCGCGAACCCGACGGGATTTCCCCCGAGCTTTTGGACCAGAGCGATGGCGCTGATCGAGGAGGAGCCGGTGGCGATCAGGTCATCGATGATCACGACGCGTTCGTCCCGCCGGATGCTGTCGGTGTGCATCTCGAAATGCTCGACGGCGTACTCGTTGGGCGCCCGGACCGAGACCGTCTTGCGGGGCAGTTTTCCCTTTTTCCGGATGATGGTCAGCCCCAGACCGAGCTTGAGGGCCACCGGCGCAGCGAAAAGAAAGCCGCGGGACTCAATGCCGGCGATGACCTGGGGCTTCTTCTTTTTGGCCCAGGCGGCGATCCGATCGACCGCATACTTGTAGCATTCGGCGTCCTGGACTACAGGAGTGATGTCCTTGAAGCCGATGCCGGGCTTCGGGAAATCCTTGACCTCGAGTATTTTGCACTTGACCCGGTCGATCATGCGCCTTCCTTTCAGGGAAAATTGTCTTCATTAAAGGATAATCGAAAGTCCTTGTCAACAATGCGGGCGCCCGGGCTTTGGCGGCTTGACTTTCGGCCCTGAGCGGAGCTATGTTTCTCTCAGGAATTAGCGCACTGGATCCGCGGAAGGCGTGGAGAAAGAAATGCTGGCCGAGCGCCTTTTCAAGCTTCAAGAGCGTGGAACAAGCATCCGGATCGAGATCCTGGGCGGGGCGACCACCTTCATCACCATGGCCTACATCATGGTCGTCAACCCGGCCATTCTAAGTTTTGCCGGAATCCCCCAGGGCCCTAGCACCGTCGCCACTATCCTGGCTGCCGCTTTCGGCTCTCTGCTGATGGGTTTTTATGCCAACCTTCCAATCGCCGTGGCTCCTTATATGGGAGAAAACGCTTTCATCGCCTTTGGGCTGGCGGCCATGGGGATTGGGTGGCAGCTCCGGTTAGGGGCCGTGTTTATCAGCGGGCTCGTTTTCGCGATCATCACGCTCGTCCGGGTCCGGTCCTGGCTGGCCAACTCCATCTCGACAAGCATGAAACACAGTTTCGCCGTCGGGATCGGATTGTTCTTGGCCTTTATCGGCCTCTATGAAACGGGGATCGTGACCAGCTCAGTGGCCGGGATGGACCCGCAGTCTCTCGTCCGGGCGGGCGCTACGGTGCTTTCGGCGCCCGACGTGCCGATCAAGATCGGTAACCTGCGCTCCCCCCAGGTCCTCCTAGCGCTATTCTGCTTTTTTTTTATTGCCGTCCTTCTGTATTGGCGGGTCCGCGGCGGGATCCTGCTGGGGATCGCGGCCACGGCCTTTCTGGGGTATGTCCTGGGACTGGGAGAGGCGCCCCGGGCCATCGTTGCGCTCCCCTTTGTCGGCGAGTTCAGCCTTGGGGCCATCGCCCTCAAGCTGAATATCCTGGGAATGCTTAAGTTGAGCCTCCTGCCGATCCTCCTGACGCTTTTTCTCATGGGATTCCTGGACACGCTCGGAACGCTGGTCGGGGTGGGAGCCGCCGGGAACATGCTCGATGAGAAAGGGAACTTCCCCCGGATCGAGCGGCCGATGATGGTGGATGCCGCATCCTGCATGTTCAGCGCCGTGGTCGGAACCTCGACGAGCGGGGCCTACATCGAGTCGGCCACCGGAATCAGGGAGGGCGCGCGGACAGGGTTGGCGGCCGTGACGACAGCGGTCCTTTTTTTGGCTTCCCTCTTTTTCATTCCTTTGATCCAGCCCCTGCAACATCTGCGGTATGCCTACGGGCCGGCGCTCATCGCGGTCGGAGTGCTGATGATGGGCTCGATCAGGAGGATAGATTTTGATGATTTGACGGAAGTGGTCCCGGCTTTCGTCACGATCGTCATGATGATTTTCACCTACAACATCGCCAACGGGCTGACGGCAGGTCTCGTCCTATACCCAATGTTCAAGATCCTCGCCGGGAAATGGGAAGACCTGAACGCCGGGTCCGTCGTCCTAGGCCTCCTCTGCCTGGTGTATTACGTCTTCGGCCTCCCGCACTGAGGAGGCTCGGGTATGGGGTTCGTCAGCCCGCTCGTTTCCCCAACGAGGAAACTTGCTTCGCATCCTCCTTTGCTCTTCTCTCCTTTCAGTCGAGAAACCGTGCCCGCTCAGTCGTCCACGGACTTCCTCACCCACACCCTTCGCCTTTCCCATCAAAAAGCTGGGTCCCCTCGAATAACGGTTTGTGAATTGGTATAATCTCATCAGGAATGAAGGCAGTGAAGAATCCAATCGACTGGAGGCTGTGTTTTATCGCCGATTCGGAAGCGGCGGCGGGAAGAGATATCCTTCAACTGATCGGCAAGGCTGTTGAGGGAGGAGCAACAATTATCCAGCTCCGCGGTAAGAAATGGACGAGCCGGGAATTCCTGGATATTGGAATGAAGGCGGTTCAGTTTCTACGTCCCAAAGGGGTCCCCTTGATCATCAACGACCGGGTGGATATTTCGCTGGCCTGTGAAGCCGACGGAGTCCATCTGGGACAAGACGATATGCCCCTCCCCTATGCCCGAAAGATCCTAGGGAAAAAGCGGATCATCGGCATTTCGGTCGCCACACCCTTAGAAGCCGAAGCGGCGGAAAAGGATGGAGCCGACTATGTCGGCGCGGGGCCTGTCTTTGCAACGTTGTCGAAAACAGATCTTGGGCCACTCCTGGGTTTAGAGGGCCTGCGCACGATTCGAGAGAAAGTCAAGATCCCTATCCTGGCCATCGGCGGCATATCCGCCGACAACGTTGCCGATGTCATCTCCGCCGGCGCCGACGGCGTGGCCGTAATATCAGCCATTATGGCGGTCGCAGACCCCAAGAAAGCGGCTACTGAAATTATCGGCTTAATCGGAAAACTAAAGAATCGGACCGAATGACCTCTTTTTCACCCTCTCCCCGACCCTCTCCCATCAAGGGAGAGGGATAGGACTTGCACACGATCTCAGGAGGGGTACACGCTAATGCCTAAATTGTACTGGTCTGGCCGCCCAAACGCGCGGATAATCCGCATCTCCTCCTCCCCTGGTGGGAGGAGGTCAGGAGGAGGGGGATTTTCACAGTAAATGAGCGCAGCCCGCAGGGCCATGAGGGGTTGATAATGGGCTACTGCTGGGGCATCGAGACTTCGATGATGCGTTTGTCTCCCTTGCCTTTTTTGATGTGAACCCGGATCGCTTCAAGGGTGAAGGGGACTCTTTCCCCCCATTCCACGATCATTACTCCCCTGTCCAGATAATCTTCCCATCCTAAGTCCAGGATGTCGGCGCTCTTCTCCAGCCGGTAGAGGTCGAAGTGGAAGATCAGGAATCGCGCCTGGTAGATATTCATGATAGTGAACGACGGGCTGCAGACCTGCGCGCAACTCTTTATCCCCAGGCCGGCGGCGATGCCCTTGGCGAAAATCGTCTTCCCGGCGCCGAGCTCGCCCCTGAGCAAGACGACCTCCTTGCCCCTGAACCGCCGGGCCATGTTCCTGGCGAGTTCAAAGGTTTCTTCTTCAGAATGAGTGGTTGTTTTGGAATCCGCCGATCGTGCTCGTCTGGCCGGGGATTTTATCGCTGCCAGGCTTCTCCTTATTTCGGGCTTGACCTGCCTTTTTTTCATGGCGGAATCGGGCCTGCTGCTCAAAATCAGATCCGGGCCAGAGGAAACTCCTCTTCGCGCGCTTCATCCTCCAAGGCCTTGAGGGCCGCGGGCAGGAAGCGAATCAGGTCGCCCGCGACGAGCGCCCTCTCCCCCATTTTCTCGGCCGCCAGGTCGCCGCTGAGCCCATGGAGATAAACGGCCGCCAGCGCCGCCTGAAGAGCGTCTTTTTCCTGCATCAGGAAACTGGCAATCATTCCGCTCAGGACGTCGCCCGACCCTCCCGTCGCCATTCCCGGGTTTCCGGTCGGGTTGACGAAGGTCCGTCCGTCGGGCGTGCAGATGAGCGTCCTGTATCCCTTGAGGACAAGATAGACTCCGTGCTCCCGGGCGAACGCGGGTGCCAGCTCCAGCTTCCGCTTGATCATATCGCGAAGCGGCAGCCCGACAAGCCTGGCGAATTCCCCCGGATGAGGCGTCAGGATGGCTATTTTTGGCAGCCGCCTTAGGCTCTCGGGCACCATGGACAGGATGTTCAACCCATCCGCGTCGATGACCACAGGGAGCTTGACCTGCGGCAAGAGCTTCGCCAGGAATTCGGCCGTCGAGCTCTGAGCGGAAATCCCCGGGCCGATGAGCAGCGCGTCTTTTCCCTTGAGAAGCGCCCGCGTCTGCGGCAGGGCCTCTACGGCAATTGTTTTTTCCTCTGTTTCCGCCAGCGGTTCGGTCATAAGCTCTACCATCCCCCTAGCGACCATCGGAAGGCAACTTTGCGGCGTCCCCACTGTGACTAGGCCAGCTCCTGTCTTTAGGGCTGCTTTGGCCGCCATCACCGCCGCGCCCGTTTTTCCGACCGAGCCGGCGATGATAAAGAGATGGCCGTACGTGCCTTTATGGGAATCCTTTTGTCTCTTCTGAAAGGACTTTAGAAGGCCGCGCTTCTCCGTAAGCTCCAGCTTGAGGTGGGGAGCTTCGAAAAGCTGGGGCGGGATGCTGATGTCCGCAACGACGAGCTCCCCGACCCACTTTTCAGCCGGCGGAAAGACATGGGCGATCTTGGGCGCGGCCAGCGTCACGGTGATGTCGGCTTCGACCGCCGGACCGATGATCTCGAAGCTGTCCGAGGAAAGCCCCGACGGAATGTCCACAGCCAGCTTGAAAGCACCTGTCCTATTAATATCCGCGATCACCTTCGCATAGAGTCCTTGGGCCGGCTTGGCCAGACCGGTGCCGAAGATGGCATCGACGATGACCGAGGCCTCCTTAATCAGCTTCTTCCGAGCGTTCCACTCTGCCTCTGACCTAACCTCTGCGATTGGGACCCCGATCTTTTCGGCGATCCGGAGGTTGATCTCGGCATCCCCCCTGATCTCCTCCCTGGCCGCAAGCAGGATGACCTGGGGAACCATCCCGTGGTTCCAGAGATGACGAGCGATGACTAGCCCGTCCCCGCCGTTGTTCCCCTTGCCGGCGACGATGACGATTTTTTCTCCGTCGCAATATGGAAGGATCGTCTGGAGGAGGTGGAAGATCTGCAGCCCGGCGTTCTCCATCAGCACAGGTCCGGGAAGGCCGACATCCTCGATGGCCTGGCGGTCGATCTCTTTCATTTCCGCTGAAGTTAGGATTTTCATGGGCGCTCCATTTGTCCATGATTTTACCAAATATCGGGGCGACATTACATACCATAGGCGGTTCGTTGCTTTTGGAGGGCATTTATGATAATTTTTTAGGTTAAGACCGTACCCAAACGGAGGTTCTCATGAGCATCAAAATCGGAATCAACGGCTTCGGACGGATAGGCCGAAACCTGTTCCGGGCTTCCTTCAAGGACCCAGAGCTCGAATTCGTCGCCGTCAATGACATCACCGACGCCAAGACTCTGGCCCACCTTCTCAAGTATGACTCCATCCTCGGCGGATTCAAAGAGGATATCAAGGCCACGGCCGACGCGATCGTCGTCAACGGCAAGGAAATCAAGGTCTTCGCCGAAAAGGAGCCCGCCAATATCCCCTGGGATAAGCTGGGTGTCACCGTCGTCATCGAGGCGACGGGCAGGTTCAAAAAAAAGGACGAGGCGCTCAAGCACATGCGGGGGAGCGTTAAGAAAGTCATTTTCTCCGCCCCCGCCACCGACCCCGATACGACTATCGTTCTAGGGGTCAACGAGCATACCTACGATCCGGCCAAACACCACGTCCTTTCCAACGCCTCCTGCACGACCAACTGCCTGGCTCCGGTGGCCAAGATCCTCCACGAGACCTTCGGCATCGAGAAGGCTTTCATGACGACCATCCATTCATACACGAACGACCAGCGCATCCTCGACCAGCCGCACAAAGACCTGCGCCGGGCCAGGGCGGCGGCTATTTCCCAGATCCCGACGACGACCGGGGCGGCCAAGGCCGTCGGGCTGGTCCTGCCTGAGCTCAAGGGAAAGATCGATGGAATCTCCATCCGGGTCCCGACCCCGAACGTTTCGGTTGTCGACCTGGTGGCCCTGCTCAAGCAGAAAACTACGGACAAAGAAGTTAACGCCGCCTTCAAGAAAGCCGCCGAGGGCAAGCTCAAGGGCATTCTCGCCTATACTGAAGAGCCGCTCGTCTCGGTCGATTTTATGTCCAACCCTCACTCCGCCATCGTCGACGCCGAATACACTAAGATAGTCGACGAGAACCTGGTCAAGGTGCTGGCCTGGTACGATAACGAGTGGGGCTACTCCTGCCGGCTGCGCGACCTCATCAAATTCATCTCTAGGTGAGCAGGATGAAACGACTCGAGGACATCGCGTTTGCCGGGAGGACCGTCTTTCTCCGGGTGGATTTCAACGTCCCCTTAGACGACCAAGGCGGGATCCGCGATGACACCCGCATCCGGGCGTCTCTGCCCACGATCAACTATCTCCTTATCCGGAAGGCCAGGCTGGTGATCGCCTCCCACTTGGGACGGCCGAAAGGCAAGGTTGACCCCAAGTTGAGCCTGCGGCCGGTGGCCAAGAGGCTCGGCGAGCTTATCGG
>Ga0315275_10002097_pt1 | contig 17815 bp, 10 predicted proteins | sample YL17G03_0_MG_FD_205557 | JGI IMG/M metagenome (GOLD analysis project Ga0315275, IMG submission 205557) | Sediment microbial communities from Yellowstone Lake, YNP, Wyoming, USA - YL17G03_0 | ecosystem: Environmental > Aquatic > Freshwater > Lake > Sediment | place: USA: Wyoming | collected...
GAGCACGGCCTTGGCCAGCTTCGTCGTCTGGACGGTATTGGCCCCGGCTTCCTTGTGCACCAGGATGCCGATGCTCTCTTTCCGGTCGAGCCGGGTCATCCCCTGCCGCTCCTTGATCGAATCCTGGATGCGGGCGATGTCCAGAAGGCGGACGACACCCCGCTCCTTGGTCGTCTTCAGGCCGATCTCGCCGATCTCCTTGACCGTCTCGAATTCGCCGACGACGCGAATGGCGTACTTGAACGTGCCCTTGCGGATCGTCCCGCCTTGGAGGTTGCGGTTAAAGGCGTCGATGCGCGCGGCCACCTCGTCGATGGTCAGGCCGAACAGGGCCAGGCGGTTCGGGTCGATCTCGACCTGGATCTCGCGTTCGATGCCGCCGGTGATCTCGGCCGAGGCGATGCCGTCGATCTGTTCGAGGCGTGGCTTGACCAGTTCCTCGCCGAATTCCTTGAGATCGAGAAGTCCTCCCTCGCCGGACAATGCCAAAACGAGGATCGGCTTGCTCTGCGGGTCCATCGGGATGATCGTCGGGCTGGAAGCGCCCTCGGGCAGGCGCTCGCGGGCGCTGTCCAGGGCCTCGCGCGTGTGGAGCATGGTGAAGTCCATGTCCGAGCCCCAGGCGAACTCGAGAGTCAGGAAGGAAACGCCCTCCTTGGACACCGATTCGACGCGCCGCAGGCCGGGAATGCGCCCGACCGCCGCTTCCAGCGGGGCGGTGACCAGCGTCTCGATTTCCTCGGGGGCGACGCCCGAATACTGGGTCATGACCGAGAGGCGCGGATAGCTGATGTTGGGCATGAGGTCGACGCTCAGCTGGCGCAGGGAGATCACGCCGAGCAGGACGATGGCCAGGTAGAACATCAGGGTCGTCACCGGCCGTTCGATGGCGTACTTCGCGATTTTCATAGGGGCGGCCTAAAATTAAAACTCGAAATTGCGGAACCTCAGTCCCTTGGTCTTGAGGGTCGTGCCCATGACTTTATCCAGCTTGGCCAGAGCGATCTTGTAATCGACCTGGGCCCGGACTTCGTCCGTCCGGGCTTGGGCCAGGTCGCGCTGATAGCTGAACAGCCATTCGCTCCCGACCAGTCCCAGATCGTATCTCTGCTGTTCGGCCGCCAGCCGCTTCTCCACCATGGCTCGGTAGTCCGCGGACGACTTGATCTTGCGCTCGGTATTATGCAGGTCCAGCACGGCCTCGGAGACCTCCGAGGCGATCGCCTTTTTCTGCCGCTCCAGCCGCAAAAGGCTCTGCTGATTGGCCAGATTGGCCTTGGTCAGGCTGGCCCGGGAGAAAATATTCGCCAGGGGCACGGTCAAGTTGAGATCGAGCGACCAATTCCGGTATGTTTTTCGGAAAACGTCTTTTATAGAATCGAGGCGGCTGCCCTCGATTTTGCCGATGATGACCTGCGTCAAGGGATTGTCATCCAAGTAGAGATATTTCACGCCCGACTGCCCCGGATTCCAAATCGAGAAACGCAGGTCGAGCTGGGGCAGAAGTTGGTTGCGAAAGTAACTGATGTCGTTGGCGCTTGTTTCGAGGTCTTTTTCCGAAGAGATGATCTCCGGCCTCTCGGCCAAGGCCGTGCGAAGGGCTTCGTCCAACCCGACGGACCGCTTCTCCGCGTCCGGCCGATCGGCCAACAGGAGTCGCGATCCCGCCGGATTCGGTTCTCTCCCGCCCCATTCGCCCGCGTTCCCGGCATTCATGAGCCGCCGCAACTGCTCTTCCAGCCGTTCGACCTGAAGCCGGGCGGTGATGGTTCCATCCTCCCAGCGGGTCACCTCGGTCTCGGCGCCGAGGACTTCGATGGCCGATTTCGATCCGATCCGGGCCGCTTCGCTGTTGCGTTTCAGCGTCTCCCGGCTCTGGGCCAAGGACGCTTCCTGCACCTTCAAATTCTCCTGCGCATAGAGCAGATTCCAATAGGCCTCCTCGACGTCGTAGACGGTTTGGAGGACGGCGGCTTTGAGCTGGGCCAGCGCGGCGTCGCGCGTATTTTCCGCCCGGGTCGTTTCGATGCGGTTGATCTTCGGCCCGAAATCCTTTAGCAAGGGCTGGGTCAGTACGAATTGCAAACGACTATAATACGATGGATTGATGACGGTGTAGGCTTGGGACGTGTCGTTCATCGAATTGTAGAAGTTGAGCGAAAGGTCGGCGCCGGTGACGACTTTTTGGGTTAAGCCGGCGGAAGCATAATCATACTTGCTGCGGATGTTCGTTCCTTGCAGCCCCCAGGCTCCCAGAGCGGTTGTGTCCTGGCGGCTGTAGGCCATGTTGAACTGGGGCAGATATTTCTCTTTGGTTTCGGCGACGGCGGCATCGTCCAGCGCCGGGGTGACGGCGTCCACGGAGAGGTCCAGGTTGCGGGTTAGGGCCTCACGAAGGCAGGCTGCCAGGGTAAGGGGCTTGGAAAGATCAGCTTCCTGGGTGCTTGCTATGGGCGCGAGAAGCGCGGCCCCAACCAATATTGCGGCGATCAAGCGCGGAGTTCGCGTCATGGGTCCCTCTCGATGACGGCCCGGGCCGTCAGTTCTTGACGACGACTTTGGCGTCATGGGCCAGCGTGAAATGGCCTTCGACGATCACTTGTTCGCCGGCCTGGACGCCCCAGCCCGGCTCCGTGCTGGGCAGGATCTCGGCGAAGCGCTCGTTTTCCAGGCCGATCTCGACGTAACGCCACTTGGCCAGGCCGTTCTCGACTACGAAGACGAGCTTGCGGCCCCCACGCACAAGGACGGCATCCTGCGGCACGAGCAGGCGGTCCTTGTAGACGTCGGCGGCGATTTCGACTTCGGCGTGCATGCCGGGCTTAAGTTCTTCCGACGGATTATTGACGGCGATGTGGACGGCGCACGTCCGGTCCTCGGCGCTGACGACGGGGCTGACCGCTTCGACGATGCCCTTGAAGACCTTGCCGGGGTAAGCGCTAAAGCGAAGATCGACTTCACGGCCCGCCTTCATCTTTCCGATCTCGCTCTCCAGCACCTTGGCTTTTACCTTGATGCGGCCGATATCGACCAGGGTGAACAGCTCGCGGCCGGGATCGAGGCGCTCGTTGGGCGAGATTTTCAAGTCCGTAACGATGCCGTCGAAGGGAGCGCGAATGCTCGTCTTATCGAGGTCCATCCGGGCCAGCTTGACGTCGATCTCGCCCTGGGTCAGGTTCTTGGACGAGGCCATGATCTCGTCTTTCTTGCGGCCGGCCTCGATCAAGGCCAGTTCCAGGTCCTTCTGCGACCGCTCGAGTTCGGGCGAAGCGATCTGTCCCTTGCGAAAGTCCTCCGAAGCTTTATCGTAATCGGCCTGCGCTTTCTTCAGCTTTTCCAGGGCGGCCGGCGGGATCTCCTTATCGGCCGCGGCGAACTGCTTTTCCAGGTATAGCTCAGAGAGCGCTTTGAGCCGCTGGGCCTCCAGCCGGTCCAGCTTGAGGCGCAACTCGCGGTCATCGAGTTCGACGAGGGTGTCACCGTTTTTGACGTGGCGGCCTTCCGCGGCGAAAAGATTCTTGATCACCCCTCCGACCTCCGCTTTGAGGGCGATTTTCTTTTCCGTGTAGGCTTCGCCCGGCGATTTCAAGGTCATGATGAGGTCGCCCTTGGCCGCCGGAACGGTCTTGACGGGCAGGGGCGCCGCCTCGGCTTTTTGGCTGGGATCGGCCGAAACGGCGGACGCGACCGCCTCTCCCGCCTGATTTTTCGCGTCGGCGGGCCCTCGATTGAAGAAAATGACGTAGATGCCGACGGCGATGACGGCAAGCGCGAGAATAACCCCTAAGGTTTTTTTGGCTTTGGCCATGATCCACCCCTCGATTCGAGCAGGATGATTTGATCGACGGCGAAAAAACAGACAGGACTCGCCGCAGAATTCAATGGATGCCTCTCCGAACTATAATGCCCCATTAGCGTACTATGCTAAGATTGATAGCAAATTTCGGACCAATTTGTCAAAGAACTCTTGATGATTTTTTGATTGCTTCCAATTTTAAGGACGCTCGAACTCAGCCCCTTTCGTCATTCCAGGCGAAAGCAACGCAGCGCTTTGAACCCCTCGTCCGTTTCAACGATGGCATAGGCTTTTCCGTTGCGGATCTGATAGATCCGGAACGGCGCGATGATCTGCCTGAGGTAAATCCCCTCCGGCGAAAAAACGTCGTAGAGGAAATCCTTGTCGTCGTCATTCTTGAACAGGCGGAACCAGGCATTCCCGGCGTCGTCGAAGAAGAAATCCGGGGAAAAAGCCGGAAAATCCGGGTTGCCCACAGAGCCGGCCTTGTAGCTCTTATTCTTCAGCGGTTTGAATTCCCGGCCGAAGCGGAAAACGATTTTGCCGTCGGGATCATAAACGGAGATTTCGTATTTTTCATTGTAGCCGACCAAAATGCGTCCGTCCGGAGCGACGCCCCATCCCGTCACCGGAGAAAAGGGAGAACCCACGGAGATCGCCCCTTGCCCCTGGGCTTTGACCATGAGCTTCATTCCGATAAAGGGTCCGATACGGAGCGGATCGCGTCCGTCCTGATCATTGCGGAGGATCGTCAACTTCTGGACGACTTCCTTGAACTCGGAGGAAAGCCCGGCGGATTCCGAGGAGGAAATTTCCCCCAATAACAACCGCCCGCGGTTGTCCGTCCGGATCTGGAGGCAAAATTTTTCCACCCGGAAATTATTGAGCGGCTTGCCGTCCTTATCGAAACGGGTGACCCGGAGATTGGCCCCGTCGAACACGAATATTTCGTCGGCGACGCTGATATCGAAAGTATTCGGCGAAACGTATTCCCCCGGCCCTTGGCCCGTCCGACCGATTTGGCGAATAAACTTTCCCTGGGCATTGAACATCCGGATGCAGGTATCGCCCCGATCCAGAACGAACACAGACCCGCCCTTGCCGACGCGGACATCGAAGGGCCGGTTGATCAAATCGCCTTGGGGATCGTTTTCTCCGCCGACGGACCATTCTTGGGCGTATTTCAGCTTTTGGACACCGTCGCGGGGTTGGACCGGATTGGCCACCATGCGGACTCCGTCGGAAGTTTTATTTTGCGGGATTTGGGAGCCGGGAGAATTCCCCGGCTGACGGGCGGAACCCGCTCCAAAAAGACTGCCCGCGAAGAAGATGATCAAAAGAGTTGGGGGAAAAAGCGATATAACGTGGAACCCTTTACAATTCACCGGCATTCTCCTTTCAGAGGCGCCTAACGGATTCCCTTCATTGAAATTACGCCTCTGACCGAGGATTTGTTGTATCCGATGCCCCATGGAATTGAAATATTTCATGGCCGAGCGTTAATCGATTCGTTTTCCGGGTTTATTGCTCGACCATTTTAAATTTCATCAGTTGCAGGGACGGCTCTTTGGCCCCCCTTTTTTCGGCCAACGTATAAAGACTTTCGTCTGTGAAAAGGGCGCCCGCCCCGCCCGGGCTGAACGGGATAAGATAATCGCCCGTCTCTACGACCACTTCGCGGAGGAGTTCCCCCGCTGGCGAATAGACCTGATAGACGGGATTCGTCCCTTCGGAGGGAAAAAAGAAGACAAGCAAGTTCCCACTTTTATCATTATAAAGGTTATAGAAGTAGGGCTCTCTTTGGATCGGAAAACGTCCAGAACCGAAGAAATGAACCTTCCCGTCCTTCCCAACCGGAAGCGATTTTGCAATTTCCGCTTCCCATTCCATTCGACGTGGAGTCAGAACTGCAATCTGCGCCCACTCTATCACGGCCGGGTTAGTCTTGAGCATATACGTCCGAATTGGTTTTCCCGTTTTATCGTAGACTTCGATCTCCGGCCAATTGGTAAAACCGGCCAGAAATCCCCCTTCCGAAGTCGGCCGTACGAAAGGCCGTATTTGGGCATGGGGCAACGAGATTGTCACGTCCTTTTTGCCATTTTCGTTGTCGAGAACATCATCTTTTTTTGTCGGACGACTTTCGATGCTGTCCATGACGACCGTTTCCGCCCCTTTTTCCAGATCGACGACCGCCACGAGATAACGGATAGGCAGGTCCTTGCGCAAGACCCAACCGGCCACGGCCACCCGGCCTTCGTTCAGCGGGAAAAGACATTCCACGGTATGGTCGATCACCACGTGGCGGATTTCCCGCCCTTTAAGATCAAAAACGCGGACGACGCCAAGCTCGGAGACGAACAAATACTTGTCCGCCCAGAGCGACAGCCATTCCGGGCGATTATAGATCGAGAGATCGTCGGGATTTCGGCGGCCTTTTTTCCAGAGCTTTTTTATGAATTTGCCGTCGGCGTCGAAAACAAGAAAATTGTACGTTCGCGAGTCGATCACGAAAAACCGGCCGTCAGAGAGGCGGACGAAATCTTTGTAGGTCGCGCGGTGCGATCCTCCTCCCGGATATTGGGGAAAAACGGAATTCCAGTCGACGCCCGCCCCGAATCTCCTGTCCGGAACGAGCCGGACCGTCGTTTTGGCGACATCAGCGCCGCTCGCATAGGCCAGGACGGCCAACCCGAGTAACGCTAAAAAACCAAAATTCTTTTTACTCATTGGTCCCTCCCGGGGACGGCGATCTTGCGGATGGCTCCCGTTCGGTCGGAAAGAAATTTTTCGGTCGTTCCCTTGGCTTTGTCCTCAATGGTGACGATTATCCGTTTCTCGATCCAATCACTAAACGGGTCCGGCAAATCATCGGACAAGAGGCTCGACGAATCGGCGATCCCGCGGCCCGGCAACTGCGAATCGCGTTTCCCCGGCCGGAGGGGTCCAAGAAGAACCGCCGCCAACAAAATGGCCGCAACGAAACCAGCGGCAAGCCACCGGATAAGCCGAATTTTTCCGCCGCTCGAATAATTTGTTTTTAGCCTAACCGAGGAAGGAATAGAGTTTTCGGGACGAGCGCGTCTTGCATTTTCCGGATCCAAAGACTGGGAAGCGGTCGCCGTGCAAAAAGACTCCTGGAATTCGTGCGACCATTCCCTTTCGTTCTCCAGTTCCAAGCGGCAGCTCGGGCACGCCGCTAAATGCGCGTTCAGATTTTCCATCTCACGGGGAAACAATGTCCCGTCCCGGTAATCGAAAATTCGGGCTCGGCATTTTCTACAATTCATGGGCTTTCTCCGCGGCTGAAGCGATCGCCGTCTCACCCTTGAGGCTGATCGCCGTTTTGGCCCGCCGCAGGGCGTGGTGGAGGCGGGATTTGACCGTTCCTTCGGATATTCGAAGCATTCCCGCGATTTCCGCTATTTTCCGGCCGTCGATATAGCGGAGAAGGAGGACTTCCCGGTGCTTGACCGGGAGCGAGAGTATGGCCCGCATCATCGGATCCAGGCGTTCGTCCCGTTCGACCGCAGCTTTTTCCGACGTTTGTATGGACGGCCCGGCCAAACCCAGCCAATGAACGAATCGGCGTTTTTTTCGGCAATGCAACAGAAACCGCCGCCGCATGATCCCATAAAGCCAGGTATAGGGCGCCGACCGACCCTCGAACCTGACGGCCCCATGGATGGCTTCGAAAAACGTCTCCTGGATGAGGTCTTGGGCCTCCTCGCGGTCCCGGCACAAGAACCAGGCGGCCCGGATCAGGCGGTCACCATGTTCGGACGCCAGTTCGCTAAAAACGAGGGACTTGCCCTGCGCGGGCATTCCGCCCCGGTCGTCGATCCGATCGGTCATCACTTATGAGTAGCCGTTCCAGCGAAAAAGTTCAATGGGCCTGACGGTTCAGCGGGCGAGGAGAAAAAGAGCCGGGCTCATTCTTTCTCGAGGCAATCCTCCGGAATCCAGTCCGGCCATTCGAAATCGACTTGCCGCAGACGACCGTGTCGCCCGGCTTGATAACCAGGGAATAGGAATATTGCGCCTGGTAATCCTCAATCACCCGCGCGCTACGATAAGAGCGGCCCTCGACGTTCAATGGCGCGACCTCCTCGAATGGAAATCGCGGCTTAATCTTCTCGCGTTCCGCTATCCCCTCCCCCCGCTGAAATAAATCAGAGAGAAGGCGACGACGCCGATCACGACGAGCGACAGAACGACTTCTTTCCAGCCCCAGGTCGCGCGGGAAGCGGCCTTGTCCTTGGCCACGGTGGTCGCGTAGGTCAGGCCCTTGATCTTTTCGTAATCCGGGGCCTTGGTCAGCAGGCTGACGACAATCATTGTCGCAATGCAGAGGACGAACAGGATGATGCAGAAGTAGAGGAAATTAATCGAAGCGAATGTCAGAAAGACGCCGGACAGGTGGGTTTTGTTGAGCTCCAGGGCGATCCGCAGCATGCCCAAGGTGAACCCGCCGACGAGAGAGGTCATGGCCGCGGGCCCGTTGATCCGCTTCCAGAAGATGCCCAGGAGGAAGACGGCGGCGATAGGAGGCGCCAGGTAGGATTGCACGCTCTGGAGGTAATGGTAAAGCTGGCTGGAAATGACCTTCATCAGCGGGATCCAGGCCAGCCCCGAAACGCACAACACAGCAGTGGCGATGCGGCCGACGCGGACCAGCTTTTTCTCGGATGCCTGCGGACGGTATTTTTTATAGATATCCATCGTGAACAGAGTCGAGCTGGAGTTGAACGTCGAGGCCAGCGAGCTCATCAGGGCCGCCAGCAGGCCGCCGGCCACCAGGCCGCGCAGGCCGATGGGGATGAGGGCCGCAACCATGGTCGGGAAGGCCTGGTCGGCCGAAGCCAGTTGGAGCTTGCCGGCATTGGACAGGACGTAAGCCATGACGCCGGGGAGAATGAAAATGTAGAACGGCAAGAGCTTGAGGAACGAAGCGAAGATCGTCCCACGGCGGGCTTGCTGTTCATTCCGGGCGGCCAGGGCGCGCTGGACGATGTACTGGTCGGTGCACCAGTACCACAAACCGACGATGGGCGGGGCGAAGACCATGCCCGGCCAGGGGAACTCGGGGTGGTTGGCCGGGAGAAACAGGGTGAGATGATCTGCGCCTGCGCCATGGACGAAGGCCGACCAGCCGCCGATCTTGATCAAGCCGGCAACGGTGACGAGGACCGAGCCGAAGACCAGGACGATCGTTTGAAGGGCCTCGGTGTAAACGACGGCCTTCATCCCGCCCAGGACCGTGTAGATTCCCGTCAGGACGACGATGATCAGGGCGCCTGACCAGAAATTTATGCCCATGAGAGTCTGGAATACGACGGCGCCCGCGTAGACGTTGACGCAGATCTTGGTGAAGACGTAGGCGATGAGGGTGATGATCGATAGGAACTGCCGTGCCTTGGGCGAATAGCGGAGCTCCAGGAACTCGGGCATGGTGAAGACCTTGCTCCGCATGTAGAACGGGATGAAGAACCAGCCCAAGGCCAGAACAAGCCAGGCATGAAGCTCGTAATGGCCCATGACCACACCGGTCTTGGCCGCGGTCCCGGCCAGCCCGACGATGTGTTCCGCGCCGATGTTGGAAGCGAAGATCGACGCGCCGACGACGAACCAGCCGATGTGGCGGCTGGCCAGGAAGTAATCCTCCGTGTTTTTCTGCTTCTGCTTGAAGCTCCAGAAGGAGATGCCGAGGACGACGGCGAAATAGAACGCGACGACGACCCAATCGATGGGGGTGAAATTGACCATGCGCGGCCTCCCGGAACGGCGGAGTTGATTATCGCGGGATGTATATCATATCCACGAAACGAGGGTCAAACGAACGAAAAAACGGAGTCGCGCGACCCCAAATTGATTACAGGGTCACCATCACCGGCTCGGGCTCTTCTTCGTAGACGATTTTCAGTTTTTCGTAAACGAAAAGTCGCTGGACGAGATTCAAGCCGAACAGGACCACGGCCATCGCGCCAAAGAAGATCGGAAACCCGCCCGAAGACCGCCACAACGCCCGCTCCAGGGACGACAGCGCCGAAAACGCGAGAAGCGCCCCGAGCAGATAAGGCAGCCAGCGGGAATAAAGCCGGGCCTTGCCGGGCACAACCAGGCAGGAAAACGGGATGCGCGCAAACCGCCAGAAGAGAAGCTCACGGGCTAGAAGTGCCCAGGTCAGCCCGTAGAGGCCATGGACCGCCGCCGGCCCCACCCCCCAAAACCAGGCGTGGACGGCGAAAAGAACGGCGAAGAGCGGAAACAGGATCAAAAAGAAAACGGCCTTTTTCAAAGCCAGAAAATAGGGCCGCTGGATCACGGTCTCCGTCATCCGGAACACCCAATTGGCCTCGGCCGCCAAGGGGGTGTTCATTCCCGAGCGGACTCCGAGGAGAAGGGCAAAAGCCAGGAGCAAGGGCGCGGCGTAGACGTTCAGGCCGGCCCCGGCGGCCGATTGGAAAATATCCTTTCGGCCGCCGAGCAGGATCCAAAGGAAGCCGAGCGTAACCGCCAAATATCCCGCCAGGCGGACTTTATGGGCGGGACTTTGACGGAGAGTCTTGCTGGTGAAATGGAAAACCGCCCTTTGGGTCGGATTCGGCAGAAAAATGCGGTCGAAGAGCGCGCTCAAAAAACGAAAGCCCACAGCCAACGGCCGTCGCCGGGTGCGGATTTCGAGGGATTGCCGGACGTGTGTTCGATAGCTCAAGGCCAGGCCGGCGAAAAATGCCAGGGCCAGAATTAAAATGGCGGCCAGGCCGATATTCGCCCCTGCCGCATAGAGCGGCTTCCCCCGGCCGATCATGATCTCGTAGATGGACGTAAACCACATCGGCGGGAACCAGAGCAAATCCGTAATCCGGCCCTCATGAAGTTCGGCCAGGGTCGCGAGCAGAGAGGACGGATTGAGCAGGGAGAAGACGGCGATGATGCCGCCGACGGCCAGGGCGAACCGGACCGCCAGGGAAACGGCCCGGAACAACCAACCCCTGAACAGGACCAGCAGGACCGACTCCAGAAAAACGAAGAAAAGGAAAACGAAGACGAAGGCGGCCGTCGTGCTGACGATATGGGCCAGCCCGTAACGCAGGAGCGAATCCAAGTCGCCGCCGATCCAGCGCGTCAGGAACATCGATACGGCCACGACCGACAAGGCGTTGACCGCGGCTGAAAAGAAGGCGACAAAGACGAACGAGGCCAGGAACTTGGCCGTGAAGATCGTTCCCATGCGGATCGGCAGGGGGACGAAGTTCAATTCGTCGCGCCGGTCGAGAAACAGGACGTCCCATTCCAGGACGACGGCGATCGCCAGAAGGGTCATGAAAAAGGCGATGAAGACGAATTTTCCGGACCACGACTCGCCGTTGTCGGGGGCAAAGAGATACGGCAGGAACAACGCGCTGCACATGAACCAGCCCATCGGCGCGACCATGGCCAAAAGAACATAAAGCTTCTCCTTCATCTGCTCTTCGAAGGTGAAGACGTCGTTTTGGAAGAAGCGGTTGAAGAAGTGGCGGGTTAGAACGAGGAGTTGGCGCGGCCGCCCGGACAGCCGGCCGGCCCAGCGTTCGAAGCGGAACCAATCCCTCACCTCCATCCGTTCCTCCGTCTGCTCAGCCCTTCATGACCTCGACCAGCCCGCGGGCCACGGTTTCGGTGTCCTCCTGGGCCGTAAGCTGGCTGAATATCTCGACCAGGGTTGGAAGTTTCATCAGCGTCCGCAGATTGGCCACCGAATCGTCCGCCACGATCCGGCCTTTATTCAGGATGATGACCTTGGTGCAGATCTTCTCCGTCACCTCCAAGACATGGGAAGAATAGATGACGATCTTGCGCTCCGCGGCCAGCCGCTGGACGAGGTCGCGGATGACCAGCCCCGTGGTCACGTCCAGCCCGGTGAGCGGCTCGTCCAGGAGAAGTACGTCGGGATCGTGCATCAGGGCGGCGGCGATGAGGACTTTCTGCCGCATGCCTTTCGAATAAGACCCGATGGCGCTGTCGCGCTCGACGTCCAGGTCGAAGACGCGCAGGAATGCGCGCGCCTTTTCGTTCAGCGTGCGCTCCGGGATCCCCCGCAGGCGGCCGACAAGGAGCAGGTAATCCATCCCGCTCAGATGGGGATAAATCTCAGCCTGCTCGGGAATGTAGCCGAGGCGGCTTTTGTACGCATAGAGGTCCTTTTCGATCTCGCGGCCTTGGTATAGGATGCGGCCGCGGGTGGGCGCGAGAAGTCCGGCCAGCATTTTTATCGTCGTCGATTTGCCCGCGCCGTTGGGCCCCAGATAGCCGAGGACTTCGCCGGGCGCAACGCGGAAGCTGATATCGTCGACGGCCGGAAAGATCGTGTATTTTTTGGTTACCCCGATCAGTTCGAGCATGGTCACCGTCCCTTCAAACGGCGTTAACGATTCCCTGACTTACCTATAAGCAAAGCTCATGCCAATCCTTAAACTTATTACTACGGGGAGCAGTAAATATGTTACATAATCCTTACTGCTCCCCGAGTACTAGCCGCGCGACAAAGACATCCGGGGTCAACTATATTCCGCCCGGCTTAGTAAATCAGGTGAAAAGACGGTCGAGAACCGATTTTATTCCCCCCTATTCGTAAATATTCCTTACATTGACACCCGTGTCACAAGGACGCCAACTGAGAACCCGGCGATAAGAAAAGAAGGAAAAACGCGACGGCCGCGTTCTTCGTTCCCGGCGCTTCCGACGAGCCGGTCCTCCTTATTTCGGGGAATAGATATCCGGCAGGATGGTCGCCGTGGTCGTCAGCGTCTGGTTGTCCACGATCAAAACGACCTTGTAATCGCCCTCCTGGGCCGCGAACGAGATATAGTTCGGATCCATCTGCGATCGGAACTGGGCGGCGTACTCGGGCGGGATATCGGCCATGTCGGCGCCGCTAAAACGCTGGCGCTGGCCCTGCAGGGCTTTCTTTTCGGCCTCGGTCCGCTCCCGACGGGCGTTCATGTTCCAAAGCACGCTGTTCAATCCGGGATCGCCCGTGCCCTTCATCTCGTTGATGAGCATCGAACCCTTGAAGATCTGAACCTTAACATCGGCTTTCGGCTTAGCTTTAAGGAAATAATTAATGGTCAAGCCCGCCGGCTCGCTCTTGCCATTGAAGTTGGTTGTGGCCGAGGCGGTGCGTTGGGCGCGGCCCCAGCGGATCTTGGGCTCAACCGCGAAAAGATGGACGTCCTTGGCCAGGACCGCCGGGGTCATCTCCTCGATCGGGGCGATGTCGGCGATGTAGATGCTCCGCCCGTGCGTGCCGACGATCAGGTCGCGGTCGCGGGGCTGGATCTTCAGGTCGTGGACGGGCTGGGTCGGCATGTTGGCTTTCATTATTGTCCAGGACTTCCCGGCGTCGAGCGAAGCATAAACGCCGAAGTCCGTCCCCACGAAAAGCAGGCCGGCGTTGCGCGGGTCTTCGCGCACAACATTGATGGGCTCGTTGGGCAGGTTGGCGGCGAGCGAAACCCAGGTCTGGCCGTAGTCGGCCGTTTTATAGATAAACGGCCGGAAATCGTCATTGCGGAGCCCGGTGAAGGTCACGTAAGCAACAGCCGGGTCGGCGCTGGAAGCCTCCACGCGGCTCACCCAGTAGCCCGGGTTCCCGGCGATCTTGTCGTTGACCTTGGTCCAGTTCTTGCCGTCGTCCTGCGTCACCCAGACCAGCCCGTCATCCGTCCCCACCCAGAGCAGGCCCGGGGAGAGCGTGGATTCGGCGAACGAAGTGATGGTGCAGTATTGGATGTTGCCGTCGCCGCCCGTGCCGTTGGGGAGCTTGGCCTTGTCGTTGGTCGTCAGGTCGGGGCTGATCTCGGTCCAGCTTTCGCCTCGATTGGTCGATTTCACGACGATGTTGCCGCAGTCGTAGATGACGTTGCCGTCGAACGACGAGACCAGGATGGGCGCGCACCAGTTGAACCGCTTCATGGCGGCGCCGCGATAGACGACCGATTTCGTTTCGCCCGTGACCAGATCAAGCCGGGAGAGCGACCCGAACTGGGACTCATTATAGAGATAGCGGTTGGTCTTGCGGTCGAAGACGTTGTATTGCCCGTCGCCGCCGCCGACCGTCGTCCAATCCTCGAGCTTGATGGCCCCTCCGCCCTTCTTGGTGCCGGGACCCATTTGCGAGCCGTTGTCCTGCAGGCCGCCGGCCACGCGGTAGGGCGCGGACATGTCGTAATCGACGGCGTAGAACTGGGCCACGGGCAGGTGATCGGGACGGTGCCAGGTCTTGCCGCCGTCCAGGGTCACGCCCATGCCGTGGTCGTAGCCTAGCAGCATATGTTTGGAATCGGCCGGATCGATCCACAGGGCGTGGTTGTCGCCGCCGAAGCGGAAAGCCGAGCCCCAGGTCTTGCCGCCGTCCTTGGATTCCTGAACGCCGACGGTCAGGGCGTAGACGTGCTTGTCGTCGTTAGGATCGACGATGACGTCGCAGTAATAATATCCGGGGCCGGAGCCGATGCTCTGTTTTTCGGGGCTGACTTTCTTCCAAGTCGCCCCGGCGTCGTCCGTCCGATACACTTCTCCGTCCGGAATGCCCCTGCTGAGCTTGCCCTCGAGGACTTCCTGCCAGCGTTGTTCTACGGTCAGGCCGGGCTTGTTGGCGTTCTCGATGACCGCGTAGAGAATATCGGGATTCTTGGGATAAATGGTCAGGCCGATGCGGCCGAGGATGCCGGAGGGCAGGCCGTTGGCCAGCCTGGTCCAGGTCGTACCGCCGTCGGTTGATTTGTGGATACCGCTGCCCGGGCCGCCGATCTGGTACGTCCACGGCTTGCGCAGCTTGTCATAGGTGGCAGCGTAGAGCGTCTCGGGGTCCTTGGGGTCCATAACCACGTCAACGCAGCCGGTGCGGGCGTCGACGAAGAGCGCCTTGGTCCAGGTTCGGCCGCCGTCGGTTGTTTTATAGAGGCCCCGGTCCGGGTTCTCGGAATAGAGATGCCCGAGGGCCGCGATGTAAACGATGTCCGGATTGGAGGGATGGACCACGATCCGGCCGATGTGGTGTGATTCGGGCAGGCCCATGTTCTTCCAGGTCTTGCCGGCGTCCGTCGATTTGTAGATCCCATCGCCCCAATAAGTCGAACGGGAGCAGTTCGCCTCGCCCGTCCCGACGTAGAGGATGTTCGGGTTGGACGGCGCGACGGCGATGTCGCCGATGGAGATGACCTTCTCGAAATCGAAGATCGGCTCGAACGTTTCGCCGTTATTCGTGGTCTTCCAGAGACCGCCCGAGCCCGCCGCGGCATAGAACGTGTAGGGCTGTTGGAGCGGCACGGCGAAATCGACGAAGCGGCCGCCCTGGGCGGTCGGGCCGATTTCGCGATACGTGATGGTCTTGAACGGGTCCGGGGCTGCGGCTTGCTGGCCGAAGACGCCCGTCATCCCCGTCAGGGAGATGAGCAGCGAGGCGACGGCCAGGAGCTTGATGCTTTTGCGTAAGTCAGTCATAACTCCTCCTAAAGATTCAATCGGGAATCGGAGGCAGAGTCCGAAGGCGATATCGAAAACGGCGAACCCTGCGCGCTCCGGATTGGACAAAGCAGGATATCTAATATCACAGTCCTTATAATAAGGCCAATCCGATTGAACTTTTTTCTTGAACCGGTTACAAAAGGATGTTGCGGAATAAATCGTTTGGTCGTATGTAATGTCAGTGGAGACGATCTTTCGATCAAGGAGATCGCTGTGAAAAGAATTCTCGCCGTAGTCCTATTGCTGGGAGCCTCCGTTTTATTAACACCGAGCTCCGCTCAGGGGGCGGCCCCTACCGCGGCACCCGTCTGCGGTTTTTATCCGCAGACGAGTACGACGGAATCGGATCCCCAGAAGACTGGGGCCCTCGCACGTGATTCTTGGACCCGTGCGAGGACTGCGGAAAAGGATCCCCAGGAAAGGCCTGGGGCCCCTTCCGCTGCCCCTGCCGTCGCACCCGTCCATGGTTCTTATCCATGTCCGAGTACCACGGAACAGGATCCCCAGGCAAAGCCTGGGGCCCCTGCCGTCGACATCCATGTCGTCGTCGAGAATAGCCGCACGTTCCGGGAGATGACCCGCAAAACCATCGAAGAATTCTGGGCGGCGCCCGATAAAATGCTGTGGAAGATGGACAACTTCCTGTGGATCACGCGCAAGGACCTCGGCGTCCTATGGGGCGTCAGCCGCCGGGCCAATACCTACATCGAAGACAAGTTGGCCCCGGCCGGCGCTCCTGCCAAACCGCCGCAGGAAAACATTCATACGCGGGGGTGGGATTTCGGCCTGGGCCGAGTCGATTGGACGATGGAATCCACCGGAGAGAGCAGGACCATCAGCGGAATCCTCTGCCAACGCATCATCGCCCGCGGCCGCTCGGACACGAGCGAGATCACCGTTCAATTATGGCTGGCGCCCGCTTCGACGCCGGGGGCTGCGGACATCTTAAAGCTGATCGCGGAGCCGATTCGGAGCGACGAGCGGCGGGCGCCTATCGCCGACCTATTGGACAAGCTCGGCGGACGGTTGCCGCTCGAACGCGAGGAAACGATCGACGGCCCCATCTCGACCCCCCTGAAATATGCCGTGAAGGTCGTCAAGCTCGAATTCGCCGCCGCGCCGTCCGGTACCTACGACCTTCCCGCCGGCGCGAAAAAAGAAGATCCGAATGCCCAAGCCGCTCCGCGCCCGGCCGGCCAAGCCTTCGTGCTTCCCGCCGCCGCCGTCGTCGAGCTCAAGCGGCTTGAAGAGGCTTATCATATCCTGGATTTCGCTTCCGAGAAAGTCTGGGCCGGCTGGACGAATTACAAGGACTTTCCCTTTCAATTCGTTTTTGAGAACGGATTGAAAGTATTGATCGGCCATCCCAACCCCCCCCAAGGCTTCGAACCCCTGCCGGGAATGAAAATCGCGGGACTCAAGGTCTTCGTCGATCACCGCCAGATGAGCGGACTCGAAATCAAACAGCCGCTGTCCTGCGGCGGCGGGATCGGCGCGCTGGGCGAATCCGGCGGCCGGCCGGTCACGATCGTCGATATGAAATTCACCAAGATCCCCTCCGACCCGGCGATGAAAGACAAGCCGTTCCGCGCCGAGCGGACGATCCTGATCCTCGTCCACGAGCTGTTCCACTGTTTCCAGGCCGACGCCGTTCAAATCGCTTACGGGAATCTGTCGTACAACGCCGACGCCGATTACGCGCTCTATTCATCCATTGAGGGACTGGCCCTGGACGCCGCTTATCGCGCGAGCGATGCCGGAACAGTGCGCGTCTTTCTCAAAGATTTCTTGCTGGCCCGCGAGCTCAAGCGCAGGAGCATGACCGATCGGCAGGCCAGGGAAGAATCGAGCGACGATGTCCGCGAAGGAACGGCCGTTTATTCGGAGGTCCGGACACTCGTAACTTTGCGCGACGGCTTCAAGCCCGGCTTGAGCGGAGCCGACGATTCCTTCTACGGCGGTTTCAAGGACAGCGACGGGCTGTTCAGGGGTTACGCCGAGCGGCTCAAAACCTCGGCCGAGGACCTCTTCGACACGAAAGGAAAATGCTATACCTATGGTTGTTTCCAGGCCCTTCTCCTCCAGCGTTACTTTCCCGGCTGGCAGGAACCGTTTGCCCGCGAACCGCGGCTCCTCGACGAGGAGCTGGGCAAGCGGATGGCGCTGACCGGGGACGATCGGGCGGGAGTCGAAAAGCGTTTCAAGGCCGTCTACGGATTCGCTGCGCTCAAGACCAAAGCACGAAAGGCCATGGCCGAGCGCGAAGCCGCGTTCCGATCCGTGACCGGCGCCAAGGGCTTGACTTATGTCGTCAATTTCAAGGAAATCGGGCAATTCGCCGGAACTCTGCCCGGGGATAAAAAATCCTATCATTTGGGCCTCATTTCCGTCTATCCCGACGGTGTCGGCAAGCTGGCTTTTGACGACGTCGAGATCGACGTCCGTCACAAGCCCGTCGAAATCGACAAGATCTATCATTTAATCATGGTCGATCCGGACGCGGCCAAG
>Ga0315275_10002100_pt1 | contig 17812 bp, 13 predicted proteins | sample YL17G03_0_MG_FD_205557 | JGI IMG/M metagenome (GOLD analysis project Ga0315275, IMG submission 205557) | Sediment microbial communities from Yellowstone Lake, YNP, Wyoming, USA - YL17G03_0 | ecosystem: Environmental > Aquatic > Freshwater > Lake > Sediment | place: USA: Wyoming | collected...
ACAACAAGGTGCTGCACGAGCGGGTCCTCATCGTGTCGGTGGTCACCGAGGAGATCCCGGTTGTGTCTCCCGATGAACGACTGACGGTGAAAAACCTGGGCAACGGCGTCCACCAGATCATCGGCCGGTACGGCTTCATGGAGACGCCCAACGTCCCCGGCCTGCTGGCCTCCTTGCCCCCCTTCGCCATTCCCGGGCCGCGCCTCGAGAACGCGGTGATGGAGACCACCTACTACCTGGGCCGGGAGACCCTGATCCCCGACGGGCCCTCCCGCATGCCCCGGTGGCGCAAGCGGGTCTTCATCATCCTGGCCCGCAACTCCCGCCCGGCCAGCGCCTTCTTCGGCCTTCCGCCCAACCGGGTGGTGGAGATGGGGGCGCAGGTCGAGTTCTGAGGGGGCGCCCCGAGCTGCGGGCGGGGGCTTTCCCCCGGTGGGCGCACCGGCTAGAATGCGAGTGATGGCTCGCATCCGCACCTCCCCGCGCAAGAAACCCGCCCAGAAGCGATCGCGCGCCACCGTGGACGCCATCGTCGACGCCACCGCGCGCGTGCTGGTGCGCGACGGCTACGACGCGCTCTCCACCAACCGCGTGGCCAAGGAAGCTCGGGTGAGCGTGGGCTCGCTCTACCAGTACTTCCCGGGCAAGGAGGCTCTGGTCGCCGCGGTGATGGAGCAGTACGCCTCCCGCATGCAGGAGAACATCGCCTCGCGGCTCCAGGATGCCGGCGCCGCCGCCACCGCCGAAGAGGTGGCGACCGAGATGATCCGCGCCATGCTGGCGGCGCAGCAGGCCGAGCCCCGGCTGCACCGGGCGCTCGTCGAGCAGGTCCCTCGCATCGGGGCGCTGCGGCGCCTCCACGAGCTCTTCACGAACTACGAGCGGCTGGTGGCCGCCTGGCTCGCGGAGAACCTCGAGCGGATCGAGGTGAAGGACGTCGACATGGCCGCCTTCGTGCTGGTCGCGGCCGTGGAAGGGCTCGTGAACCGCGCCATCCTCGACCGGCCCGAGCTGGTCTCGTCGGGCAAGATCGAGGAGCACATCCTGCGGCTGGTGCTGGCCTACGTGGTGCCCTCCCACGCCGCGTCGGCGTCGGCAGAAGGTCGCTACGGCGGGAAGAAGCGGGGCGGCTGACCCGCGAGCGCCGGCCTAGAAATACTCGCCGGCGTTGAACCAGACGCCGAAGGAGCTCTCGCCGAAGGCGAAGTCGAGCGTGACGTTGGTGCGGGAGTCGCGGTTCATCATGAAGCGCAGTCCGAATCCGGCGGCAGGCCGCACGTACTGAAGAAGTCCAGTCTTCGGGCTCGAGTAGCTCCAACCCGGGCCGCTGGCCTGGAAGGCCGGCGAGGCGAAGGAGACCGCGTTCGCGAAGAGCACGCCCCCGAGAAGCCCGTTGTTCGTGATCCGGAAGCGCCACTCGGCCTCGCCGTAGAGCTGCTGGGTTCCGCGCCAGCGTCCCTGGATGTAGCCGCGTCCGGTGCGGTTCTTCTGGTCCCAGCCGATGGCCGGAAGCGACAGGTACGGGGCGACGCCGGAGGTGATGCCCCGGTAGTAGACCCAGAAGGCGAGCACGTCGCGGGGGACGGCCACGTTCATGGGCACGTAGGCGCGGAACTGGGCTTCCACGCCGGTGCTGGCCTGGGACGATCCGAGGAATGTAGGACTCACGGTGAAATTCGCCGAACCGTAGTATCCGGTGTACGGGTTGAGGGTCGAGTCGCGGCTGTCGTGGAGCACCGCCAGGTTGAGGCCGGAGACCGTGTACTGGTTGGGGTCGAACCCGTACGCCAGGCTGTAGGCGAAGTTCGGCCCCACCACCGGCGCCGGACCCTGGAGGTCCATCCCCCTGTCCTGGACGGCGTAGTAGCGGTCGAGCCGGTACCCGAGGCCGGCGTAGAGGTCGCCCCAGACCTTGCGGAGCACGGTCTGGTGCAACCGGAGGAGGTTGAAGTCGTCCACCGAGGCCGCCGCGCTCATGGCCGCGGGCCCGGTCCCCAGGCCGTAGGTCTTCTGGTTGAAGAGGAGGAACCGCCAGTCTCCCTGGAGCTGCCACTCGTTTCGGGCCGAGAGGATGGTCGTGGAGAGCTGGAGGGTGAGCTGGCTCATGGTGGAGTAGAGCGCCACCGCCTGGAGGCTCGAGATGGTGGTGGTGGACGGAGGTCCCAGGTACATGCCCAGCGTGCCGGTCAGGCCGAAGAGCGCTCCCATGGCCGGGTTGTAGCCGATGGCCGGGAGGATGGCGGGCAGCAGCACGAAGGGCGGAGGCGCGTGCGCACCCTCGCGGGCCAGGCCGATCCAGTCGAGGAGGCTCCAGGCGTCCTCGTAGGGCTGGCAGTGGCCGTCCACGCAGACGCTGCCTTGCTGGATGCGCTCCGCGCACTGCGGGTCGCAGGTGCACGGCACGGACGGCTCGGCGGCCTCGGTGGCGGGCTGGGCCGCCCGGTCCTCGGAGCGCGCCGGGCCCGGCGCGACGAGGAGGGCGCCGAGGAAGAGAAGGGGGAGAAGTGCGCCGGCGCGCACTACTTCTTTTTCGCACCAAACGGCGTGAAGCCGAACTTCTGGCCGCCCACGCTGGCCTCGTACATGAGCCCGCCGATGGCCACCGTGAAGACCGCCACGCCCTGCTGGTACTTGGCGGTGGCGGCGGCGCCGGAGGCGGCAGCCACGGCGCTCACCTGGGCGGCCAGTGCGAAGTTGCCGCCCTTGAAGTTCGTGAGCGCGAGCGCGTTCTCGAAGAAGATGATCTCGGCGTACTCCTGGCCACCCAGCGCGAGTCCGATGGTCACCTGGCCGAGGGAGGTGGTCCCGATCGCCTTGCCATTCTCGAAGAGAATGCCGGAGCCCCCCGCGCCCCCGATGCCGATGGCGCCCTTTGCCACCGACGGGAACACGGCCCAGCCCACGGACTTCTCGAAGAACTTGCCGAGAGAGGGGTCGGTCTTCTTGAAGAGGGCGACGGCCTCATTGGCCTTGCGGACGTCGGAGGCATCGTCGGCCGAGGCGAAGGCGGGGACTGAGAGGATGGCGAGAAGCGGGAGCGCTGCGGCGAGGCGGATGGCGTTCATCTGCTCCTTGTACTCCGGAAATCCTCAGTGGTGGTGGTGCCCGCCCGGCTCGTGCACGTGGCCGTGCTCCTTCTCCTCGTCGGTGGCCTCGCGAACCTCGCGGATGGCCACGTCGAAGTGGAGGGTGCGGCCGGCCAGCGGGTGGTTCAGGTCGACGACCACCACATCCGGACGGATCTCCTTCACCACGAAGGGCACCATCTCGTCGTTCGGTCCACGGGCGGTGTACTGGTGGCCGACCTCGGGCAGTTCGGCGCCGAAGGCATCCCTGGGGACCTCCTGGACGCCCTGGGGGTCGTGCGCGCCGTAGCCGTCCTCCGCCTCGAGCACCACCTGGAGGGTGGCGCCCACCTCGAGCCCCTCGAGCGCGCGCTCGAGACCGGGCACGATGTTGCCATCGCCCTGGATGTAGTAAAGGGGGCTGCCTGCCTCCGATTCGTCGATGAGCTCGCCGTCGCCGAGGTGCAGCTTGTACTCGACGGCCACCACCGATCCGTTCGCGATCTTCACGGATGTTCTCCAGGACTGAGGTCAGGGGGCGGGATATTGCCCGGGGCCGGGCCGTTTGCCAGGAAAGTTGGGGAGTGCTTTCCTCGCCGGTGGATGCTCCAACCCGAGCCGATCTATGCCGAGGCGGCGCGAGCCATTCGCGGCGCCGGCGCGCTCGTGGTCGCCACGGGCGCCGGGATGGGCATCGACTCGGGGCTCCCGGATTTCCGGGGCGACCAGGGGTTCTGGAAGGCCTACCCGGCCTACGAGCGGATCGGCCTCTCCTTCGTGGACGCGGCCAATCCCGACCGCTTCGAGGAGGATCCGGCCTTTGGCTGGGGCTTCTACGGCCACCGGCTCCACCTCTACCGGAACACCCTTCCCCACGACGGTTACCGGATCCTGCTTCACTGGATGGAGCGGCTCTCGATTCCCGGATTCGCCGTCACCTCCAACGTGGACGGCCAGTTCCAGAAGGCGGGCTGGGATCCGGATCGGGTCCACGAGGTCCACGGGTCCATCCATCACCTCCAGTGCACGGTGCCTTGCGAAGACGAGATCTGGGAGTGCACGGAAGACGTTCCGGTGGACCTCGACACCATGCGGGCGGAGCGTGTCCCCGCCTGCCGCCGGTGCCGGCGCGTGGCCCGCCCCAACATCCTCATGTTCGGCGACGGGGCCTGGCTGCCCGACCGCTCCGCCGTCCAGGGCCGGCGCTTCCAGGCCTTTCTCGAGGCGAACGGCGAGGGGCGGGTGGTGGTGCTCGAGATCGGCGCCGGGACGGCCGTGGCCACCATCCGATGGCTCTCCGAGCGGCTGGGCCACCTGCCCGGCGCGCTCGTGATCCGGGTGAACCCCCGGGAGGCCGACATCCGGCCGCCGCACCTTGGCCTTCCGGTCGGGGCGCTCGAGGCGCTCTCCGGGATCGACCGCGCACTGCGCTCCGGGTTGGACTAGTGCCTCGACCCAGGCATACTGCCTACTGCGAGCGCCGATCCTCTCGCTGCGGCGGACGGCCTCGTCGGTGCGCTGCTCGACGTAGCGCTGCTACGCCTGTGCTGCTCCCTCCTCGGGCGCCCGCCTCGCTTCGGTCTCGGCGCTCTCGTCGCGTCAACATGCCTGGGTCGAGGCACCAGGATTTCGCCCGTCTTGCCCCGCCCTCCTGGAGGAATCCGTGCTCGCAGAACTGCTCACCCTCGTCCTCGTCGCAGCGCCCGCCGCTCCGGCCGCTGCCTCGAAGCTGTCGTATCCGTCCACGAAGAAGGTGGACGTGGTCGACGACTACTTCGGCACCCAGGTGAAGGACCCCTACCGGTGGCTCGAGGACGACAACGCCCCCGACACCAAGCTCTGGGTGGCGGCCGAGAACGCGGTCACGAGCGCGTACCTCGACAGGATCCCCCAGCGCGCCGCCATCCGGGATCGGCTCACCCAGCTCTGGAACTACGAGAAGTTCTCGGCCCCAGGCAAGCACGGGAACCGCTACTTCTACATGCGCAATTCGGGGCTCCAACCCCAGTCGGTCCTCCACGTCACCGACGACCCGGCCCAGGACGGGCGCGTGCTCCTCGATCCGAACACGCTCTCCAAGGACGGCACGATGGCCATCAGCGGGACGGGCTTCTCCGACGACGGGCAATTGCTGGCCTACGCCCTCGCCGACGCCGGCTCCGACTGGCAGATCTGGAAGATCCGCGACGTCGACACCGGCAAGGACCTCGCCGACGAGGTGCGCTGGGCCAAGTTCAGCCGCGCCTCCTTCTCCCGCGACGGCAAGGGTTTCTACTACTCGCGCTTCCCCGCGCCGAAGGAGGGCGAGAAGCTCACCGCGCTGAATGTGAACCATCAAGTCTGGTACCACGCGGTGGGGACGCCCCAGGAGAAGGATCTTCTGGTCTACGAGCGCCCCGACCAGCCGGAGTGGAACTTCGTTGCCGACGTGAGCGACGACGGGCGCTGGCTCGTCGTCCGGGCGCACAAGGGCACGAACCCGGAGAGTGCCGTCTTCGTGCAGGACCTCTCGAAGCCCGGGGCGAGGCCCGAGCCGCTGCTCGCAAAGATGGACGCGGCCTACGACTTCATCGACGTGATCGGCGACAGCTTCCTCTTCCTCACCGACAAGGACTCGCCCCGCAAGCGGGTGATCGCCGTGTCGGTCTCGAAGCCGGAGCAGAAGGACTGGAAGGAGATCATCCCGGAGGCGAAGGGGACCGACGTGCTCCGCGCGGTGTCGTTGGTGGGCGACCGGCTCTTCGCGGTCTGGATGCGCGACGTGAAGAGCGCGGTGGAGGTCCACGACCTGGCCGGCAAGAAGGTCGCCGATCTCCAGTTGCCCGGGATCGGCACCGCGTCGGGCTTCGGCGGGAAGCGAACGGACAAGGAGACCTTCTACGTCTTCACAAGCTTCCTCTCGCCGCCCACCATCTACCGGCTCGACGTCCCGACGCTCGGTTCCACCGTATTCCGCAAGCCCAGGGTGGACTTCGACGGCTCCGCCTTCGAGGTGACCCAGATCTCCTACCCGTCGAAGGACGGGACGCGCGTGCCCATGTTCCTCCTGCACAGGAAGGGCGTGGCGCTCGACGGAAAGAACCCGACGCTCCTCTATGGGTATGGCGGCTTCAACATCCCCATGCTGCCCGGGTTCAGCATCTCACGCGCGGTGTGGCTGGAGATGGGGGGCGTCTACGCGGTGGCCAACCTGCGCGGTGGCGGCGAGTACGGCAAGGCCTGGCACGACGGCGGCCGCCAGAAGAACAAGCAGAACGTCTTCGACGACTTCGTCGCCGCGGCAGAGTGGCTGCAGGCGAACAAGTGGACCTCGCCGGAGAGGTTGGCCTTGAACGGCGGCTCGAACGGCGGCCTGCTGGTGGGCGCGGTCATGACCCAGCGGCCGTCGCTGGCCGCCGTGGCGCTGCCGCAGGTGGGCGTCATGGACATGCTGCGCTTCCACAAGTTCACCATCGGCTGGGCCTGGAAGAGCGACTACGGCTCCTCGGAGTCGAAGGAGGGTTTCGACGTGCTCTTCAAGTACAGCCCGCTCCACCGGCTCAAGGCGGGGACCGCCTACCCGGCCACCCTCGTCACCACCGCCGACCACGACGACCGCGTGGTCCCGGCCCACTCCTTCAAGTTCATCGCGCAACTCCAGGCCGACCAGGCCGGACCGAAGCCGGTCCTGGCCCGAATCGAGGTCCGCGCCGGCCACGGCGCCGGCAAGCCCACCCAGAAGTCCATCGACGAGGTGGCCGACGTCTTCGCCTTCACCTTCCAGAACCTCGGGATGGAGCTCCCGGCCGGATTCGGGACCAGGAAATGAGCGACGCGGCCGCTCCGAGGGAGGTCGCACCGGGCGTGATCCTGGTCGACACCGGCTACGTGCGTCCGGGGCTCGCCGCGGCCTGGATCGTGAAGGGGAAGACCAGCGTGGCGGTCATCGAGACCGGCACGGCCCACAGCGTGCCCAACATCCTGGCCGGCCTGGCCGCCCACGGCATCGGACGCGGGGACGTGAGCCACGTGATCGTGACCCACGTCCACCTCGACCACGCCGCCGGAGCCGGCGCCCTGCTCGCCCAGTTGCCCCACGCGCGGCTGGTCGTTCACCCGCGCGGCGCGCGCCACATGATCGACCCGTCTAAGCTGCTGGCCGGCGCGGCCGAGGTGTTCGGCGGGATGGACGCCATCCGGATGCTCTACGGGGACGTCCTTCCCGCGCCGGCCGGGCGGGTGATCGAGGCCCCGGAGGGAGCGCGGGTCGAGCTGGGGGACCGCCCGCTCCGCATCCTCGATGCGCCGGGCCATGCCAGGCACCACTTCGTGGTCCACGACCCGGCCACCCAGGGCTTCTTCACCGGCGACACCTTCGGCATCTCGTACCGGGAGTTCGACACGGCGGCGGGTCCGTTTCTCTTCCCCACCACCACGCCGGTCCAGTTCGACCCACCGGCGCTTCGAGCCTCCGTCGAGCGGATGCTGGCCGAGAAACCCGAGCGCATGTACCTCACCCACTACGGCATGCTGGAGGGGGAGATCCCGAAGCGGGCAGCCGCGTTTCTGGAGGCGGTGGATGGTCACGTGCGGGTCGCCCGGGCGGCGGCTCCGGGCAAGGGGCGAAAGGCCGCCATCCAGGCCGGCCTGGCCGAGCAGCTCGTGGACGGGCTCGCTCGCCACGGCTGGAAGGGCACCCGCGACGAGGCGGTGGCCGCCTTCGCGGTGGACTTCGACCTCAACTCCCAGGGGCTCGAGGTGTGGCTGGACGCACGGTCGGGCGCGTGACGACGGGCCCGCGCTCCGGCGCCAGCGCGGCCAGGAAGACGACGGAATAGGGGTTCGCGAGGTAGCTCGCGCGCTCCAGGACCGCCGCCTCCTCCCAGCTCCGGATGTCGTCGGGGGCCGGCAGGAAGGTGTCGACCATGAGGTGCCAGCCGTTCTCGACGCGGGGGAGCTCGAACTCGAGCGGCTCCTTCCAGGCGTTCACGATGAAATAGGCGAGCGCCGTACCGTCCGGCTCCTGGAAGGTGGCGGCGATGCTGTGGCTCTGGTCGCTCCAGTCGGGCTCGCCGAGGTGGACGCCGTGCCAGTCGATGCGGGCCCGGCGAAGGAACTCGGTGAGGGTGCCGCTGCGCCGCGGGTCGGGGTGCACCGAGGAGCGCAGCCGGATGAGCCGCCGCAGGAACCGGTGCACGTCGGCGTGGCGCGAGAGCAGGCGCCAGTCCACCCAGGAGAGGTCGCTGTCCTGGCACCAGGCGTTGTTGTTCCCGCGCTGGGTGCGGCGCATCTCGTCGCCCATGAGGATCATGGGCACGCCGGCGGCGAGCAGGTTCACCACCAGGAAATTCTTCACCTGTCGATTTCGAAGCTGCTCCACCTCGGGAAGGTCGCTGGGACCCTCCACGCCGCAGTTCCACGCCTGCTCGTGGTCGCTGCCGCCGTGGTTGCCAGCGCCGTTCGCCTCGTTTTGCTTCTTCTCGTAGGTGACCAGGTCGTTCAGCGTGAACCCGTCGTGGCAGGTGACGAAGTTGACGCTCTGCTCCGGTTCCCGCCCCTTCTGCTCGTAGAGGTCGGGGCTGGCCAGCAAGCGGTTGGCGAACTGCGACACCCGGCCCGGATCCCCGCGCAGGAAGGACCGGACGTCGTCGCGGAACTTTCCGTTCCACTCCTTCCAGGAGTCGCCGACGAACTGGCCCACCTGGTACAGGCCGGCCGCGTCCCAGGCCTCGGCGATGAGCTTCGAGCCGCCCAGCACCGGGTCGCTCTCGATGTCCCAGACCGCCGGGGCGTTCCTCTGCGGATGTCCATCCGTGTCCCGGGAGAGCACCGAGGCCAGGTCGAACCGGAACCCGTCCACGTGCATCTCCGATACCCAGTAGCGCAGCGAGTCGAGCATGAGCCGGCGCACCACCGGGTGGTTGGCCTTGAGCGTGTTGCCACAACCAGTGAAGTTCGCGTAACCGCGCCAACCGTCGAGGATGTAGTAGGCCCGGTTGTCGAGGCCGCGGAAGGACTGGGTCGGTCCCTTCTCGTCCCCCTCGGCGGTGTGGTTGAAGACCACGTCGAGGATCACCTCGATGCCGGCCCGGTGCAGCGCCTTCACCATGTCCCGGAAGTCGTCGAGCGCGCCCAGCGGGGTGCCCGAGGCAGAGTAGGCCAGGTGCGGGGCGAAGAAGGAGATGGGGGAGTAGCCCCAGTAGTTGACGAGGCCGCTCGGGGCGTCCTGCGGGTCGAACTGGAAGATCGGCATCAACTCCACGGCGGTGACGCCCAGGTCGCGCAGGTGGGGGATCTTCTCCACCACGCCGGCGAAGGTCCCGCGGCGCGCGGGCGCCACGCCCGAGCTCTCGTGGAAGGTGAACCCCTTCACGTGCATCTCGTAGATCACGGAGTGCGGCGTCTTGCGGCGCAGCGGCCGATCCCCCTCCCAGTCGTAGAGGGAGAGGTCGGCCACCACGCTCTTCATGGCCGTACCCATGTTTTCGCCGCGCCGGGCTCCGGCCAGGCGGTCGTAGGTGGTCGGGACGGCCAGGGCTCGTCCGTAGGGATCGACGAGCAGCTTCTGCCCGTCGAACCGGTAGCCTCGCGCCGGGTCGAAAGGTCCGTGAACGCGCCACCCATAGAGCTGTCCGGCGCCGATGCCCGGGACCTGCGCGTGCCAGTAGTGGTACGTCCGGTGCGTCGCCGGCTCGAGCCGGATGACCTGGCTCGGCCTGGCGGCCTCGGCGGCGTCGAAGAAGCACAGGTCCACGCCGGTCGCGTGGCGCGACCAGACGCTGAAGTTGACGCCGCCGTCGACCAGCGTGGCGCCGAGCGGCCAGCTCCTTCCCGGGGTGACGGACGTGCCGGTGACGGACATGACCGGACTTTAACTCGTCCCGGCGATGGCCCGGAAGCGGGCCCTGCGGCGCGGGTCTCCGCCCGCGTCCTCGGCGACGAGGTGGGGGACGAAGCGGGAGAGGTTGCCGGTGATGGGGCCATCCGACTCCCGGATGCCCGCCCCGGCCGGGACGCCGCGAACCAGCCAGCAGCCGATGGAGAGGTGCTTTCCGGCCGTGGGCGCCTCCGGCTCCCAGAGCGCCTGCCAGACGTGCCCCTCGGCGCCGTAGCCTTGGTCGGCGCCCTCGGCGATCACGTCGCCGTCCTTCACCAGCACCACGTTCGCGCCCTCGCGCGACAGGAGCGGCTTGCGCGCGTAGCTCGCCATGTCGCCCGGCTCGAGGAAGGCCGGCAGGAGGTTTGGGTGGTCCGGGTAGAGCTCCCAGAGCACCGCCAGGATCCCCTTGTTCGACGCCACCATCTTCCAGGCCGGCTCGACGAAGCGGGTGTGGGTGCGCGGGAGCATGGCGCCGAACTGCTCGCGGGCCATCCACTCCCACGGGTAGAGCTTGAAGCAGGCGCGCATCTCCACGCCGTCGCCGTCCACGAAGACGCCCTTCACCGCGTTCCAGCCGATCGCCCGCATCTCCACGAACGAGGTCGCGAGCCCGGCCTGCGCGGCGGTGTCCTGGAGGTACGTCGCCGTGAGCACGTCCTCCGCCACGTCGAGGCTCGCGAAGTGGAGCGGCCCCACCGGCAACCAGGGTGCGAGCTCCTTCCAGCCCGCCACCAGCCGCTCGTGCAGCGAGTTCCACTGGTCGGCCGCGGGGTCCACGTCCTGCAGCCAGTGCCACTGGACCACCGAGGCCTCGACGAGACCGGTGGGGGTGTCGGCATTGTACTCGAGGAGCCGCGGCGCGGAGAGCCCGTCCCAGGCCAGGTCCATTCGGCCGTAGATGGACGGATCGCCGTCGCCATCGGCCCCCTCCCAGGAGCGGGCGATGAGCGGCACGAGTTCGCGCGGGACGGCGAGCCGCTCCCAGTAGCGGCCGGTGTCGATGACGTGGCCGACGGCGGCGAGCGTCATCTGGTGGAGCTCGGCGGTGACCCGCTCGAGGAGGTCAACGTCACCAGGAGTGAATGCCCAGAAGGCCGATTCGTCCCAGTACGGACCGTCGGCGGTGTGGATGGGAAAGCCGACCTCCTCCACGCGGCGCTGCCAGTCCGGGCGCGGCGCTCGCTCGCGGCGTTCCACTAGCTTCCCGCGGTCGCCGCTGTCCCGGCCGAGGACGACCCGGCGTGGGCGGCCCCGGTGGCGCCGAAACCGCCGTGGCTCACCGAGCCCGAGGTCGCGGCACCGGAAGGAGGCGCCACGCCCGTGCCCGGCCGGAGGAATCCAGGCGCGTACGCGCCGACGCCCCCGAAGGCGCCGTAGGGAATCCAGATGAAGTGGTAGCCGCTGCGCGCGGAGGTGGCCACGCCGCCGTCCGGGGCGCGCTCGGGAGCGCCGTCGCCGGGTGGGTCCCATCCGCCGGTCGCCGAGCACTGACCCTCGTCGACGAACCGGCCGTCGCCGTCGACGCAGCGCTTCTCGGGGGGCCTCGTCTCGCTGGTGCAGGAGGAGAGGAGCGCCGAGACGGCGAGGAGCAAACCCAGCCGGATGGATGCCGCCTTGCGCACGTGGACAGGAGACCACGGGCTCGGGTCCCTGTCGACGGCGCCGGGACTGAATGCGAGCAATGATTCGGATCTTGGCGGGAGCCCGTCCGGGAGCCGTTCCATCGGCACGGCAACGAGACTTCATCTATCTGAAAACAGGATGTAAATTCAAAAACAAGCGAACCGATTCTGGATTCATTAGAATGCGAGCCATGAAACGACGCTCTTCATGGGCCCTCCCGGCTGCCCTGATCGCACCGCTTCTGCTCGTTGCCTGCGGGACCGAGACCACCGAGATGCCGCCCGGCCTGGGCCCTGCAGCCCTCGTCACCGGCCTCGACTGGCCGGCCGCCTGCGCCTCCGGGACCAGCCCCGGCGGGCTGGCCATCGGGGCGTCGACCTCCGTCTTCGGATCGCCCAGCTACAACGAGCGCCAGGCGCGGGCATGCGTCCCGTACGACCTCGCCACCGTGTGGCAGGCCCTGCAGATCCCCACCGGCGTAGACGTGGCCTTCTGGCCGGAGCGCTCCGAGAGCGACTGCGCGCCCCGTCGCGACGTGGAGACCGGCTACGCGGTGAGCTTCCTCACCAAGGAGATCCCCCACGGCGGGATCGAGAGCCACTACACCTTCGACGTCACCTGGCGGGCCGACGTGACGCAGGGCACGGCCGCGGCGCCCACCGAGGTGAAGATGTTCTACGGGAAGACCGCCGGCACGGTCGAGGTCCCCTGGATCCGGGGCTCGGTGGTCTTCACCGCGGATGCCGCGCACCCGGGGTGGACGCGCCTCGAGCTGGTTCGCCAGCTCAACACGAACGGCCACTCCGACGAGCCCGCCAAGCTCCTGAACTGGATGCAGGGCTTCTACGAAGGGCTCCAGACCCAGCTCTCCACCGGGACGCTCCTCCCGCGGTACTGCAACCTCCCGTAGCCTGAAACGGGGGCGTTCAGTTCGACGTCTGCGGGTCCCACTTCCAGTTCAAGCCGACGCTGGCGATCCAGCCCCAGCTCTGGAACTTCCCGGGGAACGAGGAGGAGTTGTCGATGGTGGTCGTGCTGGCCGCCGGCACCGAGTCGAGCGTGAGGAACCAGGCGTAGAGGAACGCCGCCTCGATGGAGAGGTTCTTCATCACCTCCCAGCCCGCGCCCACCGAGCCCACGACCTTGTTCGCGTCCGGGAGGGACGGGTTGTAATAGGCGGGGTTGACGCCCGAGGCGTCGTAGTAGAGCCCGCCGCGAAGCTCCAGGGTCGGCGACAGCTGGTAGCCCGCCCCGATGCGGTAGAGGCTGGAGTTCCTGTACTGGCGCTGCACGGACACGCTGAGGAGCTGCCCGGTGGACGGGTTCGTGGTCTGGCCCACGAAGGTGTCGGACGTGTAGATGGAGTAGCCCTCCCAGGTGTACCCGAGCGTGAGGACCAGGTCCGGGATCACCCGCCAGGAGACGCCCACCCCGAGCACGCTCGGGTAGGGAAGCACGTGGGTGGTCGCCTGGTTCGGGAAGACCGGCGCCAGGGGTGGGGGTGCCGCAATGTTCAGCGTCCCGGTGAGCTTCTGGTAGGCCTGGTGCGAGTAGTTCACGCCGATGCGGAGCGGGAAGCTCATCACCGGCTGGATATCGACCGCCACGTCGAAGCTGAACTGGCCGCCGGAGTCGCCGATGGTGGCAAGCGCGTCGGTCCCGCCCGGTACCGGGATGGACGTCGTGAGCTTCTCGGTCGTGAAGTAGTAGATGAGGCCACCGCCGATGCGGATCTGCGGGATGATCTCCGCGGCGACCATGAGGTAGGTGCCGAAGAATTTCCGGTCCACGGTCTCGATGGCATAGCGTCCCGGCCAGCCGCTCGGCCAGTTGACGCTCCCGCCGCCGGGCGCGTTCACGCCGACGCCGACGCCGTATCCGTGATCGGCGATCTTGCCGGACCAGGAGACGAAGATGGCCGGCGCGGGCACGAGCTTCAGGTCGGTGGAGACCGGCGATGGAGAGAGGCCGGTGGTGGTCGTCCAGGTGGAGCCGTTCGCGATGAGCGCGCCGGCGAGCGTGAGGTTGAGCCCGGAGAGGCGGGCCAGGGCGGCCGGGTTCCGGTAGACGGCGCCTGCCGAGGTCTGGTCGGCGACGAGCGAGTCGCCCATGGACATGTCGCGCGGGACGTAGTTGGTGATGGAGTAGCCGGTCGCGGAGGCGAGGGCCGGGAAGAGGACGACGGCGAGCAGGAGCTTTCGCATGGCGGTCCTCAAGGGCAGGCGGTGGTGATGGCGCCGCCGGTGGTGAAGGCGGGGCACAGGGGGGAGGGGGAGACGGGTCCGCCGAGGAGGTACGAGACCACGTTCTGCTGCGCCGCGGTGGCCATGGCCGGGTTGGTCCAGTCGAGGACGAAGCCGTGGGGCGCGCCGGGGCCGACCGAGCCGTCGGCGGGGCAAGTGCCAACGGTCGAGTTCATGAACCACTGGAGCCCCGGAGTGGTCGAGGGTGTCGTGGGGTTGAGTGGCGCGAGGCTCATGAGCCCGTAGAGCAGTTCGTTGGTGGGATTGGGCACGGTGACGTCGCAGCGGGCTCCCTGGCCAAGGATTGCCTTCGGCGTCTGCGGCGTCTGGCCGCTGGGGTCCACGAGCAGGTTCGGCAGCGTGTTCGCGGTGACGTGCTGCGCGAAGTTGGCCGGATCGGCCGGGTCGAGGATCCACTTGGCGCCGATGATGAAGCGGAGGTACTCCGGAGTTCCGGGCTGGATGCCGAGCGACTCGAGAAGGCCGAGGGTCAGGTTCTTGAAGCTCGGTGCCGTGGTGAGGATGTCCGTCAATGTTGCGCCGCCGACATTCAGCACGGCGCGCGAGAAGCGCGGGTTGCTTGCCAGGTCCAGGGTTCCTTCGATCGAGCCCCACGACTGTCCGACGTAGTAGACCTTGCCCGGGTTGATGGAAACGGGAGCGCCGGCGGCTGCCGAGAGCACCGCCGCCCCATTGGCCGTCGTCATCACGCGGACGAGCATGGACTGGTCGAGGATGTCCTGCCGGATGGTGTCGCGGCTGCGGAACAGGTTGGCCGACACCACGAAGGCGCCGGAGGTGATCGAGTTCCCCCCCTTGCCGTCCCAGCAGGCCGGGTCGACGGTGGGGTCGCAGCCAATGGGCTTCAAGGCGAGCGAGCCCTTGCACAGTCCGGGCTTCGCGGTGGCGGCGTCGGCCTGGTTGCCGAAGACCGCGGTGTCACAGGTGACGCCGGACGCGCAGCCGACGGCGACGCTGGGTGTGACGGAGGTGTTCACCGTGCACCACGCGCGCGCCCCGTGCTTGGCGGCGTCGATGGCGGCCACCACCATCCCGTTGCCCGCGAGGGCCTGGGCGATGAGGAGCGAGTCGCCCCGGCTGCGGCCGAGGCCGTGGTGGAAGACGACGAGCGGCCAGCCTCCCGGGGGAGCGGCGCCCTGCGGGATGGCGACGATGGCCGGAATGGGTGTCGGAACCCCCTGCGCGGCGGCCGGGTAGAAGAAGCCCGTGGCCGGATCGAGCTTGTCGAAGGTGACGACGTTCGCCTCGACGAAGGTGGAGATGCCGGCCGCGACGAGCGCCGCGGGCACGCCCCATTTCAGGGCCATTGCCGCCGGGGTCACGGCCTTTGGATTGAGCGGGTCGGTGGGCGTGGCCTGGTTGAAATAGGGCGCGTCCGGGAAGACGTCGACGCCGGAGACCTGAGCGTAGGGCGCGGCGCCCAGCTGGAGCGCGACCCCTGTGATGGACTGGGTGCGGAACGTGTACGGCATCATGATCCCCGACTTCGTCACGCCGGGCTCGGTGATCACCTGGGCGACGGCCGGCTGGAGCTGGAGCCGCATCCCCTCGAACAACGCGGCCTCCGCGCCAGGGACACCCGGGAGTTCGGAGACGGCGGCGGTGGGGTTCGACACGCAGGCCGGGGACGGCGTGCACAGCGGATGGGTGAAGAGAAGGATCTGGCCGAGCGTGGTGGGCGTGATGGCGGCGCCGGCCGGCGCCGTCTTGATCTTGTTGGTGATGATCACCGCGTACTCGGTCGACTCCTGGAGCGGCGGGAGCGCGACGTTCCCGAAGGGAGTCGGCACCGTGACGGCCGGCTGGATGCCAACGACGGTGGTGACGCATCCGGGACCGAAGTCACCCTGGGCGTTGGGGACACACGGCTGACCGGTGGCCGGGTCGAGGGTGATGGGCGGCGGCTGGGTGACCACCTGGTTGACCAGCACCGGGGTCGCCCCGCCGAGCTTGTAGAGGTAGACGCCCTGGTCAGTGGCGCTGCGGATGGTGCTCGCCAGCACCGGCCCGGAGGTCTGGGCGATGGCCATCCCCGTCGTGCTGAAGCCGTCGAGCGTGGCCAGGGCCGGGAACCCGAAGGCGGTTGCGGCCGTGGCGGAGACGCGGTTGGTCGTCGGATCGAGCAGGAAGTTGGAGGGGACCGGCACGGTGCCCGTGCCCGGATCGGCGACGACCCATGTGGTGGCCGGAGCGACCGGGAAGGAGCCCACCACGACGGTCTCGGCGAGCGGGAAGCCGAAGGTCTCGATGGCGGCGTAGATCGGCAGGTAGCCGTTCTGGATCTGGCCGAGCAGCGGGAGCGGGCACTGGGGGTTCGTGGGCGGGCAGACGAAGTCGCTCGGCTGGCCGAAGATGAGCGTGTAGCTCGTGAACGAGGGCTGGAGCGGCTGGCCCGTCTTGGTCTTGATGCCGCTCGAGCCGCCGCGCAGCGCATAGACGAACTGCGCGCCCGGGCGCCAGGTGGTCGGGCTCGTGGCGGTGCCCGCGGTCACGCGGATCGTCCCGCCGTTCTGCGAGGCGACGTACCTGGCCGTGAAGGCCGGGAACACGGGATTGGCCACGTCGCCGAGATCGAGGAGGAAGATGTTGCAGCTGGCCGGCGTCTTCTGGCCCGTGCAGGGCACGAGGACCGCGTCGGCGATGTCCGGCGCCGAGAGCCCGATGTCGTTCGGACCGTTCACGGTCTCCACCGCCACCGGGAAGTCGAGCGGAACCACCTGGTCGGGTGGGAATCCTTTCTGGGCGCTGAAGTAGGCCAGCAGCTCGCTCTGCGCGTCCTGGGGATTGAGGAGCCCCGGGTTGAGTGCCGGCTGAAGGGCCAGGTCGTTCGGCAGGGGGATGACCGGCGGACTGGAGGCCAGGTCGAACAGGGCCGTGACGATGACCGTGTTCGGATTGGAGGGGACGGAGGGCGTGCAGGCGAAGATCGCGAGCGCCAGGAGCGGCGCGGGCGCGAAGCGGCGGAGCATCATGCGGCCTCCAGAGACTGTGGGTGAATCCGGGCGCACGCGCGCGAAGCGCGGCGCGTGAACGCCTGTATTCATCGGAGGAAGGGGCGCTGTCAAGGCGGCGTCCCCCATTTCAGCCTATTTCATGGCTCCGCGCGTCATTCGACGCCGCGCTTCGGCGCTAGACCAGCCCGTGCGACACCATGGCCTTCGCCACCCTCATGAAGCCGGCGATGTTCGCCCCCACCACGTAGTTGCCCTTGGAGCCGAACTCCTCGGCCGTCTCCCAGCAGTTCTGGTGGATGTTCTTCATGATGTTGGCGAGCCGCTTCTCGGTGTACTCGAAGGTCCAGGAGTCGCGGCAGGCGTTCTGCTGCATCTCGAGGGCGCTCGTGGCCACGCCGCCGGCGTTGGCCGCCTTGCCCGGGCCGTAGGAGATCTTGGCGTCGAGGAAGACCTTGATGCCCTCCGGCGTGGTGGGCATGTTGGCGCCCTCTCCGACCGCGATGCAGCCGTTCTTCACCAGCATGGCCGCGTCCTTGCCGTTCAGCTCGTTCTGGGTCGCCGACGGCATGGCCACCTGACAGGGGATCTCCCAGATGTTCCCGCCGTGAACGTACTTCGCGTGCTTGCGGTAGTCGACGTAGTCCTTGATGCGGCGACGCTCCCGCTCCTTCAGCTGCTTCACGAGCTCCAGGTCGATCCCCTTCTCGTCGTGGATGATGCCGTTCGAGTCGGAGCAGGCCACCACCTTGCCCCCCAGCTGGTTGATCTTCTCGATGGTGTAGATGGCCACGTTGCCCGACCCGGAGACGGTGCAGGTCTTGCCCTCGAAGGTCTCGCCGCCGCGGGCCTTCAGCATCTCCTGCACGAAGAAGGTGGCGCCGTAACCGGTGGCCTCGGTGCGGACCAGCGACCCGCCGTAATCGAGCCCCTTGCCGGTGAGCACGCCGGCCTCGTAGCGGGCGGTGAGCCGCTTGAACTGGCCGAACATGTAGCCGATCTCGCGGCCGCCCACGCCGATGTCGCCGGCCGGGACGTCGGTGACGTCGC
>Ga0315275_10002101_pt1 | contig 17811 bp, 18 predicted proteins | sample YL17G03_0_MG_FD_205557 | JGI IMG/M metagenome (GOLD analysis project Ga0315275, IMG submission 205557) | Sediment microbial communities from Yellowstone Lake, YNP, Wyoming, USA - YL17G03_0 | ecosystem: Environmental > Aquatic > Freshwater > Lake > Sediment | place: USA: Wyoming | collected...
AAAGGGCTTCGGAATCAGGAAACCTGGGACTGCGGCTGCGAGTAGCGCGTGCCGGGCACTCGCCCGTCCCCGCTTTCGAGGTGATGTCGCGCGAGTGCCCTCTCGGTCAGCTTCAGGCCACTAGCGGAATTCCGCGGAGTCGACCTTCATCATGGGGTGTACGCTGTCCAGTGGAAACTCGGGCACTTTCGCGAAAACGGCGCGGATTGCCTTTTCATCCTTGGCGTTCCACTCGCAGAAGATTTTCAGGACCTTGCCCTCCTCGTTCGTTTGTGCCCATGCTCCCACCCAATAGACATCTCGCCCCTCGTTCGCCAGCAGCTTCTTCACGAGCGGCGTCACCTGCTCAACGGTCACCGGACCAGGCATCGTGTGCATTGCCACATATTTGCGCATTGTGTTCTACCTCCGTGCCGCGCGCATCCGATTCTTGCAGATTAAACTTTCCGTCCATGCTGCTCATGCAGGAGAACATGCGTGATATGTCTGACTCGCAATGGAGCGATGGAGAGATGGGCGCAGGCACGTACATCATGACTTGTAGGACGAATGGCTAGGTCGCTCCGAGAGCAGGAGCATGATTCGACAGGCCGTCAGACGGTGACCGATACTCCGGAATGGCTTGCGCGGATCCGACTTGATAATCCGTTGGAGGAATTCGCATCCTTCTCAGGTGCTCAGTAGCTAGAAATAGGCCAAAGAGGATTCTGCAAGGCATGCCTGCCAATCGAGAGAAAGAGGTTTCGCGAACGCGTCAGGGTATCGTCCACGGATTCGCGGCGATGGCGAAGGGGCAACAACTAGTTCCCTTCACCTATGACCCGCCAAAACTGAAGAAGTACGAAGTCCGGGTCTCTGTCACACATTGCGGCATTTGCTTCAGCGACATACACGCCATCGACGACTTCTATGGGATCACACCCTTCCCATTCGTGCCGGGCCACGAGGTCGTCGGGTATGTCTCCGAAATGGGCAGCGCGGTGAAAGGATTGAGAGTGGGAGACAGGGTAGGCATGGGGTGGCAGGGTCGCTCGTGCATGAAGTGCGAGTGGTGCCTGAAAGGGGAGGAGCAGCTCTGCGAGCATGTGGAGAAGAACGGCGTCTGGGAACCCCATGGCGGCTTCGCGTCCTCAATCACGGCCGATGGCAGATTCGTCTATCGTCTGCCTAGGGGCATGCTATCGGAAGTCGGAGCGGTCCTCCTCTGCGCGGGCGTCACCGTCTACTCCCCGCTGAGGAGGTTCAAAGCCGGGCCATCGCATAAGGTCTGCGTCGTCGGCATAGGTGGGCTTGGCCACCTCGCGATAGAGTTCGCGCACGCTCTCGGCTGCGAGGTGACAGCGATATCCTCGTCCCCGGGGAAGAAGGAACAAGCGCTCAAGTTCGGCGCTGACGATTTCGTCCTGGCGGGAGACAATGATAGGATCAAGCAACTCTACTACAACTTCGATCTAGTGCTCTACACGGGTCATGCCGAAATCGATTGGACGCGCGTCCTGTGGACCGTCAATACCAATGGGCGGCTGGTCATGATGGGCTTCCCGCCAGCTAGCGTGTCCATGGACCTGATGGAGCTCGTGGTCCACCAGCAGTCGGTCACGGGCTCCTTCCTCGGGAGCAGGGCCATGATGAAGGAGGTGCTCTCCTTCGCCCAAGCGCACAAGATCGCGCCGATGTTCGAGCTGATGCCGATGGCGCAAGTGAACCAGGCAATACAGAAGGTTAAGGATAACAAGGCGCGCTACAGGGTCGTCTTGGTCAATGATGGCGGAAGTGCAAAGGTCTGAGCGGTTGTGCCGAATTCGCCCAGCCCGTTCCAGAAGGTGGCCTCAAGCATGCCTGACAGAAACGTGGCGGGCGGCAAGCTGCCGGTCGAAAGGCCTCGCAGGCCCGAATCATTCCCTGGACGCTTTTCTCCATAGACTTGGCGCGTTCTTGGCTCTTCTAGGCACAGCGGACAGACCCCGAAAGGGGCCTTCGCAGGTTGTCTGTGCCTGAGTTCCCCCCAAGCATCCGCCTTGGCGGGCGGGGACACCCTTTATTTTTCAAACAAGGAGTCTCCGCGTGAACGGTTGCGTTTCTCCCTTCGGACGCCGGAAGGGTCAAAGGTTGCCCGCCGAGGTTCAGGATCCGTCGCAGGTGTGCAGGACGAGCGGCACCCGGATACTCAAGAGTAGCCAATCGAAGGAATCGGGCCATGCCGACGTGCTGAGTGTGATTCCAGTCCTTATTTCAGGAGTGAACGGACATGAGAGGACAGAAGCGGATTATGACCAAGGCCAGGACGAACCTCTGGAAAGTCGTGAGGGAAATCATCCGCGCCAACTGCGAACTGCTCAAGGACGAATTCCAGCGGGATTCCTATTACATCGTGACTCATGGCCTCCGAGCTGGGCAAGAGGATCACCCAGGGGGAGTTCGACTGGTTCCTGACCGACCGAGGCTACTCGACATATCGCGACGACACTTGGACTTCCCTCGAGCAGAAGGAGGGACTGCAGCGGCCCGAGGCCGAGCCCCGGGGCGCTGCCCGATCTACTTCCGTGCTTTCCGCTCCCGTGTCAACCGCGCCTTTTCCTGTCGTGCCTTCCGAGCCTCCCGACGAGTTCCTTTATGACTTTCTTTCATCGGGCCCCTATAGACGACTGGCACTTCAACCTACCAGTCCCCGACCGGCGCTTGCCGTGCGGGCGGTCCTCCGATTCGGGGGATCACGTTGACGACCTCCCTGAGGGGGGCCAGGTGACAGCCGTAAGCCTCCTTCTGTGCCGCTATTGTGCAGATTATCGTTTGTCCCGACCAAGCCTCAGCCCTGGCGGGCGGGGGCGCCCTTCCTTTTTCAGAGAAGATTCTTGTCCTGAGTGCTGCTTTCACCCTCGGGGTTAGCGATAGAGTAAGGTTCTATGGCACGGAGGCTTTCAGGGGAGCCTTGCCTCGCAAGGTGGACTTCTTGACCGAGACCATCATGGCACTCGAGAGCGCTGTACTCAGGATCAAGCTTGCCGCGAGCAGCCCGCTCTCTTAGACAAGTCATAACACCCATGCGAAGCGATGAGACCAGACCCGGGGGAACGGGTGGGTGTCACATCATTCCCCGTGCATTATCTATCGTTTCAATCAGCTGCCGGAGGCGCCGGCCCTTGCTCTCAATCTCATCAGGCGTCAATGTATCCGCCTCGGGGCATAACGTGTCGATGACGATCTCGCCATCCGCCGCCAGATTGACCGGGTAGATGACGCAGCCGAGCGGCCGGCTGGCGTACTCCTTGCACCGCTTCCGGCCATGATCGTAGAAGAAGCAATATCCGCCAACGTTGCGCAGCCTCGGCATCCCGTCGGTCCCTGGACGCACGAAATCGTTCTTCCGGTAGCCGCGGCGCTCCAACCGCGCGATGTCCGCTTTGCAGAGCTCCATCTCCGTTTCCTCGCAACACTTCTCACAATCGGAGCAGCGCATCGAACCTACGAGGTCGGGAGGATAGTTAAGGCTTGGGGCACCCACCTCGCTGACTTTCTTCGACTGGAGGTGTCTCCCACACATCCCTCTGCCCGGGGCTATCAGCGTGTCCTGCCGATATCAGACTTCCCACGCTCGGAGAGTCTGTCGAATCGCGTGTCCAGGAAGATGGATGCCACCGTCGTCCAGGAAAATGGAACGCAACCATATTTGATAATCACAAGGAAAGCGTCAATATCCTCGGTTCCAATTCATTCCGCGGCTATGTCCTTCCGCCTCAACCGCCGCCGCGAGATGTCGTGCGACGACATGCACTGGGCTGCCATATCCGACAGGCTCCGCGCGAATCCCAAGGATCCGGACGCACTGTTCGCATGCGCGGCGTACCTGGCCGCGGGGCATCGGATGACCGAGGCGATCGAGTCCCTGGACAACCTCTCTGAGATCGCCCCCGAATACCCCGGGCTGTGGCGGTTCAAGGCAAGGCTCTTCCGGGAGATGGGCGAGACGGAGCTCGCCTCCATGTGCTGGGAGAAGGGCAGCCATGATCCTTAGGGGGCCGTGGTGGGACCTCCTCGACACGGTCGCAAGGCCAATTTCATGAGGCCGCCATGGCCTCGCGCCTATGGAATTCTAATGCCTCATCCAATCGTGATGGTCATCGAGATTTCCGTTGAGCCGCCGTCATCATCCTCCACCGTCAATGTCATGACATAGGTCCCCGCAAACGGATATGTGAACTCCACATTTGACATGGCGGTAATAGGGTTCACATCGGGGCTCGGGTATGCATCCGGGCTCACGCCGTTGTTGAATGTGACCTTCGTCAGGTTCCGCCCATCCCCGAAATCCCACACGAAGTACAGGTCATCGCTCCCGACATCGTGAGCCGATGCGCTGAACTCGATAGGTAGGCCAACTAGGAACACCCTCAGATCGGTGACGTTCCAGACCCAGGTGTCGTTGTGCCGCACGTTGAACTCGTGGTGTATTCGCACCTCAGAGCCATCCTTTGCAGTGAGGATGAGCCACGCGGGAGTCGAGCCCCATATCTGCCCGTTGATCGGGTCGTCCATCGGCGCGTAGACAACGACCGCTGACAATGCGCCCGTGAGGTCAATCGTCACGTTCTCGATCGTTGCGGTCTGCTCGTCAGGCGAGCCTGGGTATCTCGTCACTCCGACGCTCGCGGTCTCATTTCCGTCCTTGAACAACGTCAGTGTGACGTCGTGCCACTTCTCGCCCGCAATGCGCAAGGTGAGGTTCGCGATGCTGACGGCCCGAACGTCAAGTATCGTTGGCGGGACATTGATGACAATGACATCCGCGGTGTCGGTGCCCGTGAGATTCCCGTCAGAGACCTCCAGCGCGACACTCCCGACGAAATCGTCGCCCCACACGTGTGCGAACGTTGCATCAGTCATCCAGGGTGTATCCCAGATTCCGTCGTTCTCGAAGTCCCAGCGATATATCAGCGAATCGCCGTCGGGATCGTTGGAACTGCTCGCATCCAGCGTCACGCTAGTGCCCTCGTAGCCCTGATACGGGCCTCCGGCCTCCGCAGTCGGCGGACTGTTGCCGATCACGTCGATGAATGTCTCCGGGAAGGAGACGCTGAAGCGACTATCGTCATACCGCGTGTACGTGACCATCGTGTCCGGATAGGACAGCGCATAGAGGTGCGCACCTTGGATGCTCGATGTGACATTGAGAGTAGCCGTCCATGTTTCATTTATTTTGAGCTTGGAGAAGTTCCACATCAGATGGAATTCTCCCCCATAAATGCCCGCGAAGTCTGGCGTCGGCACCGCGCTGTCATCGACGTAATGCAGGTAGTCCGGCAGGATCGCATCCACGTTGTTGTCGCGGCCGGCGGTGTCCGGATATCTCACCATCTGGCTGATCTCCTCGTAGATGTCATCGAGGACGGTCGCATTATCCGCCCTCAGGTACTCGCCGCCCGTGACGTTCGCGATGTCCATCAGGATCGACTCGTTGACGCCGCCAGTGCCGATGAGCCCGATCGTGAAGACCGTGATGTTGTTGTCCGCTGCCCTCTGCGCCTGGCTGAGTATCTCGTCTCCGGTGAAGCCACGCGTGTCGGCCCCGTCCGTCAGGAAGATCTCCAGCCAGACGTGAGTGTCGGCGCCGCGGACGACCAGCTCGTCCGTCGCTATCCTCAGCGAGTCATACAGGTTCGTATAGTAATCCACGGTGATCGAATCGATGTTCTGCTTGACGTGCGGGAAGTTGGAGCTGAGGTGGTCTCCGCCGACAAGCCAAGCGTCGTAGTTGAATGCGACGACGGCCGCCCTGTCGGAGCTGTTGAGCAGGTCGACGTAGTGCTTCGCCGCCTCCAGCCTCAGGTCATACGGGTCGTTCTCGTACATGCTCCACGAGGCGTCAATCACGAACATGACGTCCTCGGGCCTGTATTCCTTTACGGGCACCCCGAGCCCGTCGAGCGTCAGCGTCAGCGTGCTCTCCTTCGGTTCCTGGCCCGGAGGGGATGATTCCACCCATATCGTCGACGGGTCAGCGCTCGCGTTTGTCTGTTCATAGGGGGGAGTGCCATCCCGTTGAGGATTCACCAGAGGGGATGCAGCCAAGTCGTTGCCCTTCTTCGACACCCCCACGCAGAACGCCGCAACAATCAGCATTCCGACCGCAAAGACCGACAACAGCATCTTCGATGACATTTCCCCGACTCCCCATGCCCGATTCTGGGCGTCTGGATATGGGGCTTGCTTCTATAAAATGGGTTCGTCCAGCAAACGCCTGGCCAGGCCGAAAAATCGGATCTAGGCTCTGGTTCCTTCAACCTTCTCCGTCACTTCCATTCCCCGTCTGCGCGCCTCGTGGATGAACTCCTCTGGCGGTACCGCACTCTCGACCGAATGTGCCCCGGGCTGGATAGTGCCCCGTGCGATCATCGTCGCTACGATGGCGGCGTGACCGCCGGTGAGTCGTTCCATCGCCCTGAACCCCGTCTTCTCGTCGTACCTGTCGGTCAAGTTGACGACGGCCAAAGATGGCACACCACCTTTCAATCCCCGCGCGACGACATGGATCACCGCCACGTCCCGCGCTTCCGGGTCTGATGCTTGAGCCTCGAACAACTCATGGAAAACTTCGCGCGGCACGACTCTATTTTCTCCTATCTTCAAAGGTTTCTCCGAGAACAAGCCGAGGTCTGCGAACGCCTCCATGCGTGACCAGTGACCGGGGTACCGCAGCGTCTTGTTCTCCAGCACCCTCAATGTGCCCTCGTATGTCCATGGCATTGTAGACAGGCCTCCGGTGGTGACTCGCGCCTCGAGAATACCAAGGGATGGGACCATAATCTCTTCCTGCTCCGTCAGGGCAGGCACCTCGACCATCTTCCCGCCGCGGAGGAATGTCGCAGTGCCTGTGTACTCGTTCGTCAGACCGCCGACGCTGAAGAAGAGCGAGTAGTTCCACGGCGGTCGGGGACTGAGAGGAAGCCCGCCATCGTATATCCGAACCTCATCGGCTCTGTCGAGCATCTGAATGGCCCTCACCGCCAAAGTGATGTTCGCTCCTGGCCCCATCCCGCAATCAGGCACGATGGCGATTCCCGCCTTCCTGGCGGGAGAGTCCAGCTTGAGTTGCTTTCTGACAATCCCCGTGTGCCCGCCAAGGTCGACCATTGATGCCTCCGCCTTCACGGCGAGCCTCGAAAGCGGGAGGTTGAAGGAGTAGGGCACCGCGCTCAGGAACACGTCCACGTCCTTCAGGAATCGCAGCACGCTCTCGGGCTTTTTCGCGTCGACCTTCGTTCCTTCAGCCACCCGCACTCCCGTCAAGCGGTTGACGCGTTTTGCGGCGGAATCAGCGGCACTCCGGTCGACGTCGCCCATCGAAATCAAGTCAGCGTCGCCATGCATCGCGAAATCGTATGCTGCGGCGGTCCCTTGACGTCCAGAGCCAAGTATCGCATATCTGTGACCCATAATCGCGGCATCACCGTGCATCAATTATAGGTTGCTCCTCCCGCGTGTTGCACGATTCTCGATTATTCTTCTCGGATTTCGATGGCGGGAGGCCGTGTCTTTCCTTCTCTCCCTTGAAGTCCGTCATCGCAGTGGCTTCGGCTGTCGATTTTCCACCCAATCTGGTCATTTGAAGACCGATTCCTACTCTCGGACGGCCGTCCCCGGACAGGCGCCTGCTTGCTGCGGCGAGATTCCTGTCGCGGAGGTCGGGGACAGCTCATCGGACATCTCTGGCAACCTTCCACCGGACTCTTCCCAGCTCTCCGGGACCAAGTGCTTGCTTGCGGCAGACCGCAGCCGACCGCCCGCGGGCCGATTCTGCCGCTGGAGGACGGCGACAACTGTCCGAGACTCACCGCACGCCGTCACCGGGTCGATTCCGACTCTCCGAGAACGAGAGACGGCGCGCTGGAAGTCACTTTCGGAGGCATGAACATCGGCTGTTGGCGGGGGATCCTCAAGCACGGTGCTCCGAATGCCGCAATCGGCGGGAAAACACTCGGATTCGTTCGACTCCTTCTTCAATGATGCTTTTGGCGGGTGAAGAAGTCTCCACTGCGACATACCCCACCTAAGAATCGCTCTGACCTAGAACCGCAGCTTGTATCTCTGTATCTTCCCCGTGGCGGTCTTCGGCAACTCCGGCAGATACTCGACCCACCTCGGGTACTTGTACGGAGCCAGACGGGTCTTGATGTAATCCTGGATTCTCTTGGTCAACGCCTCGTCCCCCTTCTGCCCAGACTTCAGCACGACGAACGCTTTCGGCTTAACCAGCCCCTGCTCGTATCAGAAGATGCGCTCATACTCCAACACACTGGACAGCCGCCGAGACCGAACTCAATCAGGCCGGCCACTGCCAAGTCGCGATGATTACCGCGGCGGACATGAAAACGCAGAGGAACACGACGACCCAAGGCGGCACCTTAAGCGCCTTTTCGTCTTCCTGATCGAAGTACCTAATGAGGCCCGCTGCGGAATGGAATCCTTCGCTCTTGTCCTTCGGCATTCTTCTCGGCCTTTCCCATTGGCGCATGTGTATTTATAGGTTTCTCGGTGGGTCTTCGGCAATACCGCCAATGGTCGGAACAAGGAGACAAAGCCGGACGGAATCTGATTCGGTTTCACCTTCGCCGTCTCCCGACGGTCACTCCAATGAGGAAGAGCTCAACTGAATGCCGCCGATGATAACCACCTAGGCGACAGTTAAATAAGGTCGCGCGAAATGACCAAATGAGCCAAGGGAGGAGGCCCATGGCAGAAGAGAACAAAGAGAACATAGTCTACATCGGCAAGAAACCCACCATGAACTACGTCCTCGCAGTCATGACGCAGTTCAACAGCGGTTCTTCAGAAGTGGTCATCAGGGCCAGAGGCAGGAGTATCAGCAGGGCCGTCGACGTCGCCGAGATAGTCAAGAACCGGTTCGTGCCGGACTCGAAGATAAGGGACATTCAGATCTCAACGGAGAAGCTCCCCAGGGAGGAAGGCGGGACCGTGAACGTCTCATGCATCGAGATCTACGTCACGAAGTAGCGACGCTCTGCGCGGGGCACGGAGCCTTTTGCCATGATGGCTCGCAGCGCGAAAGCTATCGACGTCCCGATGCAGCCATGGATCACGCGCAGGATTTTGAACACCGTTCTTCCGCGACCTTAAAAGGATGCGCGGGATTGCGGTTGGCGTGAAGGAAGTTCAGTTTCCGCTCGAGGAGGCGATCAAAGACATCGCCTGGAAGGAGCTGGGTGACCGCCAGCTGTGCGACCCGTGTCTTGGGCGACTCGTGGGTCACCTTGGCCACGGCATGTCGAACAAGGAACGCGGGACTTTGCTCCGTCCAGTGCTCGGGCTCTCGGAACCGGGGCAGTGCTGGCTCTGTGACGGTCTCGTCACTGAGGTCGACAAGTTCGCAGGCCTCGTCCTCAAATCGATGGAGGGGTGGGAATGGCGGTCTTTCCTGATAGGGTCCCGAATCGCGCCGGACGTGGCGGTGCGGGAGGAGGAGCTTTGGACTGTGGCGGGTTCGGCGCACGCAGAGCCGCTGAAGTCTGAAATAAATCGCGAGGTCGGCAAGAGGATAGAAGCTCTCACCGGCAGGCCGGCGGAGTTCGAGCACCCCGACATCGTTGCGTTGATCGACACCGCTTTCGACGTCGTCCAGCTGCAGGTCACATCTCTCTTCATCTACGGGCGGTACAGGAAGCTGGTGCGCGGGATACCGCAGACTAAGTGGCCGTGCAAGCGGTGTCAGGGAAAGGGCTGCGAGCACTGCGGCGGCAAGGGGAAGATGTACGAGTCGAGCGTCGAGGAGGTGATCGCCAAGGTGGTCATGGAGCAGTCTGGCGGGACCGGGCATGCGCTCCACGGACTCGGGCGGGAGGACATCGACGCGAGGATGCTAGGGCGCGGCAGGCCCTTCATCGTGGAGATACTCAATCCCCGGAGGCTAAGCGTCGACCTCGTCAAGGGCGAGATTGCGGTGAACTCCTCTGGCACTGTCGAGGTCTCGGACCTCAGGTTCACGAACAGGAAAGAGGTCGTCGAGCTGAAGGACAGAACGTGCGACAAGACGTACCGAATCCTCATCCGCCTCAGCTCTCCAACCGCCGAGGAAAAGGTTAAAAAAGGGATAGCCTCATTACTAGCTTCACCAGTCGCGCAGAGAACACCGATTAGGGTATCCCATCGAAGGGCGGACAAGGTGCGAGAGAGGCGAATCAAGGGCATCGAGATGACGATGCTCGAAGGACCGCTTCTTGAGCTTGTCATCCGCGCCGAGGCCGGTAGCTACATCAAGGAGCTGGTCCATGGCGACCAGGGACGGACGGAGCCGAGCCTCGCCGGGACCCTGGGGATTCCCTGCGACGTGCTGGAGCTGGACGTGCTAGAGGTCCACGACGGGGAATAGACCATGGTGAAGGCGTCGAAGGGCATAATGAGGAAGACCCGCCAGAAGTTCCGTAAGAGGGCGAGGCAGCGCGGGCTCTCCCCGATCACGAGGGCGCTCCAGCGTTTCGAGGAAGGGGACAAGGTCACAGTAATCATCGACTCGGGAATTCACAAAGGACAGCCCCACAAGCGCTTCCACGGCCTGACAGGCAAGGTGGTGGAGAAGAGGGGCAGGGCGTACGTCGTTGACGTGAGGTTCGGCGGGAAGATCAAGAAGGCGATCGCGCTGCCCGAGCACCTCAAGCGGGCCTGAGGAGGGAATCGCATGGAAGAGGAGTACCTGTCGCTGGCTGAGGTCAAGAACCTCTTGGAGAAGGAGAAGGACACGAGGCCATCGCTCACCCCCGAGCAGCAGTCCGCGCTTCAACACACGCAACTTTTCGCGAGGCTCGGCGTGACGAAGGCCAGGGAGCTGGTCAAGGAGCTGATGGAAGTGCCGATGATGACCCTCTCCAACGCGATCAAGATCGTCGACATCCTCCCGAATCACCCCGACGACGTGAGGGCAATCCTCGCGAAGGAGCGGTTCGCCCTGTCTAAAGAGGACACAGATCGAGTTCTGCAGATAGTCGCCAAGTACCTGTGAGGTCGGGATTGACTTGGAAGACTACGTTCGCATCCTCGACCACTTGCCTCAGGGTCATCCCGACCGATCGAGGTCCTACCGCGAGCCCGTGGCATACGCGCTCGGCGAGGACGAGTTCAAGCTGTTCGAGCTCACGCCGAAGGAGAACGCTGCACTCACCGCCGGTGACAGGGCTTACATAGGCAAGGACATCGAGAAGAGAGATGTCATCCTCCATGTGAAGAGGAGGGTTAGCTGGGAGGAGCTGACGAACGCGGCGCAGAGCGAGCTCCCGTTCATCATCGACGAGATCGTCGTCGAGAAGGCCGAGAGGTTCGTCAGGTTCTTCAACGAGGCGCAGGCGATTACCACGAGGTTCCACATGCTCGAGTTATTGCCCGGCCTGGGGAAGAAGACTATGTGGATGGTCCTGGAGGAGAGGAAGAAGGGGCCGTTCAAGGGATTCGAGGACATCGCGCAGAGGGTCACCGCCATCAGGCATCCGGACAAGCTGATCGCGAAGCGAATAGAGATGGAATTGTCCGACCCGAGCCAGAAGTACCACCTGTTCGCCGCCAGATGAGGCGTCTCGGGACATTCGCGGACCCGCCATCTATTCTTAAGTAGTCGCGGGGCGCTCGCCGGACCGTGAGGAGGAATCGATATGGACATTGACTACGGGATCGTCGCGGACAGGATTGTGAAGGATTGCATCAGGCTGGGAAAGAAGGACTCTCTTGGCGTGCACACGACGGAGCACATGCTTCCGCTCGCCAAGGAGATAGTGAAAGCAGCGAGGAGGGCCGGGGCGGACACCGTCATCTCCCTGGACTCGGACGACATCTGGTACGACGCGCTGCTGAACCTCCCTGCGAGCTGGCTCAAGTCGCCGTCATCATTGGGGCAAGCATTCCTCAGGGCATCCACCGCACAGGTGTACATCGAAGGCCCGCAGAACCCCAGCAGGATGAGGGACATCCCTCCTGAAAGGTGGGCGGCCAACGATAAGGGTGCAACGGCCACGTACAAGCCATTTGAGAAGAGGAACGTGCCCACACTCGATCTGTCGATTTCCAGGGTGACGGAGGCGAGGGCGCGCACATATGGCCTCGATTACAGCGAATGGTTCAGCTCATCTCTGCAGGCCATGGCGGTGGACCCTAAGCTCATGAAGAAGAAAGGGGAGCCGATCGCCAGGGCGCTGTCGCGCGCGAGGAAGGGCAGGGTCACCGCACCGGGCGGCACTGAGTTCGAATTCGACTTCCACGGTGCCGCGCCAACCCTCTGGAACGGCCAGATCAGACCGAAGAAAGGAATCAGGTCAAGCTACCACTCCTCCCTGCCGGATGGCGCAATCGGCGTGGCACTCAGGAAGGGGAGCGGCGAGGGCAAGGTGGTCTCCACCTCTGGGATTCCCCAGGCCGGTCAGATTATTCGTGGGCTCAGGTGGGAGTTCGAGGGCGGGAGGATGAGGAAGGTGGACGCGGAGGAGCACGTCGAGATCTTCAAGATGTTCCTCACGGAGGAGAAGAAACGGAAGGGAGCAGACCAGTTGGGATGGCTGCACATAGGCCTGAACCCGGCGGCGAGGTTCGGGTTCCTGGAGAACCACATCGTCGAGGGAGTGGTTAGCTTGGGAGTCGGGGACAATTCGGACCTCGGCGGCAACAACGAGAGCGAATTCGGGATTCCGATCTACCTCAACGACGCGACGCTCGAAGTGGACGGGAAGACGCTCGTTTCGGGCGGCAGGATAGTCGCTTAGCTGCAACTCACAATCGCTACTAGCGTCATCCGGCGATGGTCGCGGTCATCGTCCCGCGCGTCAAGATTCGCTCCACCGCCCGTCAGCCTCTTATGCCCGCGCCGCGATTGCGTTGCCGTTGATCCAGAGTCAGCCCAGACTGGAATCGGTCTTCGATGCGGCCGCCCAGGACGTCTCCACGGCGGGTCAATGTGTTCAATGCCGTGGCTCGAAGCTCCTGTGTGGGAAGACGCGCTGCCCGATAATGGTGAAATGGGACTCCCTGATGAAGACTCAGCCCCTCATCGATTCGTACAACATCGACGGGTCGTCCCCGCCAGGCGTGTTCGTCGGCAGGTTCGGGTACCCCAAGGTGTACGTCGGGCCCCTGGTCCCGCCATTCCACGCGGACACCGCGATCCTGGACATGCCGGAGCAGTGGCTGGGCAGGTCAATCGAGGACATCGTCTCCTTCCGCTCGCAGCTGGTCAGGGGGATGCACCGTGTCCACGTCATGGACGTCGAGAACAGCGGGAGGATCGTCGACCTGACGAGGGAGCTCGCCCTGAGCACCATGGTCACCGATGTCGAGGTGGAATTCACAAGGAGGCCATTCGGGCGGATAGTCCTCGATGACGAGATGCAGCCCTTCGGTCCCTCGGCCCCCCTCAAGACCATGGATCTCTCGAGCTACAAGGTCGATGCGAAGCTCGACAAGGCGTACAGCGACACCGACCTCAAGGCGGTCCCTGCGGTGCTCGGCCTTTACCGGGAGGGCATCCCCGTCTCCAAGATCCAGAGGGCTTTCAGCGTCGGAGCCTTCGGCCTCGAGGACAACAGGAAGTTCGTGCCGACACGATGGTCCATCACCGCCGTGGACGACACGATAGGGAAGAACCTGAGGGAGAAGGTGAAGAGGTTCCCTTTCATCAACGAGTACCGGATCTATGAGAGCATAGGCTACGACGACAGGTTCCTCGTCATCATGATGCCCCATTCATGGATGTACGAGCTGATCGAGGCGTGGTACCCCGGGACCCTCTGGAACCCGACCGGCCAGCAGACTTGGCTCATCAACAGCCACGAATACTATGGCGGGAGGACCACCTATGCCGACATCGGCGGCTGCTACTACGCAGCCAGACTCGCTGTCGCGGAGAAGCTTGAGCGCGAAAGGCGTCAGGCCGCGACGGTCATATTGCGCGAGACTCACCCCGGGTACATCATGCCGATAGGCGTTTGGAACGTGAGGGAGAACGTGAGGAGGGCGCTGAGGGCGGAGCCCGCCAATTACAGCAGTCTGAACGAGGTGTTCGGGCATCTTTCTACCAGGCTCGACATCCCGATGTCACGATACATTGACAGAAGCGAGATCCTGAGATACGCCCTGCACCAGAGGACTGTCGATGACTTCATCGGACGCTGAGGACAGGGAGTACCCGAAGCACCCGCTGGTCGGGGTCGGGGCGATCGTCATGCGCGGCGACAGCGTCCTCCTGGTGAAGCGCGACAAGGAACCGAGCAAGGGCATGTGGAGCATCCCCGGGGGCCTCGTCGAGATCGGGGAGACCGTCAAGGATGCGCTGAGGCGGGAAGTCATGGAGGAGTGCGGCATCGAGGTCGAGCCGACGGAGTTGTTCGATGTCGTCGACGCTGTGAACAGGGACGACAAGGGTGCGGCCCGCTTCCACTACGTCATCGTCGACTTCCTATCAGAATGGCGCGGCGGCGATCTCGCGGCGGGGAGCGATGTGGCGGATGCAAGATGGACGCCGCTGGGCGAGCTCCGAGGATTGAACATGACCGAGTCCGCCCGCACAGTCATCAAGAAGGCGGTCAGGGGGCGGAAGCGTTGAAGGTCGTACAGGTCTCCTGCAGGCATGCCCTGGTCCCGTCATCCCTGCCCGGACTCGATTTCGCGCTCAACCCGTACAGGGGATGCGCACACGGTTGCGCATACTGCTACGCCCCCGCGGTCCTGAGAGAGACGAGGGAGTGGGGCACGTTCGTCGACGTGAGAGGGGACATGCCCGCAATCTTGAACAGGGACCTGAGGAGCAAGCACGAGGGCGTCGTCGGAGTAGGCACGGTCACCGACGCATACCAGCCGATCGAGGCGAGGTACCACACGACACGTTCCTGTCTCTCCCGCCTGCGCGATTCCCCCCTGCGCGTGAGCATACAGACGAAGTCTGGATTGATCCTCAGGGACATCGACATCCTCTCGACGTTCGAGGAGCTCGACGTGGGGATAACCGTCACGACTCTGGACGAGTACGTCTCCCGCGCGGTCGAACCGCTGGCAGCCCCGCCGCGCAAGAGGCTCGACACGATGATGGCTCTTGTCGATGAGGGGATCGAGGTCTGGGCGTTCATCGGGCCTTACCTGCCCGGGCTGAGGGGTGAACCTCTCGAGACGCTCGTTCGCGAGATTGCCGAGGCGGGAGCCGTGAAGATCCTTGGGGACAAGCTCAGGAAGCGGCCCGGGGTCATGGAACGGATGCGCAAGGCGGCGATGCAGCTGCTTCCCGACGAGCGGTCGGCCTTCCTTTCCAATCTGGAAGACCCGGCCTACGCTGAGGCGATCGATGTGGAGCTCCGCGAGAACTGCGAGGAGACCGGGGTGGAGTTCCAGCCCGCGTTCTCTTCGGAAGACAAGAGTGCGAGGAACGACCGCAAAGCCTTTTCATTCTGAGGGCCCATGCTGCGCCGATGCCCCGCAAGCGGGAGAGCGTCGGCAAGGCGCTGAGGCGCGCCCTCGGCGAGGAGGTCGTGCTTCCTAGGATAGAACCGCGCAGGTCTGGCGTCTCGCAACTGATGAACCAGAGGCGGCTGCGCATATTCCAGACGGTGTTCAACGCGCCAGGCGTGCACCTGAGGGAGCTGCAGAGGGAGCTCGGCATGCCGCTTCAGTCGCTGCGGTGGCATGTCTCCGTTCTCCTGGGCGCAGGGATCCTCGAGGGGATCTCGCTCGGGAGGAAGCACGCGCTATTCTCTCCGTTGTCCGCACGCCGCGAGGATGTTGTCGCAATGACCCTCGCCCGCGACGAGAGGTTCGGTCCGATAATGCAGATAATCAAGAGAGATGGCGAAGTCTCTGTCAGGGAAATCGTCAAGGAGACGAACTACTATCAACAGCTCGTCTCTGCCAGGCTCAAAGCCCTCAGGTCGCTCGGATTCGTGGCTTCTCAGGGGAAGGGCGTCCACGTCAGGTACAAGATGGTGATCGTTGCCCCCGCCATGACGCGCGGGACCGAGTGCGATCCCAGGGAAACGAAGGAACGGCTCATCGCCCTCCTCGGCGATCACGGTCTCGCGCCGAAGGTTACCCAGCAATCGAGCCGCAGCATCACGATCGTCGTGGAGACGCCCTATGAAGATGTCGAGTTGCAGTTCAAGATGTGAAGGGACGGGCCTGTCGGGATTTTCGCCGCCCCCTCGCATACCGGGAGGGCGTTTCGAACCCGAGTCAGAGGCTCCGGAGGCCTCTGTGATATCCTAGCTACACTACAGGCCCGTCTGCAAGGCCGAGAGAGCGGGACGACATTGAAATAGATTGCCTCGTCCTGCACTGATCCTCCCCTGGCTCCCGCTAATTCCGATTGACCATGCCCTTCCGCGGTGGGGACAATGCCTTGCCGGGGAAGATGAATCCCTAGGTTCTGCCGCCGCAATGTATGCAGAAGGTGAAATCGGCGGGAATCTGCTTGCCGCAGTTGATGCACATCTTGGTCGCCCCAGCCTGTGCCTGAGCAGCCTGCTGTTGCGGAGGATATTGAGTTTGATACTGCGGCGGATATTGAGGATATTGCGGTGGGGCGTACTGCGTCGCAGGAGGCATGACGGGGATGTTGGCCTGTTGCATAGGAGCCGTCGCTTTCTTCTTCCTCGCCGCAAGGACCACCGCGAGGACGATGATGACGAGCACTATGGCGATGATTGCAACTATCGCGATGATCAACATGGGGTTGGAGCCAGCCCTGATCGTGAAAAACGCGCTTCCATCGGTTATATCCGGGTTGCTCGCGTCAGTGACTACGATGGTGTACATCTGATTCACTGGCATTGTGGTGGGAATCGTCCACGAATACTTTCCGGGAGCGGTTGGGGTGCTCGAAGTGATTGTGACGGGAGAGCCCAATGGGAAGGCTTGGTACTCGATTTCGACCCTCGTACCGACGCCCCCGCTGGTTGTCCATCTGATGTCGTAGGTGCTGCCCGTGTACCAGACATCTGTGATTGTGGGGGCGATCACGGTTATCAAACCGCTCCCCGAGATCCCGAAGGTCGCGCTGTCGCCGTATACGGACGGGTCGCTGAGATCCCAAATCCTGATGAAGTAATGGGTGGACGAGTCGATGATGCTCGGCACGGTCCAACTATAGCTGCCTGCTGAGTTCAGGGTGCTGCTAGTTATGACGTCCGACACCGCAATATCGGAATTATTGTACTCTATCCCCACATAAGTCCCTACAGCGCCTGACGAGGTCCAAGTGATGGGGTATATGCTTCCGGCGTACCACACGGAGCCTGCGTGCGGATTCGTCACCGTGATTGTCTGCGCTGCCGCCCTCTGAGGAACCGCCACGAACATCGAGAGGACGCCGGCGATCACAAGCCAAGACACAGCCAATGCAGTTGCCGTCTTGCCAGCTTTCAAGTATAATCCCGACCGCGGACTTCGCAAGGGCGTAATTAAATCTTCCGACCTGATTTCCTTGCACGATGTGAACTACGCACGCATCATTTTCACGGACGCTCGCTCAATGCCCCTTCCGACAGCGACATTCAAAATTTCTTGAAAGTGTCTTTCCTCGCACCGCATATCGGGCACTTGTCGGGGGCGGAGCCCTCCATGGTGTACCCGCAAACGGGGCAGATGTAGATGTCGCCGACCTGGATATCCTTCCCCGCCGCGACTGTCTCCCTCGCCTTCTCGTACATCTCCAGATGCACCTTCTCAGCTTGGAGCGCGTAGTCCGTGGTCTGGATCGCCGCCTTCTCCTTCTGGAATTCTGCCACCGCCTTGAAGGCAGGATACATCTCCTCGACCTCGTACCTCTCGCCCTCTATCGCTTTC
>Ga0315275_10002102_pt1 | contig 17810 bp, 15 predicted proteins | sample YL17G03_0_MG_FD_205557 | JGI IMG/M metagenome (GOLD analysis project Ga0315275, IMG submission 205557) | Sediment microbial communities from Yellowstone Lake, YNP, Wyoming, USA - YL17G03_0 | ecosystem: Environmental > Aquatic > Freshwater > Lake > Sediment | place: USA: Wyoming | collected...
TTTCAAAAAGGACGGCTTGCTTTGCCCATCTCGAGTAAGAATGCTGGCGGGTAAAAGAGAGCCGTCTTTTTGCTTTTATCATTGCAGTTTCATTGAGGCGAAAAGGATATGGCAAGAAAGAGGAATAGCAAGGATCACGCGGCTGCGGCCGCCTCACGGCTGAACGAACAGGTAGAACAGCTCAAGGACGATTTCATAAGCGTAGTCTCCCATGAATTGCGCACGCCCCTTTCAATAGCCAAAGAGGGCATAAACCTCATACTCGACGGCATACCGGGCCCGATCAACGCCGAGCAGGCGAGGGTCTTGAAGAGCGTAAAGATCAACATAGACAGGCTGGTACGCATCATAAACAACCTCCTCGATATATCGAAGATAGAGGCCGGGAAGCTTGAGATAAGGAAGAGGTTGGCTGATGTGGCGGATCTGGCGCGGCAGGCCGCCAGTTCCTATGAGGCGAAGGCCGTCGAGAAGAAGGTCTCGCTGAAGATGGACCTGCCGGCGGAGCACTTTTTAGCGAATGTCGACCCGGATATGGTGATCCAGGTGATAACGAACCTCCTGGACAATGCAGTCAAGTTTACGAAGGAAGGGCAGATAAAGGTTTCGATGAGGGAATGCGGTAAGCATATTGAGTGCTCTGTTGCCGATACAGGCATGGGCATATCAAAAGAGGACATGCCTAAACTCTTCGAAAAATTCCAGAGGTTCGGCCGCGCAAACGGGTCCAGCGAGAGAGGGATGGGGCTCGGATTGTCTATCGCCAAAAGGATCGTAGAGATGCACGGCGGCCGCATCAGCGCGGAGAGCGAGCCTGGAAGGGGGACCAAAGTCACATTCACGCTGCCGAAAAAAGTCTAAATGCCAAAGGAGAATGTATGGACAGGAAGAAGACGATACTCGTCGTAGATGACGAGCTTGAATTTTTGAAGATGATCCGGATGCGGCTTGAAGCAAATGGCTACGAAGTCATCACCGCCACCGACGGCAAAGAAGCGCTGGACAAAGTAAAGAAGTATAAGCTGGACGCGGTGCTCCTCGATATACTCTTGCCCGGGATGAACGGCCTCGAGGTCCTGAAGAAGATACGCCAGGACAACAAGGACCTCCCCGTCTTTATCATAACCGCATTTTCCAGCAAGGAGCGCTTCGAGCTGGCGAATAGATTCAACGCCTCCGGGTTTATCGTCAAGACGAGCGACCTGAAACAGGAGGTGGAGAACATCACCAGCTTTATCAATATGGCCGATAAATTCAAAGGACAACGCCCGCCGGCCGCAGCCTAAATAATCTCTTACTTCTCTCCCGAATTCTTGGTATAATAACACCAAAATATGGGTATTATATTAATAGGCACGCTAGCAAGCCTTGTAGCGGGATCCGCCACAATCATCGGCGCGGCGTCGGTTTTCTTCGTGCACAGGGTCTCCGATAAGTTCCTGGACGCCGCAATGGGGTTTGCCGGCGGCGTCATGCTTGCGGCGACGTTCTTCGGCCTCATAACGCCGGCGATAAGGATAGGCGGGATATGGAAGACAGGCGCGGGCATCCTGCTGGGCGCAGCCTTCCTCATCCTCATGGAAAAGATTACTCCTCACATCCACCGCGTCACCGGCATCAAGGGCCCGCCCACCCATCTCGGCAAGCTGTCGCTCTTCATCCTCGCGATAACGATACATAATTTTCCGGAAGGGCTGGCCGTAGGCGTGGGATTCGCCGGAGGCAATATCGCGGCAGGCATCGTGCTGGCGATCGGTATAGGTATTCAAAATATCGTCGAGGGGCTTGCGGTCGCGCTCTCCATATTCAGGGACAGGAACATAGTGATCAAGGCTTTTCTGATAGCCTCGTTCACCTGCATCGTCGAGCCGATAGGAGGCTTCATCGGCATCTCTGTAGTGTCGCTGAGCAAGGCCCTCATACCGTATGGCCTGGCATTCGCTGCCGGCGCCATGCTCTTCGTGACCGCCGAGGAGATCATTCCGGAAACGCATTCGCGGGGCAATCCCCGCGAGGCCACCGTCGGCCTCATCCTCGGTTTCGTCGTCATGATGATCCTCGAGAGCATCTTCACATAATGGGAAAGATAAAGCGAACCGGCGCGCATTACGTCTACATCGTGGAATGCGCAGACGGGACGTATTATACCGGCTACACGCCGAAATTGAAGCGGCGGATAGGCCTGCACAACTCCGGTAAGGGCGCCAAATACACGAGGGACCGTCGGCCAGTCAAGCTGGTGTGGTCCAAGAAGTACAAGCATTTCAAGCGGGCCTTCAAGCGGGAACTCGCCATCAAGCGATTAAGCCGCTGCGCGAAAACCCGCCTCATTTCGGGGACTCCCGCTCCGCGCGCCTTTCGGGGACGTTCCCCAAGGGGACACACTAACTAACCGGAATTTTCCATGAATAACAAAAGCCTGTACAAAAAAACTTTCGGGATGCAATTAAATAAATTTACAATCGCAATATTGCTGTTCTTATTTACTCTGTTAATTTTTAATATTAAGTTCAGGTATGTGGGATCTGGCGATACGAAACCAAACGAACTTCTGCCGATATCGATTATATATGAACGCGATTTTGATTTTAACGAGTTTGTTTCGGAGCAAAACGCGCTACCGCCTTACTTCCGCAGCATCCGCGGTAGAATTGTTTCTATGTACCCTATAATACCCGGGATATTAAGCCTCCCGGTATTTCTCATCGCTCACATCTGCGGGATTGATTTGCTTAAGAATATATCGTTACTATCCATGATATCCTCGTCATTAATTGCCTCAATCTCTGCTGTGTTTATGTTTTTATGCCTGACAAAAATTTGTAAAAAACAAATTACGGCTGTATTCTTTGCTTTGGTGTATGCATTCGCTACTTGCGTCTGGAGTGTTGCTTGCAGGGGAATTTGGCAGCATGGGCCATCCCTATTGTTTATCACAATAACCCTATTTTTATTATTGAACGAAAACAATGCTCTCATTCCTTACGCGGGTTTCTTCCTTGGGATGGCTGTTTTTAACAGGCCGACGAATATTATCATAGCTTTACCATTAACGGTCTACATATTTAATAATTATAGGGGCGGCGTACGTATAAAATATTTGATATTGGCTATGATACCGGCGCTCCTTTTCTCTTGGTATTCCTACGTATATATGGGCAATGTTTCGTCGCTTGGGCAGGGGCATGAACTTAAATTAGGCGGTCATTTTTGGCGTGGGTTACCCGGATTGTTAATAAGCCCGGGCAGGGGGTTGTTTGTCTTCAGCCCGATATTCATTTTTAGTTTTGCTTATTTGATTTATTCGCTGTTTTCAAAAAATACAAGATCCATTTATAGATATTTGGCTATATCCGCCATTCTTATGGTTGGAGCATATGCAAAATGGCATGGGTGGTGGGGAGGACACTGTTTTGGATATAGATATCTAATAGAATTAATTCCCATGCTGATTATTTTTCTAGCTCTTTGTTGGGAAAAGGTCATCACAACTTCTCGTTATCTCAAAATCACATTTTTTATTTGTTTGGTCGTCTCAATTTATTTTCATTTTCTAGGCGCCTTTTTATACCCCGCGGGTTTTAATTATGAGCCAAACAATATTGATTCTCATACAGAACGCTTATGGAGTGTTAAAGATACAGAACTGGTCAGAGCTACCAAGAATTTGTTAAAAAAATTTCATGTGTTGCATGATTGATATACAATGAAACAATTAAATAAGGCTTACGGAAATATAGTTGTCCTGGCTAATGTGCGCGGCCAGCGCAAGATCCCCTACCTGGACAGGGATAGATTATTCCGGCTTAGGGATAGCCGGGTAAGGAAAATTGTACAGTATGCGGCCAGGACAGTTCCTTTTTACCGGGAGTTTTTCAGGAAAGAAAGTATCGATCCGCGCGAAATCAGAACAGCGGATGACCTCAGCAAGCTTCCTTTGATAAGTAAGGACCTCATTAGAAAGTCCGGACACCTTTTTATTTCTACCTCTGGATTGGGGAGGACTGCGGTCCCTTTTAGAACAAGCGGTTCAACCGGCGTACCGCTTACAATATTCCATGACCGGGTTTCTTTGCTTAAAAATATCGCTTTCGGAGAGAGGGAGAGAGAGGTGATCGTCCAGGCCTGCGGCAGGGCCCTGGGGTATAAGGAAGCGGAGATTTATTATTCCGGAGGCATCCGCAGGAAGGCAAGAGAATTTTACCGGCAGAACACTTTTATCCCTATACGCCCGAACCTGCTTTCGCTGTCGTTAGCGGCGCCTTTTGAGAAGATTGTGAGCGATATCAACGGGTTTTGTCCCGATGTCATCAGAAGCTGCGGCTCGTATCTGGAGACTTTTTTTAGACTGATCGCCGCGCGCAATATCAGAGTGCACATACCGCGCATGGTGATCTATGGGGCAGATACCATGAGCGATTCCGGCAGGAAATTTATCGAAGAGAGGTTCGATATCCCCGTTTTTTCCACATATCAGGCCGCCGAATCCTTTAAGATCGGCTTCTTCTGCTTAGAGCGTAAGGGTTTTCATCTGCACGAAGACCTCTGCCACGTAAAGATCGTTGACCAGAGCGGAAAGGAGGTCAGGGATGGCCAGCCGGGAGAAGTGGTGATTTCTAACCTGGTAAACTACGGGATGGTCATTTTGAATTATCGGCTCTCGGACGTAGCTACGTTGGCAAGCGCGCGCTGTCCCTGCGGCAGGACATTCGGGCTTCTAACTCAACTTGAAGGGCGCACGGACGATGTTATATTCCTACCCGGCGGCAGGTTCATACACTCTAGAGAAGTATGGGGATTTTTTATAAATAGAAGAGAGGTATTGCGGTATCAGTTGGTGCAGCGCGCGCCGAGCAGCTTCCTGATAAGGATCTCAACCGCAGATAAGAATGTCTATGATAGGATCGTGGGCGATATTGTCGCGGGCCTAAGCAATTTGCTCGGAGGATCATGCGCTATTGAAGCTGAGTGTGCCTTGGGCCTTGAATTATTCCCGGACAGCAAGTTCAGTCCGGTGGCTTCCCAGTGCAAGCATGAGCCGCTTTCATGTTTTCGAAAATAGGCGGGACCTGAAAATATGAGAATAATCAGCCGGGAAATCAGATCTAAATTTGAAGAGTTTTCCATTCCGCAGCTAAAGCCACAAAATATATCTGCGATCATTCCGACAGTGAGCGCTACCCCTTTTGCGCGTTACGGGATACACGCCTATTATTTTTTAAATTTTAAAACCTCTCAAGGGCTCTGCGTGAAAGTGAGGCATAAAGACATCATTGTTCCCGGCCTGAAAGGATTTCAAAGGGCCAATTACAGGCAGTATAGGATTTTACCGCTAGCGCGCCTTTTATTTCAAAAATATCACTATGGATTGAATTTCCTGGAACACATTTATACCCGGACAATACCGCATACGGTTACCGAACTGGGTAATGGCCGGTTCATCATCGGCCTATCCGCTTATTACGGATATCTTCTTGTTGATTGCCGCAAGAGATCGGTCGTCTATAGAATGATGGACAAAAATGATGAAGAGCACGTCTTTGGCTCGGTGCAATGGCTTGATGCCGGATCGCGCTCTTTCTACTGTATGACGTATTCACTGAAAGACTCCTTTAAGAAAACGCTCGATCCTCATGAAAAGGTCTTTAGCCGGGTTTTAAAATATGAAAATGAAACAGGGGAAACACAAGAGGTGTGGTCGGGGTATTTCACTGATTACATACATGATATCCTGATCAATGCGGATAAGCGATACCTGGTCGCAGGCGAGTTTGGCAGGTTTTTTGATAAAAACAATACTATTATCCCGACAAAGACGCTTATTCTGGATATGCAAAACAGAAAAGAGTGGGTGCTTACGTCCATCCCAAACGGAGCGCACGCGCAATTTGATCCTGATGACCCGGAGATCGTCTACTTTTCGAATCATAATTTTGCGTTTGAGCGCAACCGTTTTTTAGGCCGGTTCACAAAAGGGCCGTATGGAGTCAAGTTTTTGGGCCCCGCTTCGGTGCATAAATACCGGCTCACCCCGCAGGGTCCTGAGAAGATAGGGGTTTTTAGCTCTCCGGATCTATTCAGAATGACTAATTTTCATGTTTTTCAATGCGCGGGGCGCAAGGTTATCGCCGCTAGCGGGGCACCGAATTTTATTTTTATCGCGGATGCCCAAAATTTGCAATTGATCAAGAAAATCGAGATCAGTGACCCGGACGGGCCTAGTTATACAGGGACATTTTCATACTCTCCGGACGGCCAAAAACTTTATGTTCAGAATACAAAATCATTTCAAGTTGTAGACCTGGAAACCGGCCGCCCGGATTACATCCGCAGCCTGCGATTCGATCACTCATGCGGTAATCATATGCTGGTTTCAGGGGATACGGATTGGTAAGAGAAGCGGGGAGCCTTTAAGGGAAGCGTTATTTATCCGCCGGCTGCCCTGGTGTGGCCCGTTCCTTTATACCCGCTTGGGAGGAAACGCGGTATCCTGGCATCCAGCAAGCGGTTTTCTCTAACGCTATAGATAATAAAATTATCTGAATCCTCGAGCACGAGGTATGAGCCGTCTTTGCTCGGATTTATCGCAAAACATGATCCGGGATACACCGGACAGGCGAGGCTGGCTCCCTTAGCGCAAACAAGAGGTTCTGCCTTAAATAACTCTACCCTTCGCCAGAGCGTCATGCTCTGCGCGTCTATAAGATCGATTTTATTCGGAAGATTGGTCACCGCCACCAGCACGCGGCCGTCATAGAGAAACGGTACGTGCTGGCTTAAGCGGAAGAACTGCGCGTCAGAATATTTTCCCTCAATGATTGTTTGGCCGTCCATTATCCTCATTTTTATCAGGCACGCAGGCCCGTCCAGGATGACATTGCCTTTGAGGAGATGAAAGTTATGGCAGGATAGATAAAACAGGGCCGGATCCAGCGGATCCAGCTCGCAATGGGCCGGCACAGGGGCCGGGACGCTGGTGCGCCAGTGGCGGTGCGAGGCAAGGTCTACGGTGATGAGTTCATCGCAGGCCCGGCCGGCATCCCACTTGAATGAGGCAAATACGGCATACCGGGCGTCAGTGGTGCAGATGATCTGGTGTATCCCGTCGTTATTTTCAAATTCGTACAGCGGTTCGATTCCCAGGTCCGGCAGGGACAGGCGGCCGATCGAGCAGCGCGCGTATTTAAGCCTGCCGCAGAGGATATCGAGGCTATCTTCCAGCGGCCAGCGGATGAAGATCCAATAGCGGTTATCCGCGCTGAAGCCTCCGGTTGAGCCGTAAAGCATGAGCGGATCCGCATAATCTTTAGGCAGGACAGTTACTTTCCCGGATCGCGTATCGACGGCAAGATTAAAGAAGCCGTTAGTGAAATCTCCCATGCATACAAGGAGGGTTCCTTCGGCTGAAAGCTGCGCGACGTGCAGGTTCATCTGGAAGTTTTTGTAAAAATCCGTGTGCAAGACTCCGAAGGGCAGGCGTTCTGCGGGGATATTTTTTTCCAGGAGCTCTAGCGCGCGCGGGATTTCTATCCGGGCCAGCGGCCAGCGGCTGATGCTCTTTTTTGAAAAGTCTATGATGTCGATCAGGTAGCCGTCCGGCCCTATGCGGCAGGCGGTAAACGTTGCCTGGATATCAGGCAGGCCCGGGATATTTTCAAAAGATATGGCTTCCTGCTCGCTGAACATATTTTTCATTTTTCTGCCCTGGTCATCGCATCAGCATCCAGCTCAAAAAGGAGGTCTTCTCTGCAGATATCCGCCTGGGTCATAACAAGGGGAAGGTCATGGAGGCCATTCTGCCGCAGATAACGGGAGAGCCGGGGAGCGTCATCCAGGTCTTTAAAGTATGCGACGGCGCGGGCCACGTCTGACCAGCCCATTGCACGGGAGGATAAAATGCTTTGCACGACCTTGAACGTTAACCCGATCTGCTTGTCCACATCTTTGGCGTGCGCAGTCAGGCCGTTGGCATCGATACTGGCCGTGCCGGAGACGTAAAGGTAGCGGGAATCCGGCATGGTCACTTCAATGGCGCGGCTGAAGGTATTATTGTAATCCGGCGCCGGGCACTGCAGGGGCGATGCGACTTCGTTGATGCAGATATTTTCGCCCTTAGGCTGTATGGCCATGGCATTTGCGATGATGCCGGCACCCGAAGGGTTGGACATGCCGACAGCGGTGCTTGCGGGGATCCTCGTTCTATATATGCCTCGTTCGGAAAAAAAGGCGTTGCGCACTTTGTTGAACTCCGGATACCATGATAGGATATCATTCAGGTAAAACCAGGTGCGCATCACATTGCCAAACTCCATCCCGATGCTTTTAAGCGCCGAATCGATCTTTTCAAATACGCACTTTGCCTGCGCGGGATTGGTAAGAGTTGCGCCGGGAGCCGCGATGTTACCGAGAAAACAGAATCTGGCATACGCCGACTCAAAAACGTTTCCCAGTATCCCGTCGTCAAATTTCATGGGCTGGATCCTGCTGCCCGATACGGCATAAGTCTGAATGCCGCATGCGCGCTCGCCGTTACCGCGGGGGTATTCCAGCCACGTTACAGGCCGCTTCGGCTTACTTAATGATGCTTCAATAGAACGCAAGCCTCTGGGCATAAAACCGCAAGGCGCGAATATAGTCTGAAAGAGGGGGGTATAGTTACCTTCCGATATATTTTTCGCGATCGCCTCTGCCGTCGCGTCAAATCGGTCCAGCGGAGAGTGCGCCAAGATATAATGTTGCCTCAAGCCGTAGGAAGGGAAGGTCGTTGTCATGAGGCCGTCAGGGCCGACATTTTTTAAAATATCCGAAGGTGCTCTGCGCGCGGCTTGATCCGTATCCTCATCCGGTTGTATGAGCGAGCGGCAGTCTTTGAATTTACCGTTGGCCTCAAACGGGATATTATCCGCTATCTCAATGCGGAACTCTGCTCCCTGCCCCAGCCTCCGGGCGACCATACTGCTGAAGGATTGTATTTCTTCCGGCGCGGGTTTACGCATGAGCGTGACTAGCAATACAAAGTTTGTTTTTGTTTCCTGGGTCATCTGGAATCGGTCCAGCCAGGGGGCGCACTCGGTGATCACCGGCATTACGGCTTCCAGCGGATGGACGCGGCGGCCGTCAGGCAGCAGGAAATATTCCCGGATCCGCCCTGCGATGCTTTGAAACGTGGAAAACGGCTGGCCGCAGGGGCATCGATCAGGACCTTTGATCACCATATCTCCCATGCGGTAGCGGATGAAAGGCATGGCATAGGAGTGCAGCGACGTAATGACGAGCTCTCCCTGCTCGCCTTCCTTAACCGGCTGTCCGTCGCGGATGACCTCGGCTACGATATTATCATCGCAAACATGATAAAGGCCTGTGTGCGGGCATTCCCAGGAGACGATATTGCATTCATTTGTGCCCAGGACGTCAAATGCCCGTACGCCAAAGGCATCCTCGATTATTTTGCGCTTGGCCAAGGTCAACGATTCTCCGCCGCAAATTATGAAACGCAGTTTTTTCTTCGAGAACTTTCCTTTGGCAAAGGCCGCGAGGACGGCGAGCGCGCCCGGATATCCGGAAAGGATATCGGGATCGATCTCTTCCAGCCGCCGGTACATCGCTTCCACAGGCTGGAGGCAGTCTACGCGGTAGCTGCGGTGTATACAGGCTGCCTGGCGCATGGCGGTAAGAGAAGTCTTGCACCTTTGGCCGGGAACGTTCGCCGCCGATACGAGCGCGGTCTTATCCAGAAGGCGCATTCCGTATTGTTGCTCTGCGCGCACGCGGAACATGTTGATGATATGTTCTTCCGGCCAGGTCCTCCGGACCACGAACGGGCATCCGGATGACCCGCTGGTGATGCGGCAGACCAGCCGCTCTGGTCGCGCGCCGCGGGCAAGTATCTCTTCCAGGGGATTAGCCCGCAAGTCGCTTTTTTGGGTTATCGGTATGCGCAGGAGGTCTTCCGCCGCAAGAATGCTTTGCGGGTCAATGCCGGCCTCATCCAGAAGTCGGCGATAATAGACGACATTTTTGTAGGCGTGGCGGATAAGGTATCGGAGCTTTTTGTTTTGGAATGCGCTGATGTCCCGGCGCCCGGCACGCGGGTGAAGCCATAGGGAATGAAGAGTGATCAAGAGTTCTTTCTGGGTCATATCAGGTGACAATCCTTTTTTCGACGGATACGGATACCGCCGCGCAGCCGCCAGATCATAAGCGTTACGCATCCGGGTAGCGGTTTTTGCACAGATACGCTTAAGGGAAAAGCGTTTTCCCAGGACGACGCTGAGGGTATCGGCGATCTCGTTATCTTTAAAAATAAGTATATCGCAGCCAAATAGCGCTGTCAATATGTAACGAGCCAGGGGCGCGTCCGCAAGGGGCGCTATGAGCAGGCAAATCCCGATTTTATCTTTCCACTTTTGAGTTGTAAGATTTTTTATTTTGGAGTAAAATATAACTGAGGTCAGACTGGCCGAACCGTAGATAATGTCCTCGATCACCTTATTGCCCGGTGTTTCTTTCCCAGGCATCTGCCGTTTCCACGGCATTACATCCTTGAAAATACCGCGATAAATCTTATGCTTAGCGAGCCCCTCAATCCTTTTCTGTATCAGTCAGCCAGTTTTTTAAAGCGTATTGTCCTTCTCCCGCGTTCAATGCGTCTAAAATGCGTGAAATTAAGCGGAAGCGCTGCCGGCGATGACAGCAGCCTGAACATTTTTTATGCGGGGGAGGGCGAGTCGCTCGGATATCTAAAGCGCGCTTATTTTTCTAAAGTAAGCAGCGAGGAAACGGCCGCTATTGCGGTATGGGCGCTAAAAAGCACTGTGCAAAAGCATCTCTCGGGGGATACTATCGTAATCGTAGAGATAAACCGGCTATTCAGATCCCTCGCTCCCGCCGGAGGCCTTGAGACATTTGCCTGGATCAAACAAAAAGTATTTCCGGCGAGCGAAGGTTTTAAAGCGCGCAGGACAAAGATAGAACATAGCTATGGCAAGAAAGTCAGGAAGCAGAAGTATACCCATGCCTTCAGCAATGATCCGGCCGAAGCAGAACGATTTTACCACGAATTATATTTGCCATATGTGACATATAGGTATAAGGAAAATACGCACCCGCGCAGGCTCCGGGAATTTCAGGATGCGCTAAGGTCCGGGTTTCTGCTCAAGGTCTTTGATGGGAATGAGTGGGTGGCAGGATTGGTCTGCGCCCGTTACGGTAAGACTATATATGTATTTGCCGGCGGAGTGGCGCCAGATTTTGAATATCATCTCAAGCGAGGCGCCCATTCGGCGTGCGAATATTTCATTTTTAAATGGACAGAAAAAAATTCCATACGAATAGTGGATATGCTGCGAACAAGGCCAAACCTTTTGGATGGTAGTTATCAATTTAAGCGTAAATGGGCCGCCATGGCGTTTAAGGACTCTTGGCCGCATACGACACTGCGGATCTATATACCGGGCGGGGCGCGCGTCCCGGAAATACTGAATAATCAGCTGATCTGGCGCAAAAGCAGATTTGAAGCGCTTGGCGCTATTCTTGGCAGCAAATGAAGCGTTACGAAAAAAATGCAAGATAAGACAATAGCCATCATGACCGGGCGGGGAATATGGGCGGATTATATATACAATTCGTTTAAGGAGGATTTCTCTGGAGTTAAAATCATCATTGAAAGACCGCAGCCGCGCTTGGAGATCCTGCGCAAACGGCTGAAGAAGCTGGGGCCGGTGACGGTCTTAGGTCAGAACCTTTTTAATCTGTGCGCCAAGCCTTACCTGCGCCTCGCGTCGCGTAAACGTATCTCCCAGATCGCCAGAGAGTATGATTTTAACGCAAGCCATATCGCTGCGGCTGACCGTATTGATGTGCCTTCGGTAAATTCAGACGAAACAATAGCGTATCTTCAGCGGTTAGGCCCCGATGTGGTGATATTATACGGTTCGCGTATTATAGAAGAGAGGGTCTTAGGCTGCATCAGCGCGCCTTTTATCAATATGCATACCGGACTTACTCCGGCATACCGTGGCCTGAATGCGACGTATTGGGCCCTGGTTAAGTCAGGAGTAAGCGCAAGCGGCGTGACGGTGCACATGGTTGACCGCGGCCTGGACACAGGGGCGATTCTTGAGCAGAAGCAGACCAGCCCTTCAGCCGAAGATAGTTTTTTCACCTACGACTGGTTTCAACTGGGCGAAGGCCTGCCGGTATTAAAAAAAGCGGTCAAAGATCTGTTGGAAGGGACTGCGCGCGTCAAGCCGCCTTTGCTTGATGGCTCCGGAGTCTGTTCTGACCCGACATTACGGGAGTACCTCTGGCACCGGATATTTAACCATAAAAAATAATTTGCAGGCTTAGCTATGTGCGGAATCTGCGGCATCGTACCGTCCAAAAACAATAGTACCGTTGACGCAAAGCTTTTGCGCCGCATGACGGATACGCTTTATCACCGCGGCCCGGACAGCGAAGGATTCTATACTGCCCCGGGCATCGGGCTGGGCATACGGCGCTTAAGCATCATCGACCTGGAGACGGGTGATCAGCCGATCGCCAATGAGGACGGGAATATCACGGTCGTCTGTAACGGCGAGATCTATAATTACCGGGAATTGCGCCGTGATCTTGAGGGCCGGGGGCATCTGTTCCGCACGCGCTCCGACGTCGAGGTTATCGCGCATCTGTACGAGGACCACAAAGAGGAGTGCCTGAAGTATCTTAGAGGCATGTTCGCTCTTGCTGTATGGGATGGACGCGCACAGCGCCTTTTGCTTGCGCGCGACCGGCTCGGCATCAAGCCGCTCGTGTACGCGCAAACGAGCGACGGTTTTTATTTTGCCTCTGAGGCAAAGGCGATCCTTTTACACCGCGGCATCAGGCGCCAGGCCGATCCCGCCGCCCTCTGCGACCTATTTTCCTACGGCTTTATCACGGCACCCCGCACGCTATTCTCCGGGATACGCCGCCTTCCCGACGGCCATTATCTTATTGTCAAAGACGGAGAGGTAACTATCCGGAGGTATTGGCATCATGATTTTACGGGTATTACGCATGAGCGCCGGCATTGGGGCGTCAATGATTATGCCGAAGCGCTTTTGCATAAATTAGACGAAACCGTAGCGCTGCACATGCGTAGCGACGTCGAGGTGGGCGCGTGGTTAAGCCCGGGCGTTGATTCAAGCGCGGTGACGAGTCTCATGCGCAAGTATTGCGCGCGCCCGGTGAAAGTGTTCCTGATCGGCTTTGAGGACCCGGAAACGAATGAGATCGGCAGATGTTCCACGCTGGCAAGTTATCCCGCGTATGATCTCAAGGCAACCACGGTGCTCTTTAAAACGTCGGATTTTGATCTGTTTCCCAAGGCGCTGTGGCATTCGGAGGATCCGCTTATTGCAGGCATCGAGATAGCGCGGCTTTTATTGTCGAAGGCAACCGCCCGCGACGTCAAAGTTGTCCTGACAGGAGAGGGCGCTGATGAAGTGCTGGGCGGTTACCAATGGTATGCGGGGGATAGGATATTGCGTCCTTTTGCGCGGTACCCTCTCATGCTCCGGAAAATTGCCGCGGCTTGCCTGGCCGGCCGTTGGCCCGGAGCCGCGTCAATACTGTTGTCTGCAGCGCAGATGGATTCCTTACGCTACACGGGCCTTATCGGCGGCGGCATATTTGCGGATACAAAGCGGCGGATCTTTCAAGAGGAATATGCGCACGCATGGATGAGGCGCCATGAAAACGACTTCCTGCCGCAGGCCTTTGGCCGGTGGCATCCCATGGAACAGCTGCAGTACCATGACCTGACCAAGCGCCTGCCGGATGCCATCACTTATCAGCTTGACCGCAGCTCCATGTCGCATTCAGTTGAGGCGCGCGTGCCGTTTCTGGACCACGAGCTGGTGGAGTTCTGCAGCCGCATACCGCCATCCTTAAAATTAAAGGGCCTGCGGGAGAAGTATATCCTGCGCAAGGCCCTGCAAAAAGAGCTTCCGCCTGAGATCTGCTGGCGCAGGAAACATGCGTTTAACACACCCACGGCGCAGTGGTTACGGTCAGATTTGCCGGATTTTGCCAAGGAATTATTATCTGAGCGCGCGCTCAAGGAAAAAGGGTATTTTGATCCGGGCCTGGTGACGCAGGTCTTAGCAGGGCACCGCGCCCGCCGCGCGAATTACGCGAATTTGCTGATGGCCGTGCTTGGCGTGCAATTATGGGACGATATGTTTATACAGGAAAATCGATATGTGGTATAGGATCAGCGATATCCGGTTTTTAAGGCAGACCCCCTTGGGCAGGATGCAGATACGCCATGGGCTGTACCTGACCGCCTGGCCTTTTCTGGCTCCAGTTGCCGCGGTGTACCGCAAGGTATTCTTAAAAAAAACGCGCGTGGTGGCGGTTGTGGGGTCACTCGGTAAATCAACGACGGTGCGCGCTGCGGCAGCGGCGCTTAAAACAGCGCTTATGCCGCACGCTCATCGTAATTATCTGAGCTATGTAGGCGGCGCCCTTTTATGCGCGAAGCCGATCGATCCCTATGTGGTAATAGAGGTGGGTGTTAACCGCCCCGGCCAGATGCGCCAATATGCGAGCGTTCTAAAACCCGATATGGCGATCGTCACGTCCATTGCCAGCGAGCATATGGGGAGTTTCGGCTCCCTGGAAGCCACCCGGAGCGAGAAATCACGGATGGTCGCCGCGCTTCCTTCGTCAGGAATCGCCGTGTTAAACGGGGACGATCCCAATGTCGTATGGATGAAAAGCCGCACAAAAGCGCGCGTGGCCACCTTTGGCATGGGGCCGGATAATGATGTGCGCGCCAGCGATATCGTCCTTGATTGGCCGGGCGGAATGCGGTTTGTCCTGCATTCGAAAGCAGGCGCTTGGCCGGTGCGCACAAAACTCTTCGGCAGGCACATGGTCTATCCTTTGCTTGCCGCCTCGGCAGCGGCGTTATCATTTGGCATTGATCCGGCCGAATTTATCCCGAGACTTGAAGCGCTTGGCCCCACGCACGGCCGTATGCAGATAGTGCCGCTTGCCTCCGGCGCGCATATTTTACGGGATGATTATAAATCTACGCTGGAAACCATCCATGCCAGCCTTGATACGTTTGCGGCAGTCCCTGCGAAGAGAAAGATCGTGGTCTTAGGGGATGTATCCGAGCCGCCGGGAAATCAGGGCAGGATCTACGGTGATATAGGCGCGCGCGCCGGAGTTATTGCCTCAGAAATTATTTTAGTCGGCAGTAGTTTTCAGCGCTATGCTGCCGGCATCGCCCGCGCCGGGTTCCCAAGGAAAAAGATCATCGATGCCGGCAAGGATATATTGCTTGCGGCAGATGCGCTGCGCGGCATCATCGCCTCGGGGGACGCGGTTCTTATTAAGGGTCGGGATACTCAGCGTTTGGACAGGATCACCCTTGCCCTGGAAGGCAGGAAGGTCGCCTGCGGCATCAGCCTTTGCTTCAACCGCATGATGACCTGTGAGGACTGTCCGATGCTTGAGCGCGGATGGGATGGCTGCGTGAATATGATGGAGAAGAGAAGAAAGGATCTTTACCGCGCCTGATATTTGCTCAGGAACGGCCGGACGTACCGGAAGGCGCGTTCGACCCGGAGGTTGTTTTCCGCGAAACAGCAGTGATTGCAGTCTGAAGTTTTCTCCAGGATATCCGCGAATGCCTTCGCGGATGTTTTTTTTCGGAAATTCCGGTAGGGTTCAGCGTGCCAGATGCTGGTGAAATCATCCTTGCGCAGATTACCCAGGGGGATCGAACAGCGGCTGCATGGCACGACCGTGCCATCGGCAAGCACGCGGGTATGATACCAGCCGATGTAGCAGGGCACGCGCCAGCCATTTTCTTTTGTTACGCGGTACTGCAAGAGGACCAGGGGGATGTTATTGGCGAGTTTCTCGGCAGCAAGTTCATTGCGCAGGCGCTTTAGTTCCGTGATGAGCGCAGTGGTTTCCTGCGGGGTGAGCGCGTCAGAGGCGAAGCGGCCGTGGTAGGTGACTAGCGGCGCGAAAGAGATTTTCTGGCAGCCGAGTTCATGCGCGAGTCGCGCAAGCTGCGCTACTTCCCGATAATTATTGCGGTTGATGGGGCAGTGGAGGTTGACGCGCGGCCGGAGGCTGCGGCGCGCTTTTTTGAGTGCCGCTATTTTTTTAAGCGCGGCCAGTACCGTGTGCAGATCTTCCGTATCCGCGCCGGGATATTGCCGGATGTACGTTTGAGGAGTGGCTGCCCAGAGGCTGACCTGCAGGGTATCGACCTTCTGGTCAATGCACGTATTGATCGAGCGCTCGTTTAATAGCTTGCCATTAGTGAGGATCGTGGTGTTAAAACGCAATTCTTTGGCTCGGCGGGTTATATCGAAGATCCGCGGATGCAGGAGCGGCTCTCCTTCGCCTGAAAGGAGCAGCGTTGAGGTATCCATCGCATGAAGTTCGCGCAGGAGATTATCGACGATATCAAACGCGATGTCCTGGCCTGCCCCGGGCAGCCGCACGGCTTTATTTGAATGGAACCTGCAGCCGGTGCAGTTGGAATTACAGCGTTGCGTCAGGCTGATCGAGCAAAAAAAAGGCCCGCGCGCCGGTTTTTCGTTTGAACAGATCCCCTGCAATAATTTAAGATAGCGCTTCATTTTTCAGTCGGTTGTCCCGGCTTTCCCCAGGCGCCTTTTAGGCAGGCGCCTTGCACTTGTTTTTTTCCCCAGCACCCGCCGTTGCAGGCGTTACGGTATTCGCATTTTTTGCAAGCAGCGCTTACGCCGGGCTGCCTGAAACGCTTGAATTCTTCCTTCCAGATGCGCGAAAACGGCTTTTCGCGGATATTGCCCTCCGAATATTTATTATCATATACCTGATGACAGCCAAGGACCGTGCCGTCAGGCATGACCGCGCAGCGCACAAGCCCCGCGCCGCAGAAGAAGGCCTTACCGGTGAAGGAGCCATCAAGGCACCACAGGTAAGCGTAGGATTCACCGAAATCCACGTTCACCGACTTCCTGTATTTTTTAATAAAATCCGCAACGTCCCTGAGCTGTTTTCCGTCGAGAATAAACTCATTGTTTGTCTGCGCCCTGCCGACCCAGGCAGCGGGGCTTAGGTGCCAGAGGTTTGCCCCGCTATTTTTTACCAGCGGCACCATCTCTTGAAGCTGCCCGATATTTCCGGGATGGACTACGGTGTTGATCATGCGCAGCTTAACACCCCGTTCTTTAAAAAGCGCGAGGGTCTCTATCGCTCTCTCAAACGCCTGCGGTTTTTTGCGTATCGCGTTGTGGTATTCAGGCGTGCCGTCCAGGCTGACAAAGACGGTAAAATACCTCAATTTATTTAATTCGTTCCAGAGCCGGGGCAGGTGATAGCCGTTGGAGGCAAGGCCGAAGTCAAGGCTTTTGGCGTGGCCGTAATGCATCAGCTCAACGATATCCGGCCTCTCGAGCGGCTCGCCGCCGGACAGGCACAGGCGTTTTACTCCCATCCCTGCCAGGTCATCAATAAAATCTTTTGCCTCACGCGTGGAGAGTTCATTTACCCGCTGTGCTCCGGCAGACGCCTCGCAATAAGGGCAGCCCATGGAGCAGCGGTACGTCGTCAGCCACATGACGAATGAAACGGGCTTTAAGAGCCCCCGTCGGTTGAGGAAGAGGCACCAGTTGCGTTTCAACAGAGCCGCGTTCCTTTTATAGAGCCGGTTCAAGAGCGGTATTTTTTCCGGGATGCGCGCAATGCTGTTATGCAGCATTTTCCTTCTCCGTGAGTTTTGAAATAAACATGCGGAATTTCAGCGTTTCAGGCTCAATATAGCTGACCGAATG
>Ga0315275_10002103_pt1 | contig 17809 bp, 8 predicted proteins | sample YL17G03_0_MG_FD_205557 | JGI IMG/M metagenome (GOLD analysis project Ga0315275, IMG submission 205557) | Sediment microbial communities from Yellowstone Lake, YNP, Wyoming, USA - YL17G03_0 | ecosystem: Environmental > Aquatic > Freshwater > Lake > Sediment | place: USA: Wyoming | collected...
GAGGCTCAAAACGCAGGAGGCAGAGGTCAGAAAGAGGGACCTCGAGCTGAAGGCCCAGACTGAGGATGTCCAGAAACAGAAGTCCGAGCTCAACACCCTCGAGCAGCGCTTGAGGGAGAAGGAGGATTCCCTGAGGCAGAAGGAGTCCTCGCTCGACCAGAAGTCAGAAGATATCAAGAAGCGTGAGACGGCCGTTCAGGAGAAGGCATCACAGGTCGAGGGGAAGAGCGCTGAGATGTCCAAGCTGGAGGCGACCGCCAAGGCCACCATGAATGCGGCTGAGGCAAGGGAGAGGGACGCCCAGGACCAACTGGCGGACGTCAGCAAGCAGCAGACAGAGCTATCCGACAGGCGCAAGAAGCTCCTTGACCGGGAAGAGCTCCTCAAGAAGTCGGAGGAGGAGGCTCAGAGGTTGCTCGAGCAGATAACGTCCCGACGCGACGCTCTCGTTGCGAGAGAGAGGTCTCTCGCTGAGGAGGAAGAGACCATCAGGAGAGACCGAGAGAAACTGTCAGAGGACGCTCGGAAGCTCCTGGACAAGCAGAAGGAGATGCTCGCGAAAGGTCTCCTCGCCCCGCTGGTCAGGACGGAAGAGGCCGAGACGCCTGCCAACCTGAGCGAGGACGAGATGCAGTGCCCGAACTGCAGGACGGTCATTAGCAAGGACGCGGTCATGTGCTACGCCTGTGGTCAGAAGATCAGGGAGGAGGAGGTCGCCCAGCCCGAGACAGTCCCCGAGGAAGAAGCCTCCGAGGACGAGATCGCGTGCCCCAACTGCAAGACCATGGTGAGCACGGATGCGCTCATGTGCTACGCCTGTGGCGCGAACATCAAGGACGCGCTTGCGAAGTTGGAAGAGAAGATAGAGTCAGCAGATGAAGGCGAGAAGACGGGCTTCCTCAAGAAACCTCAGATTTTCGTCAAGAAAATCGTGAAGAAGAAAGTGGTCTAGCCAGACACTCCGGAAAACCCTTCCTCGACATGAGAATGCGGTAAATACATTTTTATATGGCTGACCTGCTTACTTCTTCCCGCAGTACCCAGCATCCTGGGTGGGTGAACTTTATGAAAGGCAAAGCTGACAGGCTAGTTGCCAATAGAACGTTGAGTGCTTTGGCCGTCGTGTGTCTTGTGATTTCCGCTTTCGCGGGCCTTCTGTTCATGGCCGACGTGGCGCCCACGAGAGCCGCCGAGGGCGACCTGATCGTTCAGAACGAGACGTACATCATAGAACGCGACCAGCCGATTGATGGCAATGTCGAAGTTCTAGATGGCGGAGAACTGATCATCAGGGACGCGACCCTTAGCATCATAAGCAACAATGCATCCGGCCTGAGGCACGACATAACTGTGTTTGCTGGTGGTAAGCTCATCCTTGACCACGGTGCAATCACACCATACTTGGATCAGATCGACCCATGGCCGTTCCTGGATATCAATGTCCAAGGCAACGGCTCACTCGTAGCTACGAACAACTCGTTGCTCATGTTCCCCGGTAACATCACCCTGACTGCGGGCGCGTTCGTCAGCCTGACGGACACGGAGATTATGGCCCTCCCGACCGCGCAGGTAACCCTGTACATGAAAGGCTCGGGCATAAGCGAGGACTCGGCCGACGACGGTCCTGCAATCACCCTGACCGACTCGACCCTGGAACTCTACGATTCCTCCATATACGATCTACCGGAGTATGGCGCCAACGTCAGCAATCCTGCGAGCGACCTTGTTCTGAACGGTGAGTCAACGCTTTTGGCCATTAACAGCTTCATAAGCGTCGATTTCGGCCCAGCACGGGACGCTGGTGAATGGCGTGCACATAACAGGATCGTTCTGTCTGATCAATCGGTCGCTCATCTCTATGGTTGTTCATTCCAGACATACGCAGGCGACCTGGCCAACCGGGTTGCTGCAATCGTTGCCAATGGAGTAGTCGACATCGCCACCCCATCGGCCAAGGAGTCGTCCCCAAGGGATACGACAGTGGGTCAGAATGTGGTCTCACTCTCGAATAGCAGCGAGGGATTGACATATCATGTCTTCGCTGGTCAGTTGATGGGAATTGACAGCTTCGACGCTGGACCGCCGGTGCTGACGGTCGATAGCGCAGTGCTATTAGTTAGATACATTGTGGACCCCGGCTATGATGGCACAAGATCTGTCAACTGGAGCACTGATGAAGGGGTTTCATGGAATTCCACTGGAATTGTTCCCCTGGATAATGAAACAAGCTTCGTCGAGAGGAGTTACGATCTTCACGCTAATGGAGTTACGGACACTAGCCAGCTCGCGGCGCTTGATGTATGCTTCCTGCATGACGGCTCAGCGGGGCAAGTTCAATTTGACAGCATGTCCATTGTGATTTCAGTCGGCCCCTCGGCTTATGTCTATAGGTGGGTGAATGTTATAGTCGGCGACGAGTACGGTGTACCTGTTCCTAATGCAACAGTATCGGCGATTTTCACTGGATCAGAGTCCTATGGCGGTCAGCCTTCTTTCTACTTTGGAGATGATGGGGCACAACCACTTCCCCCTTCGGAAGTTCTCAGTTACATGGGGAAGGATGGCCTCACCTTTGGCGTGACTGAGAGGGATGGAATTGTTGCAGTTCCTTACCTTACTGACATCATCACTGCAGCTCAGGCACCAGATTCATTGTTTGTTGGATCATTTGACATAACCGGGACGAAAGGGACTCACAATTCCACAGAGTCCTTCTCTTTCCCCGCCTACCCAGCCATGACTCACGCCGATCAGAGCTTCGAGGTCACCGTGTCGATAGTAGGTTTCTCGGCACCCAGCCCTGATCCATCCAGATGGTTGGTCGTTCCTCCATCTCTTGAGATCAGGGACATGACTTACTACCATGCAGGCGATGTCATTGTTGCCGGAGGAGGCACTCTGAGCATCACGAATTCCACGCTCCGGCTGGTTCAGCCAGGCTCGTACACCAAGACCATCTACGTGGACGGGAACACGACCTCGCCGGCGAGACTATTGTTCGTTAACTCAAACGTGACAAGCGAACACCCAATCAACATCATCGTCAAGGGAGACGGAATACTCGAAGCCTACGACACAGAGATGAAAAATGTGAACATCGTCATCGAGGAGAATGCGCACATATTGTTCTCCAATGTGAAGATGGATGGCAAGATAACCACTGCCTGGGATTCATGGGCTAGGAACATCTCCATCAGGGACTCTAACCTGGGCGAGATTAATATACCGAAACTGTCTGGTAGTGTTGTTGCTGGGTTCACTAACACGAGTGTTAAGGCAATCGAGGTCACTGGCGACGCTGTTGCTCTGATTTACAGATGGATCCATGTGACTGTCCTCGATGGGGCAGGAATGCCTCTGCCAGGTGTGAACGTGTCTACCAGATACTATGTCAACCAGAGCCTGGCCGGCTGGGCGATGAGCAGCGCCGCGCTAGATTCTCTCGGAGTGGCTAAGGTCAACTCGCTGGGCACGAAGCTGACATCCATTGGTTCCACATTCGTTGGGAACTACTGGGTGAATGCGACCTACACATATCCTCCGGTCACTGGATTGAAGTACTACGCTAGCCAGGAGATCTCTCTTGGCGTCGAGCCATATGAGCCACCACCCCTCCAGAGGAACGCCACATTCGCCACCATGTACATCCCTGACGCTCTGAGCGACCTGACTGTTAGCCAGACCCCTACGCCAGTCTGGACGAACATCCCCAACCCGAAGATGGGAGACAATGTGACGGTGTATGGCAGGATCAACAACACTGGTGTGGCGAGTGCGTACGACATAACTGTCGAGTTCTTTGATGATTTGAGCGGAGACAGTCAGCCGCAGGACGACGAGCTGTTCGCCACAGCGACCGTGCCCGTGATAATGGCTGGATCCTCCGCGGTCGTGAGCGCCTACTGGACCGCAGTGGGTCCGATCTTCCCCGGTACGCATAGGCTCCTGGTGGTCGCGGACAGGGCCAACCGAATTCCAGAGATCACCGAAACCCCGGCCATCGGCCTCGGCAATGTGACGGTCCAGAGCCTACCGGACATAAAGGTCACTGCAGGGACGCTGGGAGTCCCGGACATCTGGGCGTCCACTGATCTTCTTTTGAAACCAGCCGTGCCTATATTCCCTATCGTGGGAATTCCGTGCTACCTGCTGGCGAACATCTACAACGACGGCGACAACACTAGCAAGAATGTGACCGTCGACTTCTATGACGGAACGAACTTCATCCGCAACACCACCGTCACCGGAATATTACCACACGGCAATTTCCTGGTTGCGTCCGTCCCGTGGATGCCAACTGGGCCGGGTGTGCAGCACTCGATCCGGGTAGTGGCAACACTCGAGAGCGGCTACGATGAGACCAGGTACGACAACAACGAGGCCACCGTCCTTATCAAGGTCTACGACCCCCCAGATCTCGTGCTTTCCGAGATCAAGACGACTCCAGACTCTTTTGTCCCTGGCGGGGAGACGGTGACTGTCAGGGCGAAGTTGCAGAACCTGCACGAAGCTCCGTTCGCGGAACCAAACTTGACCCTCTCCGTTACATGGGCCGGTGGCTCGAAGACTGACTCATGGCGAGAATATGGCGTGACGCTCAGCTCCACGAGCGGGTCGATCGAGGTGACGCGATCATTCACCGCACCGATAGTCACCGCAGAGACTCCGTTATTGATTGTCATGCGTGTCAATTCGGCTAACGATCCGGTGGAATCCAACAATGGGGTGGACAATATGCAACAGATGTCAATCATGGCGACCGATGTCAGGCCAGACCTGTCGATCGCGTCCTCGGACATCTATGTGCAGCGCGACACAACCAACGTCACCAGCGACACGTTTGGCCGTCAGGTCAATGTCAGAGCCCTGGTCTGGGACCGGGGCGGCAGGTCAGTGGACGCATTTGAAGCGGCCGTCGGTGTGAGGAACGCCGCGGGGTATAACATCACGCTGTTCTCCAAGGCCAACTACAACATCTCAGCTAACGAGACGGAGAGAACACTGCTCATCACGGTCCCATGGACCATCAACCTGACAACACCTGGTGCCTACCAGATATGGGTTCTCCTGGACGGGACGAGGGCCATCGCGGAGCCGAACGAGGCTAACAACTTCGCCACAGCTCCATTCAACATCACGCAGCTCAGCGTTGATGTCACCGTCACGACGGATTTCGCGGAGTACAATGCAGGCGACATGATGGTCATAACCGCGACTATCAACTACGCCAACATGAACGACCCGGTCAAAGGTCTGCCAGGTGTGGTGTTCTGGTTGCTCGACTCTAGTGGCGCTCTGGTCCCAGGCTCGAACAGTACCTTTGAAACGACGGACCAGGACGGAGGCATAATCGTCCTGCTGAGGATCCCGCCGACCCTGGACACTGGAACGTATACGGTCAGGACCGTCGTTCTTGGGACTGGCCATGACAGCGCGACCTCGATCCATGTGAGCGCGCAGGTGTCGGGCGGCCTGTTCCCGTGGTGGGTCTGGGTGCTGATCATCGTCGCAGTTGTGGGCGTCGTCGCAGGCTTCACAGTGTACACCTACATCTACGGTCTGGGCAAGCTCGTCGAGTGCGGCGAGTGCGGTGCGTTCATACCCGCTGCGAGCAAGAGATGCCCGAAGTGTGGTGTCGAGTTCGAAGCCGGCACGATGAAGTGTTCCGAGTGCGGCGCGTGGATACCTGCTGAATCGACCGAGTGTCCGAACTGTGGCGTGAAGTTCGCTGGCGAGACCGAAGTGGAGGCCGACTACCTCGAGCGCATGAGGAAGGAGTACGATGAGATCGTCTCCAAGTACCGCGAGCTCGCGAAGCCCGAGCTGGGCAAGAAGTTCAGCGAGAAAGCATTCGAGGCCTGGTGGATGGCGCAGCCTGGGTACATCAGCTTCGACGACTGGCTCGCCAAGGAAGAGGAGAAGAAGAAGGAAGGCCCGGTCCCGTGCCCGGTCTGTGGCACGCTGAACCCGAAGGAAGCGAGCGTGTGCCACAAGTGCGGCACCGTCTTCGGGGTGGTCAAGCCAGCAGGAGCACCGCCAAAGAAAGGCCCGCCACCAGTGGCACCCGTAGAACAGGCGGCGGTCGAGGAGGCGCCTTTGACTGAGGACAGAGGCGGCACACAGGCTCAGCAGATGCCTCCGGCAATGGCGCCCAGGATGGTCATCAGAAGGCCGATAGACCGAAAGGTCGTGCCCAAGAAGATCATCAAGACGCCCGTGAGCGGCGAAGAGAGGAAGGAAGGCGAGGACGAAGAGGAGAACCAGTAACTCGCCCTCGTCTTCAAACCCCATCAAAACCTTTTCATCCGTTTCTAATTTCTCAACGAAAAGCCAAGGGCTATGTCCTGATTTCTTCCATGTCGCGGGCCGCCAATCAGATGTCTGGCCAAAGCCGTAGCTGTAATCAGAGAATGGAATCGATGGTCGGACCGGGTCAGAGCTTTTCAGCGCCCTCGGCGAGCTTGGCCCGGACCTCTTTCATGACCTTCTCGGGGTCCTTGTAGTATGCAGAGATGATCGTTGCGACCTTCCTGTGGTTGTCCATCCCGATCTTCTTCATGTACTCCAGGATGTCCACACGCCTCTTGATCTCCCGCTCCATCTCCCTGGGGGCCCAGTTCCTGGCCATCCTGACCTTCTCGTAAACGTAGCTGTGGCCGCTGTAGTTGAAGCTGTCATCCGCGGGATTCCATGTGTAGACCGAGTTGGTGATGAGCTCGTTCGTCTCAGGGTCGATGCCGACGATCTCAGTAAGAGACTTCACACGCCTGGTCATCTTGGTGCCGACCTTGACCTGTGCCTGGAGTAGGACGATGTTCAGTGCTGTGATAAGCGCCCTTGGCAGGTTGATCGGGTCGTTCTCCATCCTGTGCACCATCGCCTGGACGTCCTCTGCGTGGAAGGTTGAGTAGCAGGTCTTGCCGGTGGCCATGGCCTGGAAGACGACGTACGCCTCCTTGCCTCTGACCTCACCCACCATCAGGTACTGTGGCCTCTGTCTCATGGCTGATGTGAGGAGATCGAACATGTCTATCTCGCCGGACGCCCTGCCGGTTATGTGGCTCTTGCCTCCAAACCCTTCCCTTGTGAGGCCCGGGACCCAGTTCTCGTGGGGCAGGTTGAGTTCCCTGGTGTCTTCGATGGAGACGATCTTCATCTGAGGCGGGATGAAAAGCAGGATCGCGTTGAGGGTAGTAGTCTTGCCGCTTGCAGTGCCTCCGCAGACGAGCATCGACTGGCCGTGCTCGATCGAGATCCACAGATACGCCATCATCTCCGTGCTCATTGTCTTGAACTTTAGCAGGTCGAGGGGCGTGAACGGGTTCTCCTTGAACCGCCTGATGGTGAACGAGGACCCTCTCTTTGTCACGTGCCTACCTAGGGTCGCCTGCAGTCTGGAACCGTCCGGGATCGTTGCATCGAGCAGCGGGCTCGCCACAGAGATGTGCTTGCCGCACTTCTGGGCCAGCCAGACGACATATCCGTCCAGCTCCACCTCCTGTTTGAATCTCAGGTTTGACCTGATCGAACCGTACTTCCTGTGGTATATGTAGAACGGGACATCGACGCCGTCGCATGAGCAGTCCTCCACATTCGGGTCTGACATCATCGCGTTGATCACACCGTATCCGATGAAGTCCCTGATGATGTAGTAGGTCACCCTCTCCTTCGAGATCGGGTGGAGCGTTACCCCGAGCTGAATCATTAGCCTCTCGACTATCCTCCTGAGGTACTTCTCTTTCTCATCGGCTACCGTCTCGGTCACCTTCTCGACAGAAGCGACCAGGGTCTCCTTCAGGAGCGTCAGGACATCTCGTTCGTCCTCGGACAGCTTCGGCTCGATGACCTCGTAAAGGTACTCATTGGATTTGTTGTCATACTTGATCCTCACGTAGACGTAGTTTTGCTTGATTGGAAGTAGCTCCACCTCGTCCACGTTCGGCTCGGAGATCTTGGGGACCTCCGTTATCCTCGACATGTCCGTGCCGGTCTCGCTCTTGGGGAGGGCGACCATCAAGGGCTTCGGTTTGATCTTCAGCAGGAAGTTGTAGTACGCCGACATGAAGCCTGGGCCCTTCTTCTTCTCATTCGGTTCCTCGGTTCCAGGTTCAACTTGCATCTTGGGCTGTTCAGTCTCTGTCATCTTTTCTCACCCGATGACCCTCAATGATACGAACCCTGCGAGCAGCATTATGAAGCTGTGCCTCATGCCTATCGGTATGCTCCCATTCGCTATGACTCCCGCCAGCAGACCGTCACCTATCGCGTGTACGACCACAGACAGCAGGAAGATGAACGAGACCGTAGGGATGATGTCAATCTGAATGCTCACACCCGGTATCTCCCCCAGGCCCTGCTTCTCCGCCTGCTCGCTGACCTGCTTGCCTGCCTGTTCCATCTTCGGAAGGAACTGGCCCTGCAGGATCAGGATGGTGGCGATGAACACGAAGAAGGCGATGTATACGACCAGGACGTAGGTCTGCATCGTAACGCCTCTCTCCTCCTGTGTCAGGATGGTGTCCTTTGCGTCGTGCGAGACCATGCTCAGCACATCGGCGACATTGCCGCCTGCGTCGTTGGCCTTCATGATGATGGAAGCCATTCTTGTGACCAGAGGCGTCTTGACCCTCTCGGAGAAGAGCCTGATGGCCTCGGAGGCGGGCACCCCCCACTCGATCTGCGCGGCCATCCTCGTGATCTCTGGTGTCAGCCGACCATACCTTCCGGACGATGCGACGACTATGGCGTCCGCGAGCGTCATGCCGAATCTGCCGGCCTCTGCGACATCTCTCAGGAAGTCAGGCAGCCTCGTCTCGATCTCCCTAACGCGCTTCTCCCTGGCGGTCGCGTAGAACCCGTACGGGCCGATGATCGCCGCGATTGCGAAGATGATCCAGTCGATCGGGTCCAAGGGGAGTTTCAGGCTTCCCATGTTGTCCACGATTGCCATGAATATAAACAGTGCGGCCACACCCATCGAAGCGCCCAGGAGGGTCTTCGTCCGGTCCACCTTGTCAGTCGCCAGTATCCGTTTGAGGGCTTTCTCCCTCTCCTGCTCCTTCATGGCTTTCTGGGGCGGCATCTACATCGCACTCTCCTTTGACATGTTCCAGATGACGAATATGAAACCGAACTGTGACACAGGGATCATCCCGAGCACTATCAGATAGAGCATCATGACCATGAATTGGGGGTCTCCTCCGCCGACGATGGCCATGATCGCCAGGATGAGCACAAGGAACAGGGGGAACGCGACGACGACGGTCACGAACGACTCCGCGAGCATACCCAGGGTCTCCATCTGGGACTTGAGGGCAAGCTTGTTCTCTTTCTGGTACTCCTCGGCCTTGAGCAGGAAATACGGTTTCAGCTGTCCGCCGGATGTCGATGTGGTGATGACGCCTTGAAGGAAGTCCTGGAACTTCGCGGACGGGGACCTCTTTGCAGCCTTCTTGATGGCCGTAAGGATATCAGACCCCAGCAGCTCGGTGTCCCTGGTGATCCACGCGGCCTCCTGGCTTATCTCTCCGTAGACCTTCTGCCTTGACAGCTCCTTGAATATGACATCGATGTTGACATCAGCCGACGCCATCGCCGAGATGAAGCTCATGGCAGCGGCGATCCTCTTCTCTATGTCTCTTCCGCGTCTCTTCGCCTTCGAATGAGGGGAGCCGAGCAACATCATGTACGCCATTATCGGTAGCAGGCCAATCGCGAGGGCCGCCACCATGACTCTGAGAACCACGCTCACGCCCAGGAGGCCGAACAGGACAACACCGACGCCTATGCCGATTGCCACGCCTATGATAGCTGAGACGAGCGTGCCCATCAACACATATGCGAGGTACTCCTCTGGCCTGATCTTCATGTGGGCTTTCAGGAGCGAGTCATCCAGCTGCTGCAGCTGGGCGGTCCTCGTCTTGGCGTACTTGCCCATCGTCCTCCACGCGAGGTCTTGGAACGGCGAGAGTTTGATGTACTCGGGAACAGCGCCCTTCGTGAGTCTTATAGCATGCGGGCCGAGCCTCTCGCCCGTCTGCGCGATCGAGGTCTTGAGGTACTGAGAAGGTTTGACCTCGACCTGCTTGAAGACGTCGGATATTTCAGGCAGTTGCCTCACCTCCGGAAACTACTACCTGCGCCGGTCTGGGAGCCGCCCCGAAGAGATCCTTGCGGACCATCTCCGCGGTGGCCTTGGGGTCTTTGTAATACTCCCTGATCAGACCCCATATTTCGCGGTGGTCCGCTATATCCTTCGCGACCATGTACTTCACGATGTCGACCCTGCGCTCGAACTCCTGCGTGAGCTCCTCGTGGGTCAGGTTCTTCATCTCCATGATCTTGTCGAAAAGGAAGCTGTGGCCTTTGAATATGAACTTGTCAGACGCCTGGTCCCACTCGTAGACGGTATTGCTTATGAGCTCGTTCGTCTCGGGCTCGAAACCGACGATCTCAATGAGCTGCTTGATCCGCCTGACCATGCCCATCCCGACTCTCGCGTGGGTCTGGATGATGACGTTCCTTAGGGCAGTGAGAAGTATCCTGGGACAGTTGATGGGCGGGTTCTCGAGCCTGTTGACCATTCCCTTGACGCTGTCAGCATGCATCGTGGAGAACGTCGTGTGCCCGGTCGCCATCGCTTGGAACATCGTGTATGTCTCCTTGCCTCTGACCTCACCGACGATGATGTAGTTGGGCCTCTGCCTCAACGCCGCCCTGACGAGGTCGTACATGTCAATCTCTCCTGCGGCCTTGCCGTCCGGGCCACGCTCACCAACGCCGGACCTTGTCGTACCGGGGATCCAGTTCTCATGCGGCAGATTGATCTCCCTCGTATCCTCCATGGTGACGACCTTGGCGCCTGGCGGTATGAATAGGGCCATTGCGTTCAGTGTCGCCGTCTTGCCGCTGGCAGTCCCACCACATATGATTGCGGATTCGCCGTGCTCAACGCTGAGCCACAAGTACGCAACGATCTCGGGTGACGCCGTTCCGTATTTGATTAGCTCGACGGGAGTGAAAGGCTTCTCCTTGAACCGTCTTATCGTGAACGACGCGCCCCTGGTCGTGACCTCCCTTGCGTATGTCGCTTGGACTCTATGCCCTTCGGGTGTCGTGCCGTCCAGTATCGGGTTCGAGACGGACAGCTGTTTGCCGCATCTCTGGCCAAGGTTTATTACGAACGAGTTGAGGTCGTCCTCGTCTTCGAACGATACGTTCGTCTTGATGGATTCGAACTTGTTGTGGAACGCAAACAGCGGGATTCCCACACCGTCGCACGAAACGTCTTCGATGTTCTTGTCGTTCATCAGGGCGTCGATCTTCCCGTAGCCCACAAAGTCTCTCGAGATGAAGTACCGGATCTTGTCCTTGGAGATCGGTTCGATGCTGATGCCTCTGGACTTGATGAAACTGTCCACGCTCCTCTCCAGGAATGTCTTCTTGTCCATCACGGCCAGCTTGTCCCATTCGTACTCGAGGGTCTTCTCAAGGGTCTCCTTGATGAGTTTCAGGAGCTCCTCCTCGTCCTCGGTCAAGGTGGGCTCTATGTTGGTCAGGATGTACTCGCTGGTCGTGCTGTTGTATGTCGCTCTTGTGTAACTGAACGGTTCGACCACGCTGTAGAACCCGATCTCTTGAATGGCGGTGTCGGTGATCGGCGGTATCTGGGTGTACACTGAACCCCTACCGTGGCTCCAGTCGCGTTTCCTTGCGGCCGCGCCTCTCGGAGCCCTGATCTCGATAGGGGACGACTTCAGCTTGCTCACAGCTCCCACCCAGCCCTGATATATCCTGGCGCCAAGTGGCATCGGCGGGGCCTTGACATCGATTTCGTGTTTCACCTTTGGTTGAGCTTCAGCCATGTGATTCACTCCTATATTCCGAGCTCTCCAACCGAGAGCTTCACGGTGGCGTGCGTGTAGTCCAGGATGTATACATGGTCGATCTTCAGGGTGACCGTGTAGTAGTTGTTCATTTTATCGGGTAATGAGTGAAGTATCTTCATCAGGGTGAACCCGTGATCTTTCGTCATGTCAGCCGTGCCGTTCAACGAGCTCAGGAAGTACTGGTACCATGCATAGCCGTGGTTCGAGGTGATATTGATGGTAACCTGAGATCCTGCACTGTTCTCGTATGCCGTCGTGTCCGCATATAGCAGGTCAGCAGTGACTCCCTTGGAGCCAGTGCCTCCGATGATCTTGTTCAGGCCCTGGAGCGAGATCTGGGTCAACATTACCACAATCTGCGGGGAGCTGGCAGTCCCAATGTTCCTGACTGAGAACTGCGGCCCGGCAATGATGAATTCACCATCGCTTTGGTTGAGGATCACTGCGCCCGATTCGTAGACCAAGTGCTGCTCGACAAAGTATCTGTTGGGACAGTAGAGGTCTAGCGAGCCGCCTGAGTGCCCATCGTTGCTCGGGCTCAGTGTGTTCGGCGTGCCAGTTGAGGAAATGTAACTATAGGTGATGTTGAACATAGGCCTCTGATTCATCGCTTCGGGAATGTATTGCAGTATCCCCGCGGTGGGGGCGGCAAACACAGGGATGCCTGCCGAGCTCAGAGTGATCGGTACGAACACTGGCGTAGGTGCTATCCTGCTGTTTGAGTTGTAAGAGATGCCGATGTCCACGGACGACTTGAGCGTCGTGAACTGCTGGATGACTGTTGACATGTGGCTGCTCTCGTTGTCGCTCATCCATACGGGCACGAACTGGTTCGTGAACATCCCAAAGGCCGTCAAGAAAACGAGGAGCGACATGATTGTCCCGATTGTGGAGGCAACACCCTCGTCGTTGTCCCACCGCGGTGATTTCTTGATCCGGTCGCCGGTCGAATCGGTCGAGTCTGCACAATAGCTCGCGTGCTGGGGGGACAAGTTCATCAGACCACCAAACAGGTGTTTCGAAGTAACCTAATCAGCTACTGGAACATATTTAATACTGTCGTTTCTGGTATCGCATGAAAAATGCATGTGGATTGTGGAGAAAGTGACAGAAAACTTCGCCCGGAGAGAACACATTTCTCGGAGCGATAAATGTTCGAAGACTGCCGCCTCAATGAATGCTCAGTCCAAGCTCTCCCGGGCAGACCTTGACGAAGTGCAGTTCGCCAAGGTTTAATATAGGGTTGTGCGTAACTGCCAATCTGCTCACGGATGCCGTGGTAACTCAGCTGGGAGAGTGCAAGACTGAAGATCTTGAAGTCGCTGGTTCGAGTCCGGCCCACGGCACCTCGATCTCTCATATGATTTCGTCGCTCAGGAGTTCCCATTGAATTCATTTCTGTGCGTGGGATAGTTTAAATTGGCTAGATGCTCTTAGAGCCGACCGCAGAGGTTCTGCCCTATGCCCATCAAGTCGTTCGAACTCGTTTCCATAGATGCCAAGAGGTACTCCAAGCTAGGCGAGAGGATACCTCATCTCAGGGTTGATCAGAACACAGCCGTGACAAGCGTTAGTGCGATTTCGGACAAAGATGCCCAATTCGATTTCAGATTCACTGTCAACTACATGGGCGTTGGAATGATCAAGATCGAGGGCAGAGTCGTTTGGGACGGCGAGGCCAAGCAGCTGGCCAGCCAGTGGTCTCAGACGAACGTGTTGCCGAGCGAGGTGTTCAACCCCGTCCTGACGGCCATCTATGCCAATTGCATGCCCTCCGCGGTGATATGCGCCAGGGACTTGGCACTTCCGCCACCTATTCCTCCGCCGCAGATTCAGGGTGGTCCTCCTCAGAAGGCGCCAGGTGCCAAAGACAAGGGGCGCTCTATGGAAGTCGCGTGAAAGCTGGCTGCAACCTATCTATCTGATGTGGTCCAGCGAGAACGAACCGATTGTGACGCCGACCTTCGTTGCGGAGTATCTGATGAAAGACCTCGACTGAACGTCGCAGATGCCTCTGATCGCCAAGAAGGTGTTCAGGTTCTCGACCTTGAACTCTATCATCCCATCCATCAGTGAGCCTATCATCTGGATCTCCTGCTCACCGTGGACGCCCTTTTCGATGGTGTACATCGCAACTGCCTTGTCCCGCTTTCTCCTGCCTACAACAGGGCTCAGGAACCTGAACGCTGTGCCAGGGTCGAGGTACGCTATCAACGTGGAAATGGATCGGAAGCCGACCCTGTAATACGGGTGCTTCTCCCGCATCGGTTTCGCGGCAGTCTCCACGGCTCTCTGGATCGACTCGTAGTCCGTCGGAGACTCAACATACTCTGCATACGGGTCCTGGGAGTCATCTCCCATGCTCCTGGAATACGCGTCAACATATCTCACGAGCCCGAGTTTCTCGTACTCTTCGTATCCGGAGACCACGAAAGTCATTTCCTCGCGAACATCTTTCGGGGACTTCTCTGTCAGGATCCAGATCGCGGGTATGCCCTTCTTGAGCCCCTCCGCGATGAACACGTTGAGCAGCACTTCCTTGCCAGTGAACGGAGGACCATAGACTAGCACGTTCGCACCGAACGGCATACCACCTAGCAGCAAGTCGTCGAGCCTGGCGGTGCCCGTCTTTACCTTCTCCTGCTTGACCTCGAGCATCCGGTCCAGCTCGCGCTTTTCTATCTCGTCGGATATCACGCCCTGCTGCCTGAGCCTGAGCTCCTCCTCCTTGGCGGACAGGTACTTCTCCTTGTTCCTGATCGATTCCTCCTTCGCCGTGACCTCTGCCTGGAGCACTTCTAGGCGTTTCTTGAGGTCGATCTCGCCATGGGATGTCAGCTCGGCCTTGGACTGGGTGACCTTCTTCAGCTCCTCCTGGAGCAGCCGCTCGCGGAACATGAGATCTTCCTCACGCCTGAGCATCTCCTCTTCCTTGTACTTCATCGGCTCCTTGAGTCTTTGGAGGTCCTCCGTGCTCACCTTGAGATCCCCCCTTAGCCTCTGAAGCTCCTGATCCCTCACCGCAAGTGTGCGCTCGAGTCTCTGGGCGTCTTCCAGCTTCCTCATGACCTCCTTGTCGACGATCTTCGCAGAACCGCCTGAGATCTTGAGCATCTCATCTTTCTGTCTGACCAGGACATCCGTCTCGGTCAACTTCCCCTCGAGCTCCTGAATCCTCGCGGCCAGCTCCTGCTCCCTTCTGGCTGACTCCTCCTCGCGTTGCGCGGATCCTGCATCGATCATCACCGTAGTCCCGGGGGGTGCGGACAGCATGCCCTGACTCAGAGCCTCTTCCTTCGCCAGGAGCTGCTTCTTCATCGCTTCGAGCTGGGCCCTCATCTCCGCGAGCTCGGTCTCCCTGCGCTTGAGCTCCTGCGCCTCTGGAGGAAGCTCCTGAATCCCGGCCTCGACTTTCTCCTTCAGGGTCGTATTGACCTCTTCAAGCTGCATTATCTTGAGCTCGAGGTTCTCCCGGTTTGCCATCTCAGATGCCAGCTTGTCAGTGAGCGTGCTCTGGTCCATCTCAGACCCCTGCTGGTTCTTGATGAACTTGATGACCGCAATGCTCCCACGCTTGACGTTTTCGAGTTCCTCTTCGAGCTGCCTAGCCTTGCCCTTCTCCATCTCGAGGTCACCCTTGGCCTTGGCGAGCTCTTCGATGGTCGCCTGCGGGTCGAAGTCCCCTGATTCGAACTGGCTAAGCTTCTCCCGCATGGTTTCGCGCAGCTGGATCAATTCAGCTTCTCTTGCAAGGACCTCGTTAGGTCCGATGGTCTGTGGGGCGGGTTCAGGTGCTCTGGCCTCCTCAAGCCAGACGTTCACATCCTCCTCTTCCCCAGCCAACCATTTCGCCAGAGACTCGTCTCGTGGGGCGTCGGCCTTCATTGCCGTCGCCCCCGGTTGGGTCCTCTCTTCCCCCGAAAGCCATTCGGAGAGTCCCTCGTCCTCTCCCGAAAGCCAGTTTGCCAGCGGGGAGGCCCCGCTTGGATTCTCAAGATTGGTCGCGCCCTGGATTATCTTGGCCGCCAGCTTCTCGCCGATGCCCTTCACTGCTGATAGCTCGTCGACGCTAGCATTCTGGAGGTCCTTCAGCGAGCGGTATCCAGCCTCATGCAGAGTCTCGGCCTTCGCCTCGCCAACCCCAGGAACGAGTCTGAGTTCCTCAAGATCCCCTTCGTTCTGGCCGCGGTTCGATTCGGTCTCTCCCGCGCCCGTCGTCTCCTCGTCGGCCTGTAGGCTACTGTAGCAATGTTCACACCTGGTCGCACCCTTGGGCGACTGGTAGCCGCAGATGGGGCATGCAATGGAGTTCTCGGCCGGCTCATCGGGGTTTGGCATCAACTCTCCTTAACCGTCAGATTCGATGGGGGGAGCACAGGACTTGGATAAGCAGATTGTGTTTCAAACACATACTTATGTCCGTAATGTCCCGTCCTGGTCTAAATAGTCAGATTGAAATATTTATAGTTACCCAAACGGGAATCGGCTCTGGGCAGTAGGGTCCGGCGAGGGTTGATATCCCTGAAACCATAACCAGCATCCATTTACTGTAGTCAGGACTGAGTCCGCCCAAAGGAACAATTACCCTGTTAAGCATTCTCCACTGTCACACACATGGCTGGCGAAGGGAAGAAGAAAGAGGAGACGAAGGAGAAGGAAGAACGGATCGGGGTCTTCGTATGCCACTGCGGAAGCAACATCGCAGGGACCGTCGACTGCAAGGCCGTTACCGAATACGCTCAGGGTCTTGAAGGTGTGGTCATCAGCCGGGACAGCGTCTACACATGCTCCGAGCCCGGCCAGAACCAGATCGTCGAGGACATCAAGAAGTACAACCTTACGAAGGTCGTCGTGGCGTCGTGTTCTCCCAAGATGCACGAGAAGACCTTCAGGAAGACCCTCGAGAACGCCGGCATCAACCCCTACAATCTAGAGATGGTGAACCTGAGGGAGCAGTGCTCCTGGGTCCACAAGGATAAGACCGAGGGCACGAAGAAGGCAAAGGACTTGGTCAAGGGCGGCGTTCTCAGGGCGGCTCGGCTCGAATCCCTCTTCCCGAAGGAGATGACGATGTCCAAGGAAGTACTCGTCATCGGGGGCGGGATCGCCGGAATATCCGCCTCGCTCCAGCTTGCAAACTCGGGGTACAGGGTATATCTCGTTGAGAAGAGCCCCAGCATCGGCGGCCGGATGGCCCAGCTTAGCAAGACCTTCCCGACGCTCGACTGCGCCCCGTGCATCCTGAGCCCACGGATGGTGGATGCAGGGAATCACCCGAATATCGCACTGTACACTGGAACGGAGGTTGTTGAGTTCTCGGGAACACCTGGTAGCTACAAGGTCAAGGTCAGAGTAGGTCCGAAGGGGGTCGACCCGAAGAAGTGCATCGGATGCGCCAAGTGCCAGAAGGTCTGTCCTGCTAAGACCCTGAACGAGTTCGAGGAGTGTCTCTACGAGAGAAAGGCGATCTACAAGCCGTTTCCGCAGGCGGTGCCCGCATCGTACGTTGTGGATTTCGATAAGTGTACGAAGTGCGGTGCGTGCGTCAAGGTCTGCTCTGTGCACGCGATCGACCTAGAGGAGAAGGAACAGCTCCAGGAGTTCGAGGTCGGAGCAGCGATCGTCGCCACAGGCTTCGACATGTTCGATGTCAAAAAGCTCCATGAGTATGACACGTCCCTGCCTGATGTCATCACTGCGACTCAGATGGAGCGATTGATGATCAACGAGTGCGGCGCTGGCATGGTCCTGAAAAGGAAAGCGGACGGCAACAGGGTCAAGAAGGTGGCATACGTCCTCTGTGCGGGTTCGAGAACGCGGAAGGTCGGCATGCCCTACTGCAGCAAGATCTGCTGCAACTACGCGATCAAGCAGTCGGTGATACTCAGGAAGACCTTCCCTTACATGCAGGTCTACGTGTA
>Ga0315275_10002105_pt1 | contig 17809 bp, 24 predicted proteins | sample YL17G03_0_MG_FD_205557 | JGI IMG/M metagenome (GOLD analysis project Ga0315275, IMG submission 205557) | Sediment microbial communities from Yellowstone Lake, YNP, Wyoming, USA - YL17G03_0 | ecosystem: Environmental > Aquatic > Freshwater > Lake > Sediment | place: USA: Wyoming | collected...
GTATACTAATAGTGTGTTTATTCCGAGCGATGACGCTGCAGCGACGCCTAAACCCCTTTTTCCTACGCAGCGCCATCCAGGAGGCCCCAGAATGGAGCAGGACGAGGAGAAGTACGACATGACCTCTGTCGGGGTGGTCGCTATCGTCTCTATCGTCTGCGTCGTCCTGATGGCCCTCAACCTCGCGCCCGGCGAAGCGGCTGCGAGCCCCCCATCCCAGGACATGACAGGGAAGGCGGTCGACTACGCCACCAGCCAGGTCCCTGCCGGCGACCAGTTCGACATCCGGCCCTTCGACCTCAACGGCGACGGGAAGCTCGACTACTACGACTACCAGGACGTCTTGGCCGGCAAGGTCGACTGCGTGAAGAAGCAGTGCGACCTGGATGGCGACGGCCTCATCGACGCCCAGGACGCCAGGGCCTTCAACCTCCTCGTCAGGCGGCTCTACGATTACAACAACAACGGCAAGCTCGACCGCGACGACCCCAAGTTCCTCAAGGAAATACTCCTCGGCAACGCGCAGTGCGACGCGAACCACGTCTGCGACCTCGACGGCGACGGCTTCGTCAGCAAGGCGGACATCACCCTCTACACGAGCCTCCTCTACAACTACGACAACGCAGCCCTTTCATAGATCAGACTGTTGCGACAAAGGTGAGAACATGGCAGAAGAGAAGAAGAAGAGCGAGCAGCTCATGAACCTGAACATCACCGTCGTGGCCCTGGTGGCGCTCGTCGCCATCGTCGGCTTGGCGGCGATCGTGCTGAACGGCAATGTGAGACAGCTGGCGACAAGCAGCCAACTGGCGAGCGCTGAACAGAACACAGGGGGAGAAGTGACCAGGACCGCCGCGTTTAACCGGATTGGAGATGATAGCTGCTCGTACTATGCATGGGGTTATTCGTGCCCTTATGGTGGCGGCGGCGGGAGTAGCGGTGCCGGAGTGAATTCCCAGCTGCAGTGCTGCGTAGGAGGAAAATCAATCGGTCAGTGTGCACGCCAAGGCGATGCCGAATGTGAAAGTAATGGAGGAGCTTGTAAGGCGAAGTGCATTTAAAAGCTCCCACTTTTTTTTTAACGATTTTCCAATTCTTTCAGTATTATGTTGAGCGGAACGGCTTTCGCCACCGTTTCGTCGCTTCCTGTCTCCGCTAGCGCCCTCAAGAAGAGCCTATTCGTCTTGGAATGGTATCCCATGTACTCGCTGCTCAGCGTGCCTTTTTTGCTAATGATGACGGTCGGAAGACCGGTATTATCGGGGATGATTCCGGTCTCTCTGAGTGCGGTCTCGAATCCGATGCCGGGAATGGTGTAGCGATCTACATATTCAAAATGTATCTTTGGATGACCTGACCGTATGCCTTCGATGCTGGTCCACAGTCTCTTGCAGGAGCCGCATCCTTCTGCGCCTAGGATGATGAAAGCGGGTTGCTGCCCGATTGTCCTCTCTCGTTCTGCGGCTCGGCGGAATATTGGGGGCGCATATGCTCTGTCTCTGTTATGGAGCCTGCTCTCGAGCGACTGGAAGAGTTCCACCTCCTCTCGCTCCTGTGTCTCGTACTCTTTCTGAATTGCTTGTTCATAGAGCTTGCCACTATTCGCTGCTACGATGGCTGTCGCTGCCGCGAATCCAAGGGCGGTCACCTTCGCCACTAGTTTTTTCCGCATAAGGTTTTTCTCCCGAATCTAGTATATAAATCTTTCGTTTTATAACTACTCTTTAGTAATAAAAATAATCTTCTCGTCTCTCTCCCGGTGAAGGCCCCGCCGTAACCTTTATAAAATCCCCTCCCTCCTTTTCATCTATCATACTGAAGGGTGATCACATGGCGAAGAAGATTCCTGCGAACGACGTCGAGGCGGGGAAGCCCTGCGCAGCCCTCTCCTACCTCTTCCCGGTCGGGCTCATCTGGTACCTGGCGGACAGCAAGATGCGGAAGAACAGGTTCGCCGCCTTCCACGTCCACCAGAGCCTCGCCGGCGCAGTTGTCGTCATCGCGGGCATGCTCATCGGAAGCCTCCTCACCGTCATCCTCGTCGGCTTCGTCCTCCTGGCCGCGGCCTGGCTCGTCGCGGTCGTCTGGTTCATCCAGGGGCTCGTCTACTCGCTCAACGGCAGGGAGGAGGAGCTCTGGCTCGTCGGGAAGTTCGGGAGGCGCTTCGACTTCTAGTCGTAGACAAAATTTAAAAACAGAATTTCTTTCACCCTCCTCCTTCCCTGGCGGAAGGGGGTGGTTTGCGTGGGAGATAAGACGAGCGAACAGATTATTTTCGGGATCCTGTCCTACCTCGGCATCCTGGTCCTGATCCCGCTGCTAGCGAAGAAGGACGACCCGTGGGTGCAGGAGCACGCGAAGCAGGGGCTCGCCTTCCTGATACTCTGGGTCATCGTCTGGGTCATAGGCATCATCCTCATGTTCATCCCGTTCCTGGGCTGGGCCATCGACGCTATCCTCTGGCTGCTGATGCTGGTGATATTCATCATCGAGGTCATCAGGGTGGCGACGGGCAGCGAGCCGTGGACGATCCCAGTCTTCGGCCCGATGGCGAAGACCTGGAAGATATAGAAACCTTTTTTTCAGGATTCTTTCTCCTTTTCGAACTCTATCTTCCCGTCGAGATAGACGCCCTTGTCCAGCCGGACCGGGCGCCATGTGTCGAGGACGAGCTCCGCGCCGAGCCACTCCGCGAGCTCCTGCGGATTGCCGATGGTGGCTGAGAGGCCGATGAGCTGGAGCCTCGGCAGGACTTTCCTGAGGATGGTTATCAGGACCTCGAGCGTCGGCCCTCTGCCTGGGTCGTTCAGCAGGTGGATCTCATCGATGATGACGGTCCGGACCGAGGGGAGCCACGGCGTCCGGTGCCTGATGAGGGAGTCGAGCTTCTCCGACGTGGTGATGATGATGTCGTAGGCGGCGAGGTAGGAGTCGCTGCTGTCCACGTCGCCCGAGGTGAGCGCTATCTTCAGGCCTGGGTAGTCCTTGGTGAACTGCCGGTGCTTCTCCGACGCCAAGGCGCGGAGCGGCACCACGTAGACGGCCTTGCCCCGGTCGTGGAGCACGGCGTTGAGCGCCGCCAGCTCGCCGACCAGCGTCTTCCCTGAAGCTGTGGGGGTGCAGACGAGGAGGTTCCTGTCCTCGAAGAGGCCTGCCTTGATGGCCTTCGTCTGGCAGGGCCGGAGGGTGGTGAAGCCGCGCCGCTCAAGGAGCGCGTAGACCTTCGGCGGGATATGCTCCTTGTACTTCTCGAGCTGCATCCGCTGTGGCAACTCCCGGCCGCTTTTATGTTTATCCCTCGTTGTTCCATCTTTTCATCGTTCTTTTCTTTTTCTTTTTTTTCGGGCACGCCGCGGAGTCCTTCTCGCGCCGGCGGCTCACGAAAACCGGAGGTTTTCGGAGCCCCAGAAACGCTCTGCGTTTCTCGTGGCGCGAGCAATGTCGAAATCGTGCCTGCATGCCCCGAGCAACGGAGTTGCTGGGGCGCCGGAAGCTTCGCTTCCTTGCGAATCGGCACGATTTCTGCAATCGCTCCAAGGCGGCGTGCCTTTAGCTCCAAGGCCCAAAGGAAACGGAGTTTCCGTGCGCAAGAACGTTAGTGACTGCGGCGCCCCTCACAATATTTTTCTGTTTACCTTTGGTTCTGGCGCTCTTTTTAGCAATCCTTATAAAGTCACGTCACTCTTTCGTTATCCGGTGAACGGGGTTGAAGAACTTCCAGAAGATTTCCGGTTACAAGGTCATCTCCAAGTGCAGGAACTGCGGCGCGCGCATCATCGGGAAGAGCGCATCGTACTACTGCGACTCCTGCCTCGCGAAGCTCCGGAAGTACCGCGCCGACGAGGAGGACCGCGCAGAGGCGGCCCGCGTCTCGGCGAAGAAGAGCTCTAAGAGCGGCAGGCGGTAGCTACATCTGCTTCGGCGCCTCGATGCCCAGGAGCGTCAGGCTCTGCTCCAGCACGATGCGCGTCGCCTCGACGAGCAATGCGCGACCGTTCTCCACCTCTGGCTGCTCGCCGATCACCCTGCACTCGTGGTAGAACATGTTGAGCGCCTTGGAGAGCTCGAGGCCGTACTTGGCGAGGCTGCTCGGATAGAGATGGCTGGCTATCTCCTCCACCGCCGCGGGGAACCGGAGGAGCTCCTTGGCGAGCCGGTACTCGTGATCTGTGGTCAGGGCCCGGAACGCGGCTCCCTGCACCGTTGGCTTCTTCCCCAGCTTCGCGAGGATCGAGTTGCACCGCGCGTGCGTGTACTGGACGTACGGCCCGGTGTCCCCCTCGAAGTCGCAGACCTTCGCCACGTCATAGACGATCGGCCGGTTGTGGTCGCGGTAGACCATCTCGAACTTGAGGGCGCAGACAGCCACCGCCTTGACCACTCCCTGTATCTTCTCGTCGCTCCAGTCATCGTGGCGCGACCGCACCTCCTTCTCCGTGTAAGCGAAGACCTCGTCCCTGACATCGGTGTAGAGGATGTTCTGCCCTGTCCGCGAGGAGATCTTTCCCTCTGGGAGGCGCACCTCCTCGTAGTCGAGGTGGAAGCACCGCTTCGCCTGCTCGAACCGCATCAGCTCCAGCGTCCTGAAGAGCTGCTGCATGTGGAGGGCCTGCGCCCGTCCGATGACGTAGACGGAGCGGCCGATGCGGTACTCGGTGAACTTCTTCTCCGCGAGGGCGAGGTCCTTGGCTGAGTAGAGCGGGGTGCCGTCCTTCCTCAGCAGCACCCAGACGCCGAGCCCCTCCTTCTCGAGGTTGACGATGACCGCGTCGTCGCTCACCTCTGCGATGCCCTTCTTGACCAGCTCCCTGCTCACCGCTTTCGCCCTCGCCTCCATCTCGCGCTCGAACCACCAGACGTCGAACCGTGCGTCGAGCTCCTTGTAGATCCGCTTGAACTCCTCGATGGACCACTGCCGCGTCTCCTTCCAGAGCCTCAACAGCTCCTTCTCCTTCCCTTCATCGAGTGCGAGGTTGACCCTGTCCACATCCGCTTGGAGCTCCGGTTTCTCGTCGAGCCTCTTGACCGCCTCGACGTAGATGGAGGCGAGCCATGCGCCCTTCTCCCCCTTCGGCGGCCCCTCCCCCTTGTGGAACCTGGTGTAGCACCAGAGCCACTTGGCGACGTGCATCCCGGTGTCGCCGGAGTAGTTCGCCTGGACGACGTCGAAGCCCGCGTGGCGGAGGATCCGCGCCAGCGCCTCGCCGATCGAGGTGCCCCGGAGGTGGCCGACGTGGAACGCCTTGTGGGTGTTGGGCTGCGAGTACTCGATCATCACCCGCTCTTTCTTATGGCCGCCTGCGCCGTAGCGCTCCTTCTCCTTGAGGATCTGCGTGACAGCGCTCCTGATGACGGTCTCCCGATTGAGGAAGAGGTTGAGGTAGGATCCTGCAGCCTCCGCCTTGGCGATCACCGCGTCAGGCACCACCTTCGCGGCGAGCTCCTTCGCGACGAGGTTCGGCGCCCTCTTCAGCTCTTTGGCGAAGGGGAAGCACGGGAGCGCGTAATCCCCGAGCCGCTCCTCCGGCGGAATCTCGAGCAGCTCGCTGAGGGTTTCCTTGCCCGCGATGCCTGTATCCGCTGCGAGCTTCGCCGCCACCCGCTCCTTGATGTCCATGGGGCTGCCGAGTCCGAGGCGCTTAATAAAGGTTTTCCCCTGCAAAAGCGTCCGTTTTATATACGGGCGATTTTCCAGCTGGAGCGACGATGACCCCGAAGCCCCGGCTCTCCAGGCTCCGTTTCATCAGGGTCTCCTCCCACTTCTTCAATCTCGAATTGGGACTCGTGGGGTTCGTCTCCGCCTTCCTCGTCCTCCTCATCAACTTCGTCGGGACAGGGTACATCGCCTGGCACGCAGCCCTCATACGCCTCTTCCTCAGCATCGGCTACCACCTCTTCCTGCCCAAGCTGACCGAGCGCCTCTCCCGGCTCGGCCGCTCGCTCCTCGGCCGCCAGTTCTGGGCGAACCTCGTCCCCAACACGCTCTTCAACCTCATCCAGTACCCGATCTTCGTGGAGCTGGGCCTCCCCCGGCCGTTCTGGTCGGTCTTCCCCTTCTGGCTCATCGCAGTCATCACCTTCACCCAGATCGTGAAGCACGGGAGGAACGGCTACGAGCCGGGAATCCTCGACATCGCCCACGGCCTCTGGCAGGATGCCTCGCGTCCGTTCAGGCGGGCCAATGGAAAAGCTTAAATGTTTCTCCCTGAATTGTGAGTGTGATGGAGCTCGAAGAGATTGCTGGGACAGTCCCGGCCGCAGAGACGAGCACAATGCCGCGGGAGCGCTCCGCTGTCGACCTTTCTTCGCAGGCGTGGGATGTCGTGGCGTTGAGCGCCATAGGCGCTGGCTTCATCGCCGCGCAACTGAATGACGGAAACCCTTATTTTGAGGACCTCCGCTCGATGTGGGCGAGCACTGCCTGTCGCGCTTTTCTCGTGCGGACCACATTGAGCGCGGTCTATAGCAGGTATAGTGCTGCCTATCTCACCAAGCTCGCGACCGAGTGGTTCGACGGCCACGCCGGCCGCAGGCGCGCATTCCTCGCCGGAGCGGTCATCGCAGTCTCCGCAGTCGAATACAAGATCTTCGAATGGCTGAATCTTGACGGCCTGAAGAGCACTGGCCCGTTCGCCGCTCTCGGCGTCGGCCTCATCTACGTCCTTGACGCGCTCGAGCGCCGCGGCCATGGGCCTGAGTGGATGTACGAGCGCGCCGGCGCCGCGCTCAATCGGGCAGGGCTCGAGTTCGCAGCAGCCACCGAGCCTCTCGCGGCACGCTGGCGCGGCGACGCGTCCATAGATGACTACTTGCTCAAGCCAACGCCGGATATCCTCCGGCTCTACAAGTGAAGAGAATCGGAAAAACTTGTTTTACTCCGCCTTCTCCTCCTTCTTCGCCTCCTCCTTGAGCGGCTTGGGCCCGTGCTTGGTCACCTTGACGTTCACCTGGACCATGGAGGCGCCGACCGTGTTCCCCGTGACCGTGCACCGCAGCCGCATTCCCTTCCGGGTCGCGCGGTTGCCGATCCCCCTCGTGATGAGGACCTTCCGCCTCCCCTGGCCCTCGACGTCGTTCCGCATCGGGAAGCCGGAGGTGTCGCTCCCGCCGGTGATATGGAACTCGTACCCCGGCCTGTCGACCAGCTCGCCCTTGAAGGTCTCGCCGATCTTCTTGCCCTGGAGCTTTGCAGAGCCCTGCTCGTCGAGCTCGATCTGGAACGTCCTCTTAGATTTCGGGTCGCCGATATTCAGCTTGATGTTCGCCATCGTCCGTGCCTCCCGAGCCTGCGGCCCGTCCCACGGCGCGGGCGTGCCCCTTCGGGGCGGCTCAGCTCCTTGGCGAGAACTTGGAGCCCTTTATAAAGATGACTCCCACCCTCAGATTTATTAAGACGGTGGCCCTCTCAGCCATCATGAACTTCCAGTCCATCGCTCCCGTCGAGACTGGCAACACCCATCTCGACCACGCGCTCAAGGAGGCGGGGAGGCGCGCGACGCTCCTGAAGAGGAGCATGCGGAAGGGCAAATCCTTCCTCCAGTTCCGCCACGTCGAACGGCAGCGCCTCGCCTATGTCGCGGAGGAGCTGGAGCGGAGCCTCGGACGCATCACGAAGTCCTTCCCGAGCCTTGACAAGCTGTCCGAATTCTACACCACCTTGATGGACGCGACGCTGGAACGGGAGCGCCTCAAAAAGGACCTGGCAGCGACAGCGTGGGCTGCAGCGACAGCCAAGCGCCTGGTCCGCGAGTTCGAAAGGAAGGTTGGCGCGTGCCAGGACAAGGACGAGCTCCTCGCGGTGAAGCGCCACGCCATCGGCAGGATATCGTCGGTCGTCAAGCAGATCAGCAAGAGCCTCCTCCACCTCGAGCAGTGCCGCAGGGTGATGCGGACCTATCCCGCGCTCAAGGACGGGCTCTTCACAGTGACGATCGCCGGCTTCCCCAACGTGGGCAAGTCGACGCTGTTGGGAAGATTGACGACCGCCCGCCCTGAGATCAAGAGTTACGCCTTCACCACGACGACGCTCAACGTCGGCTACATGACGTATCGCTATAATCATCTCCAGTTCGTGGACACCCCCGGCAGCCTCGCGCGGCCGGAGAAGATGAACAACGTCGAGAAGCAGGCCTATCTCGCGATGAAGTACGCCGCCCACCTCATCATCTACGTCTACGACCTCACGGAGACCTACCCCCTCAGAGACCAGGAGGCGCTGGAGCGGACCATCCGGGAATACGGGAAGGAGATGCTCGTCTACGTCGGGAAGAACGACCTCGTCACAGAAAAGAGACTGACGGACTTCAAGCGGAGAGGCGTTGAGACGATAACGTCATTCGGGGAGCTGAAGGCGAGGATTACGGCGATCTTCGAGAAGGAGTTCCTAGGGCTGAAATAGGATTTTCCTGAAATCTACGCCGCCGTCCTCTCCTCGACGATTATCCGCGTCGGGCAGGCGAACTTGCTGTTGGCCCGCTTCGCCGCGAGCTTCGCGACCGGGATGTCCTTCCGCTCACAGCCGATCTCGAGGATGGTCTTCCCCTGCTTCACCTGGGCGGCGAGGCCGATGGACTTGCCGAAGGGGTGGGCCATCCCTGTGCTCATCCGGTCTGCGCCTGCGCCGGCGGCCAACGGGTTCTCGCGGAGGACGTGGTGCGGGTAGACGCGGAGGCTGAACCTGTAGCCGCTCTTCCCCAGCCTCGTCTCGAGGATCCTGTTGCTGGACTTCCGCGCCGACTCGAGGGCGTTGTGCCTGATCTGGAGCGAGGACTTGGAGACGAGCCTCACCGTGACGGGGAACTGCCGCGTCGCGTCTCCCATCTCATACTTGACGATGAGGTTGTGCGGGATCGCCCGGACGAAGCTCTTGGCCCGGTACTTCGACTTCCGCGTGTACGGCCGTTCGATCTTCCGGTAGGCGGTCGCCTTGCGCAGCTTTGCCATGGCGCGCGAGAACAGGGACCCATTTATAAAGCTTCTGTCGATGCGACAGAAGCGAAAATCCGGGAGATGGCTGGCTCTTGACGGATAATCGTGGTCCGCCTTGTTCATAACCTTTATAAAACGACGCAGCCATGGAAAGAGGCGTGAACGCCTACACTCGCATCGGGATGTACATCTTCATCATCGGCGCTATCCTCTCGGTACTGGACAGCGCCTTCCCTGTCGAGCCCTCCATGCGGGGCCTCGTCTACGTCGCCCTCATCTTCACCGGCATCTTCGCAGGCATCCTGAACATCACGCCGGACGAGGAGCACCACTTCCTCCTCAGCAGCGGCGCCTTCCTCATCGTCATCCTCGCCTTCAACCAGCTATTCGCCGCCGAGCAGATCGTCGTCGTCTTCAGCCACTTCTTCCAGAACGCGGTCGCCTTCGTCGGCTCCATGGCGCTCGCCGTCGCCCTCAAGACAATCCTCGAGTACGGCTCGGACAACATCATCCGCGGCGACGCGCTGGAGAGCATGAGGGCCAGGACCGAGAGGATCGAGGACTGGCAGCTCTCGAAGGGGATGCGCGCCTGGCACGCAGTCGTCTTCATCGCCGTCGCCGTCACCTTCATCATGCTCCTCCTCGACCTCTTCTTCGCGATTCCCGATTCCTTCGCCCTCGTCATCGAGATCCTCGACTGGATCATCGTGGCCGTCTTCGTCGCAGACCTCTTCGTCCTCTTCCGCCAGGAAGGGAGCTGGGGCTGCTTCTTCCGCAACTGCTGGCTCGACATCCTCGCCGCGATCCCGTTCCACGGCGTCTTCGGCGTCCTGAAGATTGTCCGGCTCAGCCGCATCGCGAAGCTCTCCCTCAGCCTCAAGTTCTTCAGCACCTCGAGCGGCTCCAACACCTACATCCGGCGCAAGGAGTATCCCCGAGAGCGGCTCGTCGTCCAGGAGCATCCGGTGACCCCGCAGAAGGAGAGCGCGAGGGCTCAGGAGCAGCCTGTCGTCGAGGAGCTTCCGGTGGTTCCGGAGGACGTGAAGGCCCGGGAGCGACCCGCCGCCAAGCACCATCCTGCCGCCTCCAGGCGGAGCGCGAAGAGGCGGTAGGCGGAACCTTTATATTTTATGTCATTGATTCTGTGACCGGGTGATACTTATGGCCCTTGTCCACTGCCGCGACTGCGGCAAGAAGGTCTCGGATTCCGCCAAGACGTGCCCGCACTGCGGGGCGAAGCAGCTCTCTTTTCGGAAGAAGAAGGACTGGCCGACCGCGCTCATCCTCTCAGTGCTCCTCGGCTGGCTCGGCATCGACAGGTTCTACCTCGGCCACATCGGCCTCGGCATCCTGAAGCTCATCACCCTCGGCGGCCTCGGCATCTGGTGGGTGATTGACATCATCCTCGTCGCGCTCAGGAGGGTCGACGCGGAGTGGAAGGACTAGGGCTCCCCGACCGCCACTTCGATTCTCTCACCCTGCTTGTTGTACGCGGCGACGCTGCTTCTCGTGTAGGGCTGGCAGACGATGAGATGGAACCAGCCGTGCCTGTCGAAGAGCCGCCTGTCTGCGGCGCTCGGCCGGTTGGACCACCCTGGATGGGAATGGACGGTGCCGCGGACGCCGGTCATCGGCAGGTCGTGCGTGGTGAAGCTCGTCGCGTCCTCGCTCGCGTCGTACCCCTTCACGTAGAGGCCGTCGATGACGAGGGTCCTCTTCCCCTGCTCCTCCCTGATGTCTCCCGTGAGGAAGGCGACCATCTCCTTCGGGTGGCTCCCCCTCGAGAGGGCGCAGATGTCCTCGATTACTTCCGGCTCGATCCGGACGGCGTCGAACTCCTCGTCAGCGAAGAGCTTCGGGAGCCAGGACTCGACCCTCTTCCAGAACGAGGACTCGTCATGCGCCGCCATCGCCGCCAGTAGCAAAACATCATTTTTAAAATCTCCTCCCCTTTTCGTCCATCGATGATAACGAACAGGAACATCGGCTCCGTCCTCGCGAGGATACGACGCCACAACAGGCGGTACGCGGTCCCCGCGGTGACGCTCGTCGCCAGGAACCACCACTCGCCGTACCACATCCTCATCACCACCCTCATCTCGCTCCGCACCAAGGACGAGGTGACCTCGAAGGCCGCGGAGCGGCTCTTCAAGGCGGCGCCCACCCCCCGGGAAATCCTCCGCCTTCCCGAACGGAGAATCGCCCAATTGATTTACCCCGCAGGGTTCTACAGGACCAAGGCGAAGACGATACGGGACGTGACGAAGACAATTATTGACAAGTACGGAGGCGTTGTTCCCGACGATATCGAGGAGCTGACGACGATGAAGGGGGTCGGCAGGAAGACCGCGAACCTCGTCGTGACACTTGGTTATAATAAATTAGGGATATGCGTGGACACCCACGTCCATAGGATCAGCAACAGGTTCGGTTATGTGAAAACAAGGACCCCTGACCAGACCGAGCAGGCGCTCCGGAGGAAGCTGCCGAAGAGATACTGGATAGAGTACAACGACCTCCTCGTCACCTTCGGCCAGAACCACTGCGTCCCCGTCTCGCCAAGATGCAGCACCTGCCCTGTCCGGAAGGAGTGCCCGCGGGTCGGCGTGACGACGAGCCGGTAATTTTAAAAATCCCCTCCCTCTCTCCTCGGAGCGCGGGCCCGTTGTCTAGTGGCTATGATGTCGCCTTCACACGGCGAAGGTCGTCGGTTCGAGTCCGGCCGGGCCCATACGGAGTGAAGTCATGCGTCATCTGGAGGACTCATACAAGACCGCATTCGACGCCGTAGTCGAGGAGGTGAAGGACGGGAGGGGCGTCGTCCTTAGCCACACCTACTTCTATCCCGTGAGCGGCGGCCAGCCGACGGACACAGGCACCATTACCAGAAAAGGCGACGAAAGGGAGTTTAAGGTTATCAACGTCAAGAAAAGTGAGGGGGTTATTGTCCACGAGGTCGATAATGAGGGTCTGTCCGCCGGCGACGAGGTCCGCTGCACCATCGACTGGGAGCGCCGCCACAGACTGATGCGGGCCCACACCGCCGCGCACATCGTCAGCGAGATCATCCATCGCCACACCGGGGCGATGATTACCGGCAACCAGCTCGAGCTCGACAAGATCCGCATCGACTTCTCGCTGGAGCAGTTCGACCCGAACGCCTTCGTGGAGTATATCGGGGAGGCGAACAAGATCATCGGCCAGGGGCTGCCCGTGACTGGCGAGCTCCTCTCGCGGGAGGAGGCGATGCGGATTCCGACAGTCTCCAAGCTGGCGGGAGGCCTCCCCGAGCATATCACCGAGGTGCGCGTCGTCACCATTGAGGGCTTCGACCAGCAGGCCTGCGGCGGCACCCATGTCAAGAATACCGTGGAAATCGGCAGCCTGGAGTTCCTGCGCGCGGAAAACAAGGGGCAGAAGAACCGGCGGGTCTACTTCGGGCTGGCGGCGTAGGGATTTCTTTTTCCACGCGCCAAGAATTTCTGAGCAGTTGCATCACTGTTTCGGCGTTTTTTCCGGGAATCAATAACTTTAAATATCCCTTTCTCCTTTTACCATCCCATCCGGAGACTGGGAAAGCGGTTTCCGAAACATTTAAATAGAAACGTTTTGTTCGAACCTATAAGTGTAAACATATATGGTTTGACCTATATGTTGCGGGGGTATTGATGTGGCGTCGAAGAACAAGAAGATATTCAGCGTCTTCTTCCGCGAGAAGCCGGCGATGATGCTCGTCACCCTCCTCAGCTCGACGCAGGAGCACTACGCCTCCTCCCTCGCCAAGGTCGTCGACTGCACCTACAGCCACATCGTCAAGATCCTCAACGAGATGCAGAAAGCAGACCTCGTCACCTTCAAGAAGTCGGGCAGGCTCAAGATACTCGCGCTGACGAAACGCGGCGAGGAGGTCGCCGGCGCCATCGAGAAGATACGGACGACGCTGTAGCGCACTTCTCCTAGAAATTAGAAATTGATACTTCTTACTGCTCCTTGCGCTCCTTATTTTTCTCCTGCGGCCTCATCGCCGGGAAGAAGATGACATCCCTGATCGAGGGCTTGTCAGTGAGAATCATCACGACCCTGTCGACGCCGACGCCCACGCCTGACGTCGGGGGCATGCCGTACTCCAGCGCCTCGACGAACTCCTCGTCCATCGGCTGCGCCTCCTCGTCGCCGTGCTTCCTCCGCTCCACCTGCTCCCGGAAGCGCTGCCGCTGCACGACAGGGTCGTTCAGCTCTGAGTAGGCGTTGGCGATCTCCATCCCCGCGATGTAGAGCTCGAACCGCTCGACGAGCCGGCTGTCGCCGCCCCGGTGCGCCTTGCAGAGCGGCGTCGTTTCGAAGGGGTGGTCGATGACGAAGACCGGCTGGAAGAGGAGCGGCTCGCAGAACCGCTCGAAGACCGCCTGGGCGAGCAGCCCCCACGTGTAGTACTCCTCGTGCTCGATCCTGTGCTTCTTGCAGAACTGCCGCAGCTCCTTCTCATCCATCCTCAGGACGTCGATCTTCGCGTGCTCCTTGATGAGTTCCGCCAGCGTGGCGCGCTTCCACGGAGGGGTGAGGTCGAGGGGCCGCCCCTGGTAGCTGAGCTTCGTCGTCCCCCGCGCCGCCGTCGCAGCAGCGGCTATCAGCTCCTCGGTCATCCGCATGCCGTCGTTGTAGTCCGCGTAGGCGAGGTACCATTCGAGCATCGTGAACTCAGGGTTGTGCTGCGTGTCCACCCCCTCGTTCCGGAAGTCCTTGCAGATCTCGTAGACGCCGTCGAAGCCAGCGACGAGGAGCCGCTTCAGGTAGAGCTCGTCCGAGATGCGGAGGTAGAGGTCCATGGCGAGGGTGTTGTGGTGCGTCGTGAAGGGGCGCGCGTTCGCGCCGCCGTAGACCGGCTGGAGCGTCGGCGTCTCCACCTCGAGCATCTCGTGGCTGTCTAGGTAGTCGCGCATCGCCTTGATGATGCTCGCGCGCTGGACGAAGGCCTCCTTCACCTCAGGATTCGCAACGAGGTCCAGGTAGCGCTTCCGGTAGCGCGTCTCCACGTCCTGAAGGCCATGGTGCTTCTCCGGGAGCGGCCGCAAGGATTTCGCGAGGAGGACGACCTCTCGGCACTGGACCGTGATCTCCCCTGTCTTCGTCGCGAAGACCTCTCCCTTGGCTCCCAGGAAGTCTCCCATATCCAGTCTCTTGATGATTTCATAGTTCTTACCGAGGTCTTCCTCCTTCGCGTAGAACTGGAGCCTGCCTGAACAGTCCTGGAGGTGGCCGAAGGTCGCCTTCCCCATGTTCCTGAGCAGGACGACGCGGCCCGCGACAGCGACGACGTCCTTCGTCTGCTCGCCCGCCTTCAGCCCCTTGTGCTTCCCGAGGACAGCTGCAGCCGTGGCAGTCCGCCTGTACGCATACGGGTACGGGTTGATCTTGAGCTTCCGGAGCTCCTCCGCCTTCCTGAGCCGCTCCTGGATGAGCCTGTGCGTGTCGTCCATGCTCCCCTCGGCGCCCGCCGATGTTTAAAAAATTTGCGAGAATGGGGCTCATCAGTAGAGCTTCAGCTTCCCGAAGAGCGCGTCGAGCCTGCTCTCCTCGTCCGGGCCGATGCCGACGCACGTCCTGGTGCCTGGCTCGACGACTGTCCTGCCCGCGTCCGTGATGAGGGCGGTCGTGAGCCCCGCCTCTTTCGCCTGCTGGTTCATCCTCAGGAGCTCCTGCTCGTCCGCCACCTTCAGGACGACCTTCGCCATCCCCTCGGAGCGCCACTCCTTGACAGTCCCCTTGTTGCTGCGAAGCACAGCATCGACGCTGGCGTGTGCACATTGAGCACATGCCTTCCCTTTCGGGAGCTTCAGGTCCGCCCTGATGAGGATGACCTGCTTGTATGCCATGGCCATCGTCACGCTGACGTCCTATAAAAAACTTATTAAGTGAGTAGGGGCTGAGGGCTGCGTATGACCATCCTTGAGGACCGGGAGATCGACGAGTGGTTCGAGGAGGAGAAGGAGCGGCTCGCGGAGCAGCTCTACCAGGAGCTCCAGAGGGGGGCGGACGACAGCAAGGCCCGCAGCAGGTTCGACACCGCGTTCCGCCGCCTCCTCGACTCCTATGACGAGAAGTCCCTCGCGGCGGAGAGGGCGCGCGGCCGCCACGAGCGGTTCGCGAAGCCCTTCAGGAATATCGCCTCGTGGTGGAACGAGCTGCTGACGCGCCTCGCCCTCCGGCGGAAGCGTCGCGAGGAGCTCGCGAAGAAGCGGAAGTTCGAGCGGGAGTACAGGAAGCTCTTCCCCCCTCAAAAAAAGAAACTCTGAATTCCCTTATCCTTTCTCCGAGGGCGCTGCGGAGATTTGCTGGCGCCTGTGGCGCCAGCTTATAGCGGAAATCAGCCTGCATGAATCGGCTGATTTCCTGGTTCTGCTCCAAGGCGGCGCCCTCGTCGTTTACGCCAACGTCAACTATCTCTAACAAGAAGAAACTTTAAAAACCGCTCCCTGTCCCTCCATTCCCAGCACACCCTGGACGACGCACAACCGCGCCGCAGCCCCTCGTTGGCCGCGGCCAGGCCTGAGCGCCTCACCCAAACGATACGTTCGATCTGCGCGTTGTCGGGTTGTGACGTCAGTCGACAGGTGAACAGATGGAATTTTCGGAGATGGGCCTGAGCCCAGAGCTAGTCGCGACACTGCGACGGCACAAGATAACCGTCCTCACGGAGATCCAGGAGCGGACCATCCCGCCGCTCCTCGACGGCAAGGACCTCCTCGCCGAGAGCGAGACCGGGAGCGGCAAGACCCTCGCCTTCGCGGTGCCGATGCTCGAGACCCTCCGCCACAAGCGGGGCGAGGTCCAGGCGATCGTCCTCTGCCCCACGCGGGAGCTGGCGAAGCAGGTGGCCGGCGAGTTCGAGAAGTTCAAGGGGCACACCGGACTCCGCATCCTCACGGTCTACGGCGGCGTCGGGTACGAGCCGCAGGTGGAGGGGCTGCCGGAGACCGACATCGTCATCGGCACCCCCGGCCGGGTGCTCGACCTGATGGAGCGGAACGCCCTTCGCATCGGCAGCGTCAAGTACCTCGTCCTGGACGAGGCGGACCGGATGCTCGACATGGGGTTCATCGACGACATCGAGCGGGTGATCTCGGCGACGCCGCCGACGAGGCAGACCCTCCTCTTCAGCGCCACCATCCCCTACGCGATCCAGGTGCTGGGCGAGAAGTACATGCGCACCCCGATCATGATCCGGGCGAAGTCCCAGGAGGTGCGTGGCCACCTCTTCCAGGGCTACTACGTCGTCAACCCGTGGCAGAAGATCTCGCTCCTCCACCAGCTCCTCAAGGGGCACAGCGAGTGGCACGTCCTCGTCTTCTGCCGCACCATCGTCGCGACAGACCACGTCGCCGCGGAGCTGTCGAAGCGGGGCATCGCGGCCCGGGCCTTGAACGGCGACATGAGCCAGTCGAAGCGCGAGCAGACCGTGAAGGACTACATGGAGCGGCGGTTCAACGTCCTCGTCGCGACCGATGTGGCTGCGCGCGGTTTGCACATTGAGGGTATCACCCACGTCTTCAACTACGACCTGCCGGACGAGCCGGACACCTACACGCACAGGGTCGGGCGGAGCGCCCGCCAGGGCGCAGAAGGCGACGCCATCTCGCTCTTGACCGACGACGACTACCGGAAGTTCGACCCCATCATGGACCACTACGACGACGAGATCGAGAAGCTGACGTACCACGCCTGGGGGAAGCTTGAACGGATTCCGCCGAGCCCGCCGCGGAGCGGACCGAGACGCGGCGGACCCCGCGGCGGACCGAGAGGCGCTCCGCACGGCGCACCGAGAGGGCCTCCGCCCAGGGAAGGGTTCCATCCTCCCCGCCCCGGCGGCCACGGCGGAAGGAGACCTCGCAGACGGGGCGGAAGAGGTCCTCCACATACGTAGCGGATGCTGGCCTTCTCCTCTGCGGCGTTCTTCACATTCTAGAACGAGACAGAGAAGAAGTGATTGTTGTTACACTATATTAATAATAAGAATTGTGATGCGGGGGGAGTGTTTAGGAAAATTCCTTTCCAAAACGGGTTTCGCAAGGATCGTTACAGAGCAGAGATAATCAATCCTACAAGAAAAGAGGATGCATTGCAAATAAACGATATGATGAATGACTTCCTAAACGATAACTTCAATACATAAAATATTATTACTGATTCAACCATCACCACAAAGAACTCTCCTAAGATGACATAGGGCATCCTTGTTTTAAGAAACAAGGGGAGTATAAACCAAAGATAAGGCAGCGTCGCAAAAGAGCAGATAAAACCTGTAAAAAACAATAAACTATTTGAGATTCTTTTATCGGTTATTTTAAGAAAGAAACGAGCAATAGTGAAAAGGACTGCCGTCTCCACTACGAACGTGAGCAATAAAGATTGCAAAAATTGATACTCGTAAATCATCTTAACAGTTTCCACCGAAAAGTCTCTTAAAGAAGCAGGAGATAGAACTCCAAAAACCATTATTTGCTGGCAGTGCTACTGGTGTTGGCTGCCGTCGGGAATCGTTATCGATGCTTGGTTCAATAAGTACTGCCTGACCTCCCATAACTGGCTTTTCAATCGTCTTGACAGTCTTTGATCCGTTGGTGTATTCAGAGGTTATTTTTGACTTGTAGAGCATAAGCTCTCCACTGGTGTCTTTTGCAAGAGAATACTCTATATCTTCTTTTATCAAGGGGTCGTCTTCAGCAACATAACCCCCATATGGTTCAATGTGGTCGCTATCTCCCGATACTCCGAATAATGGCAATCGATTAAGTTCAGCAGGCGTATACTCATCAGAATAAAGAACATTGCCCCAATTATCGCGTCCAGCGACAATTTTTCTATAGTTTATTGTCAGATTCTT
>Ga0315275_10002106_pt1 | contig 17794 bp, 19 predicted proteins | sample YL17G03_0_MG_FD_205557 | JGI IMG/M metagenome (GOLD analysis project Ga0315275, IMG submission 205557) | Sediment microbial communities from Yellowstone Lake, YNP, Wyoming, USA - YL17G03_0 | ecosystem: Environmental > Aquatic > Freshwater > Lake > Sediment | place: USA: Wyoming | collected...
GGAGATGCGCAAAGACTGGTGGATGCGAGGCTGTGACGTTCTCACGACAGCCCCTCCACCGGTACGCATAATGTATATTATGGTAAATAATTGATCGTAAATGGTGGATGGACTGCCGCAACTGGACGGTCCGCTCTCCGAGCGTGCCGGAACCCAGCCAGCCTGCCACACTCGGCGCGATCGGCCCCCAGATCTGGGGCGCGCGGCATCCGATCCAATCGCGTCTTCGTTTTCGCCATCGGGATCAGCCTGCTGGTCGTAGCGACCTTTCGTTGCCGTCTCCGATCCCACCATTCGTGTTGCTCGTCGTGGGATACCCCGCGGCGGACGCAACCGTGCCGGACATCCGTAGGAAGCCGCTGGGCGATATCGCGTCCTTCCTGCCGCCGTGATCCGGGAGCCTGTTCGCTCGCCCCGACCAGTTGCGCCGCGGAATGAAGGTCGCGCAACTGGCATGGAACGCCTGCGTACTCACCGCCAATAAATGGCCGTTTCAAATTCCTGCTCTTGCGTGGAGAATGTCACCGGCGTCAACACGGAGGATCCCCGATGGCAAGTCAACCCTACAAGGCCGGCTGCACCTGCGGCGCCGTTCAGCTCGAGATCAGTGGAGAGCCGGCGGTGCAGGCCTATTGCCACTGCAGCTCGTGCCGCGGCTGGCTTGGTGCGCCGATTCACGCGGCGAGCCTGTGGCCTGCGCAGAATGTGAAGATCGTGAAGGGCGCCGACAATCTCGGGCTCTACAAGAAGACGGACGCGAGCCACCGGCAGTTCTGCAAGAGCTGCGGCGCCCCGGTCCTCGTCGGCCACCCCGGCATGGGGATGACCGACGTCCCCGCGGGGTCGGTTGTCGGGCTGGCGTACCAGCCCACCGTCCACGTGCACTACGGCGAGAAAGTAATGGCGGTTCGCGACGGTCTGCCGAAGTTCAAGGACTTCCCCAAGGAATTCGGCGGCTCGGGTGACATGCTGCCGGAGTAGCGCCGCCCTCCGCTTTCACGCCGGGCGAACCTCTCCTCGGCGCTGCCACGCAGCGCGAGTCCCTCCTCGTTGGGGAAGCGTCTGCTCGCTCGCCGGCTAGCTGCTCGCGACGGGTCTGAACAGTGACTTCGCGGTGCGCCCCACCATGCGGCAGACCACGGCGTCGAGCGACCCGCCCACAACGCCACCGACCACGGGAACGGCCCTCGGGAACCTTAAGACCACCCGCTGACTGGCTTTCGCCAGCAAGCGGGCCCCGATTCGCTTGTTGATCTCGACCAGCGCCCGACCCGGGACGAGTTGCATTGCTTGCTGGGGAAGCCTGCCCCCCAGGTCGATGCCGAGATCTGCAATGGCCCCCTTCGCGACATCGCCGGCCAGGCTCAGCAGGATCAGGGTCCGCACACGATCCTCGCCGAGATCGTGCCCGTAGATCCGCGCGATCGCACCGGCCATGCGTGCCTGGATCAGCCACGACGCCCCAAGCGCGGACGGAACCCCGACCGGCATCGTGATTACCCCACCCAGGCCGGTGATGAAACCGGTAGTGAAATTCTTGGTCATCTCCCATTTGACCAACGAGTCGACGCGCTCATCGTCGGTCTCGTAGCGCTGATCGATCAGGTACGCCGCGGCAAGATTCTCCGCACTCGACAACGGCGGAAAGCCGCCGAGCCCCTTCTCGAGCAAGTACTTCACGAGCTTGTTTGCCGACGCTTCCGTCGGCGTGCGTTGCGTCATATCGCTCTCGGCGAGCGGCCGAAAGCCGCGCCCCTTCACCTGCTCCATCAGTTCAGAACTCGTCCTTGCCGGTCAGCTCCTTCTCCATGTGGTCTGCGCTGAGCGTGACCGCTTCGATCACCTGCGCGAGCGTTGCGGCATCGGCGCCCGCCGCGATCGGCGTCGAGAACACCACGAGGTATTCGTCCCGAGCCTGGTTGACCTGCCATGCTCCCAGGACCATGCGGACGTTCTCCGCAAGGAGGTGACCTGCCAGGTTCGCGGGTGGCGCGCCCTGGGCACGGTACGCGACGGACCACACGTCGCGAAACTCGAGCTTGTCGATCTTCGCTGTATTCGAGGTGACCCAGACACGCTGCGTTCGGCCATCGGCGAGCGTGCGATTGAGTCGAAAGTCGCCGTCATCGATGGTGTAAGCGAGGCCCGCTCCCATGAGGGCCGCCTCGACGCGCGGGTCTACCGCGCCCTCCTCCGGATTGCCCCGTGCAGTGGCATTCATAGCCACACCGGCCAGCACCGCCACGGCTGAAGCCAGGACGAGTGTCTTCAATGTGCAGTCCTCACGTTCATCCTCTGATGACATGGAAGGCGCTAGAGAGTCTTTGCTGAGGATCCGTTCCGCGGGTCGATGATCGCGTGCCGTCAGCCGGGATTGGTCGCCGTAACGAACCAGGTGCTCGATGGCGCCCAGATGCCGTCGGGCCGGGCGTACGGCGCAAGCGCCTCCTTGAGCGCTGCGACCACCTGGGGCTTGCGCCTCTGGCCCTCCTCGCCCGCCAGACGGATGATCTCCCCGGCCGGTCCGAGTGCCATCGCGAACTCGATCGCGTCGCCCAGGTCGCGGCCGATGCAGATGTCGCAGTCGTAGCGCTCGAAGATGATGCGCTCGAACCCCGCGCCGCGCAGCATGGTGCTCACCAGGTCCGGGCCCGCCATGGAGAACGGCCCCGGGCCGCAGTGCACCTGGTTGGTCTCCTCGTGCGATACGACGGGCACGATCTCCCTCACGCGCAGCTCGGCCTCGTGCAGCCAAAGGTTTTCCTCGCGCCGCCGCCACACGATCTGCGTAAAGGTGCCGCCCGGCTTGAGTGCCTTGCGCACGTTGCGCATGGCCGCGCCCGGCATCTCGAAGAACATCGTGCCAAAGCGCGCGAATGCGTGGTCGTATGGACCTTGGAGATCGCCCGCCTGCACATCTCCGATGACGAAACGCGCGTTGTCGACACCGTCCGTGCGCGCCTCCGCCTCGGCGGCGCGGATGAAATTCTCGGCGCAGTCGATGCCGACCGCCTCACCGCCCGGGGCGACCGACCGCGCGATGCGCAGCGTGCTGTCGCCGAAGCCGCAACCGACGTCGAGCACGCGCGCGCCTTCGCGATAGTGGCAGTGTTCGAGCGCAGCATCGCTGTGCTGCGACAGTCCCTCCACGATCAGGTGCCTGAAGCGGCAGAACTTTTCGAACAGCACGGTGTTCCAGGCTTCGACGATTACGCGGTTGCCGTCGTCCATCGATCACCTTCCACCCGGCGGGCGCGAACGTAAATTTGACTGGACTCGCCGAGTCTCAGCGGACTATAGCCTGACGCGCGTCCAGTGGTTGCGCGTTCTCCGTCTGAATCTCCCGCGACTTCCTGGCCGCCCCATTGCAACGAGGCTGACCCGCCGAAGCCCGGCGCCACGCTGGCGACTGGCGCACCGCCAGCCAGCGGCAAGGCACCAGAGCCACTGTACCGACAGGTGCTAAGTCATGTCGGCACATCCGGTCGTCATCGCAAGACCCGGTGGCAACCGTCACGGCACCGAGCCGTGCACGGGGCGGTGCAGCTCACTCGCCGGTAGCGACGGCCGGCTTCTCAGGCGAAAGCAGCTCGAGGAAATCGAGAACCTCGGCGCGCTCGGCGGCATTCGGCACGCCACCCATATTCATTTTTGTCCCAGGCGCCAAAGCCTTTGGGTTCGTCAGGAATCGGTCGAGCCTGGCACGGTCCCATGCTCCCCCGATTGCCTTCAGCGCAGGCGAGTACTCGAACCCCGCGACGCTGGCGGTCCTGCGTCCGACAATGCCCCACAACGGCGGCCCCTCCTGGGCCGGCTCGTTCTCCTGGTACGAGTGACAGGACGCACAGACCTCGAAGGCATCCGGCACTTGGGGCTCATCCGACGCTTGAGGCGAGTCCATCAAGCAAGCGGTGGCGATGACCACGAGGGCCAGACGCCCGCGCTGTCCCCTCCCGCACCACGGGCGGTCGCGAATTCGCTGTCGAGACTGGCTGGTTCGCATGTTCGGATGACGGCGCGGGAGTCGCCAGCGCCAATCATGCCTGCGTGTCCCGGGATCGACAATAACCGGCCCGCTCTCCACGGTTTCGGCCATTGCGGTTTTCGCATTAACCGGCAAGCTCGTTTCCCGTCTAGAATTGAACATCAGGCGCCATTCTTGCGAGACCGATCATGAACAACTTCGAGCAGCAGAAAGCAAAGTTCCGCACCCAGCCGGGCTTCATTGCCGCCCTGGACCAGAGCGGCGGCAGCACGCCCAAGGCCCTGAAGCTGTATGGCATTCCGGAGAGCGCCTATTCCGGCGATGCCGCGATGATGGATCTCATCCACGCCATGCGCACGCGCATCATCACCAGCCCGTCCTTCAACGGCGACCGGATCCTGGCCGCCATCCTGTTTGAGGACACCATGGACCGGGACATCCAGGGCCGGCCCACGGCGCAGTATCTCTGGGAGGTCAAGAAGGTCGTCCCGGTGCTGAAGGTGGACAGGGGCCTCGAGGCAGAGTCGAACGGCGTGCAGCTGATGAAGTCCATGCCCGACCTCGACAAGCTGCTGCGGCGGGCCAAGGCCAAGGGCATCTTCGGCACCAAGATGCGCTCAGTGATCAAGCAGGCCAACCCGGCCGGCATCCGGGCGGTCGTGGACCAGCAGTTCGAGGTCGCCCGGCAGATCATCGCCGCCGGTCTCGTGCCGATCGTCGAGCCGGAGGTGGACATCCACTGCCCGGACAAGGCGGCCGCCGAGGACCTGCTGAAGGCCGCGATCATCGCCCGGCTCGACGAGCTGCCGCCCGGCCAGCTGGTGATGCTCAAGCTCACGCTGCCGAGCAAAGATAACCTCTACACGGAATGCATTGCCCACCCGCGGGTGCTGAAGGTGGTGGCGCTGTCCGGCGGTTACTCGCGCGACGAAGCCAACGCGCGGCTGGCGCGCCAGCACGACATGGTGGCCAGCTTCTCGCGAGCGCTGACCGAAGGCTTGACGGCTCAGCAGTCAGACGCGGAGTTCGACGCCGCCCTGGACGGGGCCATCGAGAGCATCTTCCAGGCCTCGAAGACCTGAGCGGGTCGGTGCCGCAGACGCTTCATCGGCAACGACACGCGGTCTTTCCGGCAGGTCGACCGTCAGGTCGCCTCAAGACTCGTCATGTGCAGCGCCAGGGCGCGCCACCGTCCATCTCGCTTGATATAGGTCGTGGTATACCGCGCGGCCGACGTCGCCTCGTCCTTGCCTTCGACTGCAAAGCGGAAGTTCGCGGTACCGAACACAATCGCTGTGTCGCCATCGACCAGTACGGTTCGATCCGTGATCGTCTCGGAAACCAGAGTCCAGACAAGAACGTCCGCGATGACGGACGCCTTGCTGCGCGGCACGCCCTTGCTGGAGTTGATCAGGAAACGTTCGTCGAGGACGCGCTCCAGCACCGCTGCGTCGCGCTTGACCTCGGCTTCGACCCACTCCGTTTCGGTCGCAATCACCTGTTGCTCCTCACTTGGCGCTGCGGTTTGCGCCGCCTCTGCTTCCGATCGTGCGGTTGAAGAGGCGATGAGCACGGCAATCATTGCGCAAGCCTGTATTCGATTCATTGTGCCCCCTTTCCTGGAGTGGCTCGAAAGCGGACGGGCGTTGCGGCGGCTGCGTCCGCGCTCGTCCGGTGGTCAGATCGTGCGCCAGAGTCTAGCAACCCCACCACCTGCCACGTAACCCTGCGACGGGCTTACCATCCCCCCAACAGTCAGGAGAACCCCGCCATGCTCGTCGTCGCCGGTTACCTTCGCTTCGACCCCAGCCGTCGCAAGGAAGCGCTTGCCGCCGCCCAGGCGGCGATGAAGGCGACCCGCCAGGAACCGGGCTGCATTTCCTATACGTTCTCAGCGGATCTCGAGGACGAGTCGGTCTTCCGCGTCTTCGAGGAATGGAAAAATCAGGCGGCGCTCGACGACCACTTCAGCCAGCCGCACATGGCCGACTTCCAGAAGACCATAGCCGCGCTTGGCGTCCGCGACATGCAGATCCGACGCTACGCGATCGCCCAGATCGGGCCACTGCGCGATTGAAGTCCTGCTCGCCTATTCACGCCGTGCCCCAGTCGTGTGAGCGGGATACAACGCCACCAGCGTGTTTCGCAGCAGTCTCTCAAGCGATGCCTCCAGGCGAGGCACCCACTCGGTGCGAGCGCCGCCGCGCTCCGCCTGGGTCCAGAGTTCGGCCAGCGTCCCGGACTCGCCGGCCACGGCAGTCTCGGCCACTGGACGCCAATGAGGCGGGTACTCACTTTCGACGAAGTCGCCGCGGCCCCGACCGTAGTGCGCAACCGCCAGGTAGCGCAAGACAGCGGCCTGCACGAGCCGATTCAAGACGTGCCCGTCCCAGCGCACCGTAGATGCATCCGTGCCGCGCAGCAGGTTGTATCCGTGCGCGAGGCCTGCCGCACCCGCAGCGCCCAGGATCGTCCCCAGCAGGGCCCCGGCCCCGAGCGACAGTCCGCCCGCGGCGAGGTCCGCTGCGAGTCCGCCGAGAGCGCCGGACACGGCCCCGCCCAGGATGGTCGCCTTGCCCTTGTCGACGGCTTGGTCGACGTCAAAATCGGCCGCCATGCGCGCCTGCACCTGCGTCGCCGCGCTGCCGGAGAGTCCATGCAGCGCGATCAGCCGATCCGTGCCGTTGCGGATACCGGCACCGGCTCGCTCTACGAGCGCCTTCATGGCTGCGTCCAGGCCCGCGTCCCGGCGCTCGCCGCCGACGATGCTGCGCAGCCACGCCTTGGCCGTTGCGCCCAGCCCGGCGATCGCCACCTGCTCCCCATCCGCAGCGATGGCTGCGAGCTCCTCGGCCAGCGTCGCGATGGACTTGCGGAAGACATCCTCGTTGCGCGCACGCCAGGCCGTATCAATCCTCGCAAAGGTGTCGCGATCAGCGCTCGGCAGCGCAGCGGCGATTTTCTCTAGCAGTGAGTGCTCCAGGACCCAGCAGCGAGCGAAAGCGTCGAAGGCGAGCGTGTCCCGCACCCAGGGGTAACCCGCCACGAAACGAGCCCAGCGTTCGACCTCACTGCGCTCCTGTTCCACCGGGCGCGGCGCACCGAGCTGATTCAGCAGCACGAGCACGGGCTTGCCGATCCAGCCGACGATCTGCATTTCCGGGTCGATGTACCCTGTGCTCGACGGATCCTCCGTGGAGTTCACGAGGTAGAGAACGACATCCGCTTCATCGCGAATGTTGCGCAACGCCTGCTGGCTGCTGAAAAAGGGCCGGTCGCTGTAGCGGTCCCACACCTGCGTCAGGAACCAGCCGAGCGCGTTATCGCTTTGCCGCAGCCGCTTCAGGAGCCGCGCGCTGTCGCCAAAGCCAGGCGTATCCCAAAGCCGCAGAACGTCGCCCTCAGCCGTCTCGAACAGGGTGTAGTCGCTGGCAACCTCCGTCACGTGGGCTGCATCGACGACCTCACCCACGTTCCGTCGCAGCAGCGTGCGTGCCAGGGTCGTCTTGCCGACGTTCGTGTGCGAAATGAGGCTGAGATTGATGGAACCCATTCAAGCCTTGCTTGCCGGCATGAAAGTGGCCTCGATACCATAGCCCCTGGCAAATTTTCGCCACAACTGGCGACGCTCCTCCATCCGTCCGGCAAGGGACGGGTCCGCTGCGAAGCGGCTGGCATACGAGGACCCGTCGATCACCAGCCGGAATGCCGCGCCGACGGACGGGGCACGGGCACTATCACGCGCCGCGCTGATCACGACACCGTGATTCTCGACTTCCGGTGTCGAGGCGAGGCTCATGAGTATTATGAAACCGTCCGTTTCCTGTGCACGCTGCTCGATGGCAGTACGCAGCGAATCCTCGTCGCCATAGGCGATGGGGCTTTGCAGGCGCGGCCGGGCACCGCGGCCAAACATTTCCTGCAGCACGGGTTCGAGGCCTGCAACGCATTGAGGCGGCGGCTCGAAAGCGTACGGCAAGACGTTGATCACGGTCTGCAGTCCCTGCCCGCCCGCCCCCAGCGCCGCACGAGCATACGCGGCCACGCTGCCGGGCAAGCGCGCTGCACGCTGCAGTCGCTCGCTCCCGAACCAGGCCACACCTGCAAGGACCAGCCGTGGCAGCACCACCGTGCACATCAGGCACAAGGCGATGAGGTGTATCCACGGTGCCGCCGTACCGCCGCCGGCGCCATCCGGGAGAAATTCCAGCTGCCGCACCTCCTCGACAGATCGCGGCAACTCGATGCCTGACCACGACGCAACAGGCCCGAACAGCGTGTCGATGACCCACTGGACCCCCGGTGCCGTGAGCCACGTGCTCTCCCAGCCCGCGACGAAGTGATGGCCGATGCCGCGCTGATAGAGCCCGACGATCAGTCCGACGGCTACGGCGGCTGCGGCAAGGTGCAACCAGAGACGCGCTTGCTGCGCAAGGACGGGCGCACCCGCGTCGCTCCAGTCCGCGACGAAGCGACGCACCGCGGCGCCCAGGTCTTTGTCGACCCGTACAGTTCGGGCCACGAGCGGACCCAGCCGGCGTCCGATCCCGCGTGCCGCCGAGCCCGCCAACCGTGTTGCCGCAGTCGCGCCTGCCATGATTCGCCGCACGCCGCCCATTGCCAGCCACAGGTAGACCAGCAGGTTCCAGGCGATCAACCCCAGGAAAGGCAACGCCAGGATGTTGATGCGTCGCGAGTCATTCATTGCCGACAAGCCGTAACCGCTGGCAGCGGCCACGACCAGCAGGGCCAGGCCGATCCACGCGGGCCAGCCGCTTCGTGCCAGCAGGTCTTCGAGCACCGGGTGTCGCTCGAGCAACGGCCGCACGAGTACAGCCGCTCGCTCGGACAGGGCCTGCCCGACCTTTGCCGCCGCCGCGTCCCGCGCGATTTCCTCGGTGCCAAGCTGGTTTGCCCGCAGCGCATCACGCGCGGCGCGTTCACGATCGGCAAAGGGCAGTATTACTCCGGAGCGGTCGGCCTCCTCGATCGCCTTGACCAGCAGGACCTCGCGCAGCTTTTCCTGTCGCATTGTCCCTGCATCCTACCGCCCGGGCGCCCCGACGACACTTCCGGCGCAGCATGGGGTCGTAATGAACCTGTGGCCGAACAGGTCTACGGTACCTGCTTCCTGTCTGTGTCGCCCGTGCTCAGCCGAAGCTCTCCTGGATCGGACCGCAGCATCCGGCTGTTCGCCGCTTGCGCCGATATCCGCGAGAGGTCCACTGCGCGACCTCGAAACACACCGTCCTCCACGACTGCGTAGGCTTCGAACCAGTCCTCCAGCATCGGATAGCGATGCCGCTCGATACGCTGGAAGCGCAGCCGGGCACCGGCGGCAAGCACGCCAGCGATGTGCGACCACCGTGCAGGATCAGCCTCGAATTCCTCAATCGACGAGGGCCCGGTACCGGGAACATAACTGACCGGGCTGGCAACCACGACCGGCCGCCCGATGCCGACTGGCCAGCCCAGGTCTTCCAGATACCGATCGTGCAGCAGGACGTACACGGCGCCCGGCACATAATCAGCCTCCTCCGGACCGCCATCACTCTGCTCGACAATCGACGAGCATGCGGCGACCAGCAGACACAGGGCCGCAGCACATCCAACCAATGCCCGACACACTGCGCAAGCCCGTCTCTCAGTCGTTCCCATCAATCCCCGCTTCGGTCTGTCATCCGTAGAACCTCTCCACGTCACTGGATCGAGACGAACTTGTCCTGGTCGAGCATCAGCACCCGTCTCGCACTGCAGGACGTGTCGGTCGACCGGTGCCGCTGCGCCGGACCGGCAACTCTGTTCTCTGTGACGTCTGGTCCCGCGGTCCGCCGCATTCACTCATCGATCGGCATCATCCGCCAACGCCCGCTGCAGCATCGTGCCGGTCGTGACCGCAGGATCCCAGCTGAATGCGCGGTTTCGCCCCGCGGACTTCGCCAGGAGCAAGGCTTTGTCTGCCCTGTCGATGGATTCCTCGACGCTGACGTCCGGTTCCAGTAGTGCAAGGCCGAACGACGCCGTAGCGCGAACTGGATTACCGACCGGAGTCACGATGAACGGCTTGTCGGCGAGCCCCGCGCGGATGTGCTCGATGACTTTCTGACCGACCGCCAGGTCCGCCCCGGGCAGCGTGATCAGGAATTCGTCGCCGCCGTAGCGAAACACCTTGTCATACGGACGCAGGTGTTCAGTAACGTGACGCACGACGCCGGCCAGAACCTGGTCACCCGCGGCATGGCCGTAGGTGTCGTTGATTTCCTTGAGATGGTCCAGATCCATGAATGCGATGCAACAGTGCTGCACGTGCCGTCTGGCCAGCTCGCGCCATTCACGCAGGGCCGGCAGGATCTCGGCGCGACCGTAGGCGCCGGTCAGCGCGTCGCGGTTCCGAAGCGCGCCCGCAACTTCGTGCCGCAGGGAATCCAATTCGAGGTGCAGGCGTTCGCCGCCAGTGACCAGGTCGTCGTAGTCCTCACGAGCGATCGGCACATCCGCGGTCGCATTGCGCAGCAATTGAGCGCCGACAAGGTGTAAGCGCCTGTGTTCCGCCTCGATCGCTGCGAACGCCGGCTGCTCCCAGAGCTCGGCGGGTGCCTGCTCGTAATACCACCGGCCAAAGCGACACTGGCGGTGCGCGTTCTCCTCGAGGTCGTTCGGATCGCCCGGCAGTCGGCAGACGATCGCGCGGATTAGGTTCTCGTGCCAGTGGGCATGGTCGTGCGCGGCCTGATCCAGCTGCTCCAGCGTCGTCCGCAACATGGTCAGGTCCATCTTGAGCATCTGCGGGTACCTCGCAGGCCGCACGCGGGTCAACTTGTGCAACACCGCGATGTCACAAGAGTCACGCAGGGGTGCCGCAACTTCAACCGCGCTCAATACCTACGCTGCGTCCTCAGCCTTCCCTCCTTTGCGGCCCTTGTCGGAACATTGCGAGCGGCCGGGACACCATCGCGACCGCTGACCAAGGTGCCATGAATAATTCTCACTCACTTCGGCGCGGCGCGTTGGTGGCGCACGCGCCAATAGCGGCGCACGACGCCCGGCCGGGTATCGGGCCCCGCTGCCGCGCCGATCCGGGCAGTCCAGTCGGCAAGCAGGCGATCGCCCTCCGCGAACGCCGCGGACGGCTGCGGCAGCGTCGCACGCCAGCGCGCCTCGAGCGCGTCGCGCTCGGCGTCGAACAGGGGGCGCAGACGGGTCGGGTCACGCAGCACCTGCCGATGCAGGCCCTCGTGTCGCCACCATAAGCTGCGCGAATCGGCGCGATCGGTTGGCGGCGCGCCGAGATCGAGCGGGTCGTCAACCCGTACCGGCTTGAACAAGCCCACGCACGGTGCCGCGGTGCCTGTGACCCAGTGTCGGACTGCGTCCGGTCGCAGCTCGGCCACCCACGACGCAGTCGTCTGCGAGGCCGCCAGGAGGCCGCCGGCGTGCATGCATGGCGCGGCCATTGCACCGTTCAGCAGGTGGTAGTGCGGCTCTGGGCCATTGCCATGGTCGCGCAGCGTCCGCATCAGATCACCGACGTCGCGTGCGCGTTCGGCCGCGGCCAGGGTACGGGCGCGGCGGGTCCGGCATGCCGACACCCGCGTCTTCACCCAGTCGGCCTGCCCGATCATGCCGGGCAGAGTCAGGCCGTTGGAGATCGACCACGACCGCGTGATGCGCTCGGCCTGCCACCGGCGGCCGGCGGTCTCGAGAACGAAAGCCCCGCGCGGATCCGCGACCAGGAAACTGTTGTGGTAGGTGAAGCTCCGGTCCTCGTGGCCGCAGCCACCGCCCTGGCCATGGCTGGCGAGCAGTTCGGTAATCGCTTCGACTGCCTGCGCCGCAGTGGAACCGCGCTCGAGTCCGAGGCGCAACAGATCCATGCCGGTCAGACCCGTCGTCGCGTACGGTTGGCGCGTGAACACCGCCTGGTTCCCGATCACCACGCCGAACTCGTTGGCGCCAATCTCGGCGCCCCACATCCAGAACGGCCGGCTGAGCAGCACCGCGTGGGTGGCGCGTGCTTGCGGGATCGTGATCCACGTGCAGCGCAGCGACGCTCCGGCCGGATGCTCGCGGCGCGGCTGCCAGTCGAGGAACTGCGCCTCGTTCGGGTCGCGGTCGCTGTTCTTGGCGAACAACACGCGATCGGCGTGAACGGTGACCAGGGTGTCGCACATCTCGTTCGGATCATGCCAGCCCGCATCGGTCGGGTCGACGCGCGCCGCGCCGCCGTCTGCGTCAACTAACCTGGCGGCGGGCCCACCCGATCGGTGAAGATCCGCCGCCACTCCCAGCCAAGCACGGCGACCGGTGGGCGCTCCATCGGCAGCTGCTGGCTGGTCACCGGCACTACGCGATCGCCTTCGCGCTCGGCCACCACGAAGCTGAACACGAACCAGGGGGTCTGACCCATGCGCAGGTCTTCCATCACCACTGCTCGGCGTGACCGGCGCGAGTTCGGCGCCGCCGCCGCTGCCGTGTCGACGAGCCCGAGCAACTGCCCGAGCGTGCTGGCGGAGCCCGCAGCAACCGCCATGCCGGACCCGACTTCGCGCACGCCGTAGAAGCCCTTCGCGAACCACGCCAGCCGCTGCACGGCCCAGTCGTTCCGTTGCAGCAGCGGCTCGAGCAGCCTCGCCTCGCTCGTGTGGTGCACGAGACTGATGGACGAGCCCCCAGCGTCGAGGATCGAGCGATAGCCCTCGAAGTAGCCCGCATCGTCCATCACCACGACGCGCCACAGCAGGCTGTTGAATGGAGCAGCGGTCACCAGCAGCCGTCCGTGGGCCAGCGGGGAGGCGGCGAGCTCATGACGCACGTCGTGCTCGACGTGCGACTGTGCCGCGACCGTCCAGGCGAGGTAGACCGTACTGGCCACGAGTCCAACCGTGTTCCAGCGCGCCGCACGGGCCGGCGCCCTCATGCGCCACCGCATTGCGGCCAGCACGCCGACGATGAGCGGCACCGTGTACAGCGGATCGATGATGAACAGGCTGCCCATGCCGACCGGATAGTCCGAGAACGGCAGCAGCAGTTGCGTGCCGTAGACGGTGAAGGCATCGAGCAGCGGATGCGCGATGAGCGTCAGCCAGGTGAGCACCAGCCACCCGCGGAAGCTCGCACCCGCTTCGCGATGCAGCCGTGCGAGCGCCCAGGCGATGAACGGCGAAGCGAGCGTCAGCCAGAACAACGAATGACTTGCGGCACGGTGGAACGTGAAGTCGCGCACCGGATCGCCATGCGACACGAGCACGTCGAGGTCGGGCAGGGTGCTGCAGAGCGCACCCCATAGCGCGGCGCGCGGGCCGACCTTCCGCCCCAGAACAGCCGTACCGAGCGCTGCGCCCAGCACGATATGCGTCAGTGAGTCCAAGAAATCCCCCGCCGGCACTGCCCGCATCCGCGACGGGGATGCGCGTTGCCGGTGGCGGCATGAGCAGGTTGACTGCGGCGGCGCGGATTGTCAAAAGAATGGATGACGATCCGGCGACGCCTCGACGTCTATTGCGTCAGCGCACGGCGGTGAATGGCCTCCGGGCTTACAGAACCGATCGTTTCGTCCGCAAAGTAAACCCGGATGTCGGATCGCGACTCCGACTCCCACTTCGCCTGCGTCACCAGCCATTTCCTGACGAACTCCTTGACCGTTTGCCGGGCGTGCTCTCTCTGCAGCTGGATATAGGCCGGCATGACTGCCCGGTCGGCGAGCTTGGCGGTAAGTTCTCGCTCCAGGACGTCGAGGGCGTCCGTTTCCGTGAAGGGAAGAAGAACCCAGGTGCCCGACGCCTCCTTCTCCATGCGTCCGAGGTCTACGGCCACGGGCAGGCTCGGCTGCACGGGCGGTGCGACCACGGTGAATTCAGCGCCGGTACGCAGGACGTTCCACTCCGGCGCCAGTTCGATGTGGTACCGGTAGACTACCGGGACACGAATCCGGGGAACGGTCTCCCCCACCGGAATCCCGACCAGCGTGTGGATGAACTTCGTGTCGAAGGTCTCCGTCGCATGGATCCGGGAAACCTCCAGCAACCCGCCCCTGGTCCGCAACACCATGATCTCTTCGGGAGACCCGAAGCGCACTTCGCCCCGGGTGCTGGACCATGGCCTGTAGGAATCGATTTTCATGTAAGCGAATGCCAGGGCCGCGCCAACGCACGAGGCAGCAACGACCAGGACGAACGTCTTCGGACTCCTCACAGCGGCTCAAACCGCGCGGTGAAATGCCGGAGTTGCTGCGGCTGCGAAACGATGCGCAGGCCGCGCAGGTGATCTCGTTGCGCCACGACCTCTTCGAACACCTCCACGAGATAGTCGGCATGCGACTGTGTGTAGACCCGCCGCGGCATGGCAAGGCGCACCAGGTCCATGTCGGCCGCCTCCTCCGTGCCGTCCGGCTTCTGACCGAACATCACCGTGCCGATTTCGCACGCCCGGATACCGCCGAGTTCATACAGCGCCACGGCCAGGGCCTGTCCCGGATACTGGAGCGGAGGGACATGCGGCAGGAAACGTCGCGCGTCGACGAACACCGCGTGTCCGCCCACCGGTCTCACGATGGGGATGCCGAGTTCCAGCAGTTTCTCGCCGATGTATTCGTTGGTACGCACGCGATAGCGCAGGTACTGCTCGTCGACGATCTCGTGCAGGCCGACGGCGATTGCCTCGAGGTCGCGGCCCGCCAGCCCGCCGTAGGTCGGAAAACCCTCGGTCAGGATCAGGCGATTGCGGGCGGCTGCGGCCAAGGTGTCGTCATTGAGTGCCAGCCAGCCGCCGATGTTCGCAAAAGCGTCCTTCTTGGCGCTCATGGTCATGCCGTCGGCGACCGAGAACATGTCGCGCACGATGTCGATCACCCGCCGGTCGGCCTGTCCCGGCTCACGGCACTTGATGAACCACGCATTCTCCGCGAAGCGGCAGCCGTCGATGATGAGCGGCTTGCCGTGACGATGCGCGATCTCCGCCGTGGCGCGGATGTTTGCGAGACTGACCGGCTGCCCTCCCCCGGCATTGTTCGTGACGGTGAGCATGACCAGCGGGATACGGTCCGCGGACTCGGTCAGCACCTGCTCGAGCCTCGCGAGATCGATGTTGCCCTTGAAAGGATGGGGCTGGTCCGTGTCATGCGCCTCCGGCACCACGAGGTCCACGGCCCTGGCGCCGGTCGCCTCGATGTTGCCGCGCGTCGTGTCGAAGTGCGTGTTCGACGGGATGATCTTGCCGGGCCCGCCGACGATGGAGAACAGGATCGCTTCTGCCGCACGCCCCTGGTGCGTCGGGATGATGTGCCGGAACGGCATCAGCTCGTGCACCGCCTTCTCGAACCGGTAGAAGGACGGCGACCCGGCGTACGACTCGTCGCCGCGCATCACCGCTCCCCACTGCGCCGCGCTCATCGCACCGGTGCCGGAGTCCGTGAGCAAGTCGATGATCACGTCGTCCGAGTGTATGCCGAACAGGTTCCAGCCAGCCGTTGCGAGGAGCTCGCGCCTTTCGTCCCGTGTCGTGAGCCGGATGGGCTCGACAACCTTGATCCGGAACGGCTCGATGATGGTCCTCATGTTCGCACCTTCTCCCGCTTTCCTTCCCGATCCGAATAACGCGTCTTCGCGTCGAATTCGTCGAGATCGAGCGCAACGCTCTTGCCGCCGAATACCCTGTCCTTGAGCCACGCAAGTTCCGCCGGGAGGTCGTTCCTGGACGGCAGGTCGCCGTACCAGCACCGCTTGTCCGGCACCCAGCGATAGCCGCGATTACGGAGCACGTCCTTGGATTCGAATGGCGAGTTGTTCGCCCACAACCGGAACGATGGCTTGCGCGCCGAGTCGAGCAGGATCTTGAGCGCCGTGGATCCGGAGCCGGCAAACGGTTGGCGCAGCACCTCGAGCAGCGCCAGGCAGTCCACCCCGGCCCGGTGCCCCTCGTAGAAGAACCCGTAACGATAGGCGAGATACTCGAGTTTCGAGCTCTCGATCCCGGCTTCCGACCACGGCACCTCCTGCCACGAACAGCCCCAGGAGACAGTCGCGAACACCGGCAGGCGCGGCTCCAGGAAGCCGCGATCGAACCGGGCGTTGTGCGCGATCACGATGCCAACCCCGTCGAGGAGCTGCGCGACTGCAGCGTCGTCGATGCGCTTGCCTGCAACCATCGCATCGGTGATGCCATGAATTGCGGTCGACTCCGGCGGGATCGGCATGCCGGGATCTTCGAGCCCGTCGTAGGTAGCCAGCACGCGACCAACCGCGCCCGTCTCGCGGCAGTACTCGAACACGACGACGGCCAGTTCGATGACTTTGTCGGAGGCCGGATCGGTTCCCGTCGTCTCGGTGTCCAGGATTGCAGCGCGCCGGATCGCGGAGCCGGAGAGCGCCGGCCGTTCCCGCGCCGGATCGAGTCGGCGAATCACCCGAAAATCGGGGTGCTGCGCGAGCCGTGCCGCCATTGACTCAATGTCCTGGTTCTTCATCGGCTGTTCCTCGCCAGGACGCCATCGCCTGCCATCGCAGTCGCGAACCCGGCCAGCTGCAGTCGCTTCGCGACTTCGTGCGGCACGTCCCGCCCGGTCGTCAGCTTGTTCGGCGTTCCGGTGTAATGGAACAGCCTGCCCCTGGGCCGCAGGACCCGCGCGAGCTGGTCATAGAAGGCTTGCCCATACAGCTCACCCGCTATGCCGAAACGCGGCGGATCGTGCAGCACCGCATCGACCGATGCACCGGGCAACGTGGCGATCTGCTCGGCGATGTCGCCCTCGATCACGCTCAATCCGCGGCCGGGCTCGGGCGACCACGGATTGAGGCCGCGCAGCCACAGGACGTCGGGGTTCTTCTCATACGAGAGCACCTGTGCCGCCCTGCCCTCCACGCACCACGCGGCGAAATACCCGAGGCCGCCGCACGTATCCAGGACGACCTTGGCCTGCGGTCGTATCAACTCCACCTTTCGCCTGGCGTCCGCATACGGTGAGACTTGCGCCGTCGGCAGCATCTTGATGCCGTCGATTTCAAAGGTCGGCGGCCCCCACTCCGTCGGCACCAACTTGACCAGCGACCGGGTGAAGCGCGACACAGGCTGAAAGGCGCTGCCCGTCCAGTGGTAAATCGTCCGATCCTTGCAGGTGGCCAGGCAGGGGAACCGCTGACTTTGCCAGGTCCATCCGCCAGCATCCACCTCGACCGTCGCGACCGAGCGACCCAGATCCAGCGAGCACTCGACCGTGGCCGTGCCGGTCCGCGCCGCGGCTTGCAGTGTGTCGTGTACGGTCAAGGTGATCAGCGGACCCATCGGTGCCTTATTTTCCAGCCGGACGTCAAATGTCGGCTATCCTTGGCTACGTCCGCCCTTTGCACGCCCACCTCACGCATCAGGAGAGTACATGGCCAAGCCCAACTATTCACAGCAGAAGAAGCAGCGCGAACAAATGGCCAAGAAGAAGCGCGACGAGAAGCTGCAACGTCGCCAGCAGAAGAAGGACGAATCGTCCCCCTCCCCGCCCGCGCCCCCGCCCGAAACCTGACCTGAACACTGCGATTGGCTACTTCGCAGCCGCCTTGGCGCGGTTGACGAGCCGTAGCCGTACCGCCTCCTCGTCGGTCAGCAACCGGATTTCATCCGCTGGCACCGTCGCCATCAAGCGAGCCAGGTCCGCGCTGACGCCCATTTCCGCCAGGTACTCCGTGACCTGGTCGTCGACGAGTTCATCGAACGCGAACGAGTCCGGCACGGGCACCCGGTTCGTTGCCCGGTGCACCCCAAGCACGGACCCGCCTCCGAGCGCGCGCCAAACCCCGCCCGCGTAGGCGAAAGGGCAGGCGCTGT